>ENA-UOOM01000106-UOOM01000106.1-fermentation-metagenome-genome-assembly--contig:-NODE-106-length-103490-cov-8.178296_pt1 | contig 103490 bp, 111 predicted proteins | sample MGYA00245781_ERZ724031 | MGnify/ENA primary metagenome ERZ724031 (study PRJEB28704, sample SAMN03018317) | fermentation metagenome | biome: anthropogenic terrestrial biome; feature: soil...
TGTCCGTTGTTTGAAATAATCCATTGGCAAGAATATTATATAGCCTTGGATTTCTGTCTTTGATAGGTAGCAATACTTCATCATGGTATGTATCTGGCAAGAATTTATTGTCCCGATAGGTTGTTTGTAATATTGTTGTATCCTCTGGTACTGTTTCGGTATCGAAGCCAAAGTAAGAATAAATCCAGTTTGATTTACTCATTGGGTTAAAGGAAAGTATCACTTGCAAATTTTTATATTTTCTGGAACGGATAGAACCATTCAAGGCAATAAAATCATCCTGTGAAAATAAATTTGCTTCATCTAGGTATAAATCTGAAATTTCTGAAATACCTTTTGCTTTTTCCTCATTGTCCAACCCTTTAAAAATAAACTCGCTACCGTTGGGTAATTTCACTGTCATATCAGAACGATTGATTTCAACTTTGCCTAATTTTCTTATCTGCCATTCGTCAAGCAAATCCATTAATTCACGCAAAATACCTTGTTTAATTGCATTGGTTGTTTTCATCATGCAAAGAATACGACGTTTATCTGTTAAAGATTTGTAGAGTAACTTTTGGAAGATAAATTTTGTTTTGCCCGAACCTCTGCCACCATAATAGACTTCATATCTGTTTGAATAGTCTGTTAGGTGGGGAAAGTAAACGGGATTGAAAATATTTTTATCTAATGCTATGTTCAATATAGAATCATCTCCTTTTATGTTATATGTGGTTCTTGGGTTTAAAATAGGCTATGAGATATATGTAGGATAAAACACCCCTCCCCTACTGCCCGTTGGGTGGGTGCGCCCTTATCCTCATTTACCCTGTTTTCATTGTGCAAATTAACAATAATAATTCTTTAATATCAGCACACAATTACAGCTATTTTTCTATGCAATCTACACAATGAAATGTAAGTAAAACTTTTGTTTTACCTTATTTACCTATGAATTACCATTGTGCAGATTACACTATAGTTTTATATATGCTACGAATCCAGTAATATCAAGCATCCTTTATCACTGTGAAGTTATACAACTATTCGTATAACATTTCTTTTGCGAATAGTTATTCTCACTGAAACGCTTTATCAATTAGGCACACACTTATATCACACATATTTCATTGTAATAATGACGGTAATAATTATTCTTCATTTTCATCATTATTACTATCATCTATAAGCTTAATTGTAATAGTTTCTGTGGTGTTTTGCTCTACGTTCAAGTTGGTATTTAAGTACCCATTCAACCTCAAACCAGTTTCCAACGCTTTCATAACCGTTCTATTGTCCTTACATTCCAGCATTTTATCAAGCTTATCCATGTATTTAGCTAAACTTACCTTATACAACCTCTCACACGCTCTTTTATACTCTTCTTGCCAATTTGTATTGTCAATCCATGTATACAGAGTTGTACGAGGTACACCTAATTTACGACAGGCTTCAGTCTTATTTCCACCATTATCAAGCAATTCTACAATCATTTTTAATTGAATTGGAGATAAATCCTCATGAACTTTGAATCTTCCCCTTACATCTCTTTCATTGTTAGCCATATTATCACTTCCTCTCTAAAATTTTTCCAATTAAAAAAGGGCTCCATAAGAAGTCCCTTTATTTAAACTTATTTATCTCCGTAATGATACCTACAAGCCAATATATAAATATTCTTATCATCAATTCTATAAATCAGCCTATCCTTATCACTTACTCTTCTACTCCAAAACCCTGATAAATTACCTGTTAATGGCTCCGGCTTGCCTATGCCAATATTCCCATTTCTCTCGATATCCTGCAAAAGAAGGTTTATTTTCTTTAAAGTTTTTCTATCCTCTGTCTGCCAATATTCATAATCCTTCCAACCGTTATCAGTAAAGACTTTATTCATCTTCCGCCTCTACTAACTCATGAGTTTTCACATTCCCATTTTCCAGCTGGGCTTTAGATTCCATCAACCAATCAAAATTAATTTTATGGCTCATAATATAACTGTTTTCAAGAAGATTATTATAAGCTTCCTCTGACAGCATGACAACATTCTTATTATCTTTTCTGGTAACAATCATAGTCTCATAATCATCAGTCACCTTATCCATATAAGCTTTCATATTGTCTCTTAAGTTTGTATAGTTCACAGCCAGCATTATATACACCTCCATCTAGTACAATATGCTGTACGTTTATAATTAGATTATACAGTACAATATTCTGTACGTCAATAGAAAATATAAATTATTGATTATTTCTTCCCTAACACAGGAATTCTACCTTGATTGCTTACTTTCAGTTCTAAAGCTTTACCAATATCCTGTGTCTTGATATATGTATAACCATCCTTACGAATCATTTCAACAGTAAATTCTTTACCATTAACAATAAGCATATCCTTTTCAACCATTTCAGTGTCCTCCTTAATAGGTGACTTCCAACGCTTATTAATCTCAAAATGTGGCTTATCTGGTGTACTCCATGTACCGCCCCAAGTGATACCCAACTTTTTAGCAACCTCGCCGCACTTGGTAAAGAAAGCAGCATCGGAATATTCCTGCCCTCTTACATTCTTACAAATATCCCACGCCATTCTTCCGGTATGATTACTGTTCTTTGTCCACGTGACAATGTTTCCGTCTCTAGTTCTGCCCTGCTCATATAGCCAATTCTGACGTGACTGAGAGCGATATGTTTCAGTGATAAGAACATTCAGCCCAGCCTTTTTACATTCAGCCATGAAGAGATTACAAGCTATTTGAGCCTGTGCAGATAATTCTTGAATATCTCTACAAGCTTTAGTAATATCACTCATTTAATTCACCTCCACTGTCACAGTTTTTTTGGTATTGAGTGCCAAAATAAAAAGCAATTACCACGCTGAAGATGGTTAAAAACTGCTCTCCGCTGATTCTGCCGACAACAGCTAAATAGCTGAAAATAGCAGTCAATAATATTGTAATGATACTTTTCACAGTCAATAGATTTTGTATTGTAATTTTATAATTTTCACTCATAATAACCTCCATAATATAATAGAGGTAGGCTCAATTTGACCCCACCCCTAAATAATGTTTAGTGCTAAATCATAGTACCTCGTCAATATCCTCAATATCCAGCATCCGCACATACTTCACCAGAGTATGATTATTCTCTTTACACCACCCAGCAAATTTTCCAATATTGATAAGTAAGCCTGTTACCATACGTTCATCAATCTGATTGGTGGTGCTTCTCAGCATAGTCTTATGATTATTTATGTATTCTTCTAAAGCTTTTTTGGTGTACATCCAAAGAATTCCATTGTATCCATCAATGTAACAATAACAAGTCGATTTGGAATTATAATACCAACCTTTTTTACCTGTGTCCTGATACATTTCGATAAACATATTACCAGTACGATGCATAACAGAATCAAATTTTACATCAAATTTTGCAATAGTGTTGTCCTGATATTGCACAATAAAATCAATTCCACTGTCAATGCCAAGAAAATTATCCTTACCCACATTGATACAAACAATTCCTTTGTCGATGCAGAAATCATGGAACCACTTTTCTCCGATTTTACCATGCTCTAAGTCTTTATTGAATTGATAGTTACTCATATTATTTATCACATTACCTTTCTGTGTATATAGTTATTTTTTTCAATTAAAAAAGTACCTTCTATAATCAAAAGGTACTAAGAGTAAAATTAAAATTTAAATTACAATGGGGGTTTGGGGGAAATGTAAGGAAACAATGGAGCGTAGCGAACATTGTGACTTTCCCCCAAGAACACGATTACCTTTGAATGTTAAAACCCTTAGCTGCAAACTTTAGCTGCAAACTTGCAAGCAAGTTCACACCTTGTCTTGTGTCACTGTCGTTCCACAATCCAGAATTATCTTATTTAGAAACTAATAATTTTTCTGAATATTACGATTCCTTAATTTTAGCAATATCCTGTAAAGTATTCTAACCTTGTACCACTATAACTTTCACCTGTTACCACTCTGAGTTATTCAGGGAGATATAAGAAGAGCAAAAATGCCCGAAAACCCTATAAATACAGGATTTCTTTGAAAATTTAGGGGGTAATTTTTACCCCTTTTTGTAAGAAATTTTACTCCATTTACTATCTTTGAATAACTCTACAATATCTTTTTTAATATCTCTGCCACGAAAAAATAAGAATGGATTGACTACAATACAGTTCATTTCCTTATTGCATTTTTCATCAAACCATTTTATTTTCTTCACAACTTCTTTTTTCTCTAAAGACGAAATTAATTTTTTCATATTATCATAGTCTTTGCGAGTGACCTCGGAAATATCTTTAATCTTCATAGGCTTATCATTAATTCTAAGGATATTATCTTTATATGATATGTAATTAATTAGTGTGCTAATTGTAATAACTTCTGTTCCAGATAATTCCTCATATAAGTCATTATGTTCACATAAATATACTTTGACAAATGGAACTGTTTTATTAAAATTAATAATATGCTCAACCGCATGTTCATCTTGTTGTTTGGTAACAATTCTGTCACCCTCGCATAATTCCATGATGATTTCGCCAGTATCGTCAATTACTTTATGACCCGTCTTAACTTTTTCTGATATTACCATAATTTTTAAATAAACCTCCTAACTATGCTTGTTTCTGTTTTCTATATTCTTCACATTGTTTACACCATTTGTCATAAATAACGGCACTGCTTGCTGTGTCAAATACCCAGAATTTTTTCATAGTTTTAATGTTTAAGTCTACATCTAAAGGTAATACTCCATTTTGAATATAAAATTTTGCTTGCGTTGGATTGTAGATATACTTCACGTTGTTCATCATAATAGTTCCTCCATTAATTGGTTTAATTCTTTCATCTTATTAGCATCACCGCCATTATCAGGGTGATATATTTTAGCCAGTTGCTTGAATCCTGCTTTGAGAAGTTCATCTTTTAGCGGATTGCTTGGCTTAGGGGCTGTAGACAATTCTTTTATAAAATTTTCGTATTCATTTTTGCTCTTAAGGTGTTCTTGGTATGCTTTTTCCCACATCATCAAAAAATCATTTTTATATTTTTCTGGTATTTCATTGAGGGTATATCTACTTGGTACTTTCTCGATTATGGTTTGCTCGTGTAGGATTTCTTCATGTCCTTCATATTCAATGTAAAAAGTGATATTCATACCAATAAACATCGTCCTGCTATCTGTCCACCGATACTTTACAGGGCATTGAATATCTAAAGATTCAAATACAAATTTTCTTCTTTTCAAAATATTTTCTTTTTCCTGTTGAAGTCTCTGTTCTTCTGTTTCAATTTCACTGATTCTAGTGTCCATTACTTCAATTTGAATTTTTGGTGTTCTTATCTCTGGTTCTTTCTTGGTTGGCACATTATTTACAATTTTGAAAGCTTTGTCCGTAGAGATTTCTTTTTTACGCAAATTCTGCTTTATCTCTTCATTATCAGATTGCATAACCTTGTCCAACTTTGAATATGTACCTTCAGAGACACCAACTTTTTCAGCTAATTCTTTTCTGGTATTAACCTTTGACAAATTTGTCAAACCTTTACCACCATCAGAATTATTCTGTTTTGCCTTATTCTGAATTAGGGATTTAAACCTTTGGACAATTTCATATTTCTCTACATCAGACAAATTTCTTCGCCCTAATTGCTGTTCTAACATCCATTCTTTTACATCTTCTCTTGTTTGCAATTCAGACATAATCTTATAATCAGTCCATGAATTCAACTCTAAGTTGTTCTCTTGGATAACTCTATAACGGTTATGTCCATCAACAATAATGTTATTACCGTCAGGAGAACACCAAATTTTAATCGGGTCTAGTAACCCATAAGCAAGGATATTTTGCTGTAATTTTTCATATTCATCTGGTGCCAATGGTGGTAATAATTCTTGAAATTCCTTGTCAATTTTAAAATTACTTGTATCTAAATATCTACCGGTCATTCTCAATTCGCTCCTTTTGTGCTTTACAATTACTTCTCGTTTAACATTTCAAAAATTCCATCTTGGTACTTGAATACAAATACACTACGTTTGCCGTCAATATCATTTTTATCTGGTTTAACATCAATCATGGTAAATCCAGACTTCAATAACTTACGGGCTGCTTTTGCTGTGAAAATTACAACAGCCTTGTCTTTGGAAATCATAGAATGGAGTCCTCCTTTCGTGTGAGTTTGGTTTGTTGCAATAAAAAAACCACTAAGAATTACTTCTCTTAATGGCTTTAGAAAAAGCCTGTTACAGCCAAATGCTCTTATGAGCTTGATGAACATTATTAAATTTTGTAGGTTTGTCCTCCATAGTAGTGGTATTTTAAAACCCACATAAGTGCACATTTTATACCTCTCTACCATATAGTAAAATCTCAGCCCTGTTAGGTGATACCTGTAAAGCTAGAGAAATCAATGGTTTATAGGGGTTCAAAATAATTTTCTAATTTTCGGATTTTTATATTCTTCTCCATAATATAGAAAATTTCAAAAACACTCAGAACTATTGATATTACTGGGTTCGTTCAGTTTTCTAATTACGAGAATTTTTATATACCATTACCATATAGGAAAATCTCAATTTGAAACAGTATGTCCCAAAAAGCCCGTAAAATCAAGGGTTTCAAGCATTAAAAATTAAATTCAGAAAGCTAACAAAACTCTCGGATTACTTGCTTTCCACAATATGTAGGGAAACAAAAACATTAGTTTTCCTTGTATTTTCAACGTTTATAAGACTTTTTAGAAATCCCCATTATATGGATTCATCATTTCATCATCGCCGTCCCATGAATCACAATCATCATAATTATTAAAGAAATTCCCTAGTAAAACATACTTAAAATTACTTGTTAGAGGATGCTTTGGCTGAAATTTATATCTTACATCTGTATCCTTTGCTCTTCTTTTTCTATAACCCAAAAATTCATGTAATTCATGTTTTACTTCCTCTATTTCCTCCTTCAACTTTGTATCATTCAAATCTATATTAGAAGGATTTATCCTTATAATCGCAATATTGGTACAAGTATCAACAAAGATTAAATTATCTAATGAATTGTTCCATGGGTTCATATCTATCTGTTTCAGAATATATTTTTCTTTTGTTCCTGCCAACCCAAAAGCATTGGCAACTAAACTTTTCACCCAAAATTTTTTACGTTTAAAAAGAATATAAGTGTCATTTTTACATGATGATTTTTCAAGATGCTGTTCTATAATAAATGTATATCTTTTTGCACCTTTCTTTTTGTAACCTTTATCACATCTGATTTTACCTTTATTACTTGCTGAAAATCCTTCCAGCAATTCTACGTTTTTTATTGGTTTCCAAGTTTCTTGTATTTCCATTGTACCCCCGTTTGAAATTGCAGTTTTAAGGTTTCAAATTTTTATCGTTTTAATCTTCCATATGATGAATTGATATGCTATAATGACTTTACTAGAGAAATTAATACATATCATTCATCCTATGGTGAGTGGCTAGGCTGCCAGTATATTAAATATAGGTTTTACGAACAAATATTCTTATCACATAGGAACATTGTTCCCATCAGCATGTAAAGGGGTAGCCGAAACGTCCACCCCTATTTACTTCTTGCAACATTCATCTTACATGTGTTTATGGGAGGTTTCCCGACTTGGCGACCAAGCTTTGGCGGGTATTTTGTACTTTCTATTAAGCATCAATAAAAACTCCTTCCTAATTTGACTACTACACCATTTTCAATTACTGGTGGTGCTGATAGTAATTTCTCTCGCTCCTTACGCAGCTTAATGTTATCAATCTGCAATTCTGTAATGAGGAAATTTTGGGCTTCAATAATGTCCAATAAATCCTCATAGGTTGGTGTGGTTGGTTCTTGGTTGGGTGCTATGTTTTGATTCATGGTATAACCTCCTTATGTGTTTACATTTGAATGGGATATTTTTGTGATGTCGTGAAACACGACAGCTAAAATACTTGTCTTTTCTTATTGCCAAAATACTTTGACACCTACTACTGAATAAGACTAAAGAGTGATAGTTGGTTGATTTAATATTCTGTTTTGGTTGAAACTTTGTTACCACTTTGATGCATTTGACAATTTAAAGTCGAATGTGATATGCTTTAATACTAAGTGTGTGTTGCTTTACTTATGAGTTTATTATATCACTTAATTAAGTGAATTACTATTGACTTAATCACTTAATTTAGGGAATTTATATTGCTATTTTTTGTGTAATATTTCACTTAATTTAGGGAATATAATTGTAAAAAGGAGTGTGTAAATTATGCTTAAATATGACAAACTATTTGCTTTGTTAGATGCAAAGGGATATAAAATAAGTAGGATTAAAGAAGAAAAAATAATGGGACAGGCAACTTATTACGGCTTGAAAGATGGTACTAAAGGTATGGATACCAAAACTATTGATACACTTTGCAGGCTGCTAGACTGTCAACCGGGAGATATACTTGAATATGTGCCGGATGAAGTGGAATAGACTAGAACACATTTTCTATCTTATATTTTGTTAATTTATGGTATATAATGATTTAATATGAATTATTTACCATATTACATAGAGATGGAAGGTTTTTATATGGGCAAATACAAACCTACTCACCACGTTGTTGTGCGTCTGATGCACAGCTTCGTGCTTAGTGATACCCCTGCTTAGGGTAACAATTCAACCAATCCAATCTTGCACCTGTTGAATCGGAGACTACCATTTGGTTGTTTCAACGTGCCCGTCCACACCGACACCCCCGTTTTGGGGTACTCGGTTCTTGGCATACCCTATACCCTGTTTTAGGATATCCTTTAGTTAAACTAAAAACAACTTTGCTATTGAATATGCTCCCCAACTATACTAAAATACTATTAGCGTACTCACCATAATTTTATGGTTACCTAAAAAGGAGGGCTTTACCATGACAGACGAAAATAAAGAATTATTATCAGCAATGAAAGATATGTATATGGACTTGAAGCAGGAAATATCAGAAGTAAAACAGAAGGTTATCAAAATTGAAGCAACTTTAGAGAATCAAACGAATAAGAATATCCAATTATTGGTAGAAGGATATATGCAGAATAGTAATAAAATTGAAAAGATAGATTCTATTTCGGAAGATGTAAATAATATTAGTTTAGATATTAGGCTATTGAAAAATGCAATCCTTCATAACACAGAGGAAATTACCAGATTGAAAATGATAAAATAGTTTGCAAGAGGTTTACTTTGTTTTAGGGTAGACCTGAGTCGGTAAAACGCCTTGTCAGCTTATCTTCCACGTCTACCGCCAAGTATTGTGGTTTTCCCTTTTGAAGGGGTAAATTTAAAGGTGGTCGTTCAGAACGACGACAATTTAATGCTCATATACCTAGGCTTAAAATGCATGATATGCACTTTAGAATTGATTGTAATATCTTAGGTGAAGAATTGCTCAAGAAAAGTATTATCGTTGAAAATAGAGGTGAAAAACGTGCATTTTTCCTAAGGATATAGGTAAAGGGAATCAATAGTATTAATAGCTTTAATAGACCTGTCCACTTCATGTCCAGATTTCAAACCCACCTTTTTGGCTACAATATTACGTGATTCGCCTTTAGTTTGGATGATTGTAGCTTCCGCCGAAACTGGCGTAAGCACATTCTTCCCATTTAATAAAGACTGTCGTTTATTAGCTAAAACACTCTCAACTTCCTTCAAAGCTTTAGCTTCTCTGGCTTTCTGTTCAGTTGTTTTTTCACGGGTGGAGTTAAAAAAGGTAACACCTTTTAAATGTCTATATAAGTAAGAGTTATATATAGAGGTTTAATTAGTGTTACCTTTTTGAATTGTTCCAGATATGCACTTTAGAAAACAAGTTTAGATATCGGTTTTGCCGATAAAAGAAATTACCAGTATTGCAAGATGACAATGAGAATTGGGTAGACGGTAGATTACTTTGGGAACAGTTAGGTGTTGCAAAACAATATACTGATTGGATTAAACAGCAAATTGAAGATATGGATTTAGAAGAAGGATATGATTACATTTTAACGTTTCACTTCAAAGGGATTCGTAAAAACGTCAAAGAACATATTTATAATATCAAAGTTTCTACGGCTAAAGAAATTGCTATGGTAGCAGGTGCAAAAGGTGGGTGGTAAAACACCACATACCATTTATAAGGGGATATTTGCAATCTACAAAGATTACAGACACTTTATTAGATAACTTGACTAATTCATTGGCTAAAAAAATAACCCCTTAGAAAGCTAAATTTAAGCTTAAAAGGGGTATGGTATTTACCACTTATAAATTCATCAGTACACTTGTTTTCTTACTCTGACAAATAACATCATCGTCTTTAATGCCATTCAGATATATTTGTGTGATTGAAACATTTTCATGTCCCATTAATCTACTAAGGGAATATATATCCAATCCATTCATAAGCTGCATATGGGCAAAAGTATGTCTGCAAGTATGAGGGGAGATTCTTATATCTTTTGATACATTTGCAAATTCTCCTGCATCTTTTACAATTCTTTCAACCATTTCTCGGGAAAGTGTGCGACAATTCTTACTCAGAAAAAAATTTTTATCAATTAAATTTCTGTCCACAAAACGCTCTTCCCTAATTACTTGATATTTAAAGATATGCTTTGCAAGAAATGGGCTTTTAGGAACAACTCTATCTTTGCTACCCTTACCACATTTGATAAGTAAATAATCCTCTTTAATATCATCCTCTTTTAAATTTATTAATTCAGATAACCTTATTCCAGTATCAAAAAACATTGCAATGATAGTTTTATTTCTAACATCTAAAAAAGTCCTGTCATTATAGTATTCAAGCATTTTTTTATGTTCTCTTTGGTAAAAGTTCTAATAATAACTTTTTCTTTTCTTACATTTCCTACATCTTGCGTTAATATTTTATCTGTATATCCTTCATTATAAAAATAGCGGAACATAGTCTTATAGGTACTTAAAATGCCGTTAATATAATTTGGTTTATTTTTTGCTTTCTGTTTTGCCATTAGGTATTGTTTTAAGTGTAGGGGTTTTACATCTTCAATTTCTGTAATTCCTTTTTGCTCTAAGAAATCAAGTAAAAAATTAATATGCTGCCTATAAATTCTTAGTGTTCTTGGAGCGAATTTTTTGTATTCGCATTCAAATAAATATTCATCTGCAATAGTTCTTATCTTCATCAAAAAAATTCCTTTCTCTTATTTATTTCAAGTAAAAGAAAGGAGTTTTCATTGTCATACTAGATTTTTAGTCATATACCATGCTTATCATACTAAACGAATGATTGTCATAACAGAGGTTTAATATCTTAAACAAATAGTTTACAAATACTCAGGAAACCCTTTGCTTATGCATTATCTACCTGATACATATGTGCAATTAAGTCAACAACCTTATTGCTATAGCCCCACTCATTGTCATACCAAGCAATTAATTTTACAAAGTTGTCGTCTAATATAATTCCTGCCTTTTCATCAAAAATACAGGTATTGGGGTCTCCCAAAAGGTCAGAGGATACAATATCATCGTTCATATAGCTGATAATGCCCTTCATAGAGGTTTCGGAAGCCTCTTTCACCTTTTCACATATTTTTTCATAAGTGGTAGGATTTTTTAAGCGTACTGTTAAATCTACAACAGAAACATCATTTGTGGGCACGCGGAAGGACATCCCCGTCATTTTCCCCTGCAATTCGGGAATAACCCGGCCAACAGCCTTTGCAGCCCCTGTTGTAGAGGGAATAATGTTATTAAACACCGAGCGTCCTGTCCTCCAGTCTCTCCCTGCTCTGGCATCCACAGCCTTCTGCTTTGCCGTTGCGGAATGAATGGTAGACATTAAGCCCTGCACAATTCCAAAGTTATCATGCACAACCTTCACCAGGGGTGCCAGACAATTTGTTGTACAAGATGCATTGGATACAATATCTTGCTCTTTTTTATATTCCATATGATTTACACCCATAACAAACGTGGGCATCACATCATCCTTGGAGGGTGCGGTGAGAATGACTTTTTTTGCACCGCCAATTTTATGTAATCCAGCCTTTAAAACAGTATTAAAGGCACCTGTAGATTCAATGATATATTCAGCACCGCATTCTGCCCATTGAATTAAGCCTGCATCGCTTTCACTAAAAACACGAATTTTTTTGCCATTGGCAATAATACAATTTTCGCCAACCTCAATTTCGCCATTGAAACGCCCAAAAACACTATCGTATTTTAACTGATAAACCATATAGTCTAATTCGGCATTTCTTAGATTAATGCCACAAAGCTCAAATTCATCCTGACGGTTCATTAAAACTCTGAAAACCACTCTGCCGATACGACCAAAACCATTGATACCAACTTTTATTGCCATAGTGTATCCCCTCTCATCGTTTGAAAACTATCCTGCAAAGAATATTGTAGCATACTTACGCCCAAAAAAATTCGGAATTGGACAAAAAAGTAAAATTCAGAACTCTAACCAGATTCTCAACTCTTTGTGTTTTTAAGTTTATGAATTCTTGATACTTCCGTGGGACGTTTTTCGTCCTATTCTTAATTATTGCATAAATTTGCGGGACGTTTTTTGTCCTATATTATATTTTCCCTTTGAAAGCATTTTCACCAACAGCCATAAAACAGGAAAATCCTACGTTTTTTCATTGATTTTCTTCTGCGCCAAAGGATTTTCCATCCTCGCTTTGCAAATAAAATAGCGGATTCATTTTCGCAGTTAGGGAAGCCGCTCATCTTTAAAACTCAAAAAAATACCCCTTCTTTCTTAAAAACAGAAGGGGCACTTTTATCACACTACACTTTTCAGTATGAAAAAAACGGTTATGCGTGATCTATGCGATTCATATGAAGGATCAAATCAAGAGACTTATTGCTATAGCCCCACTCATTGTCATACCAACACACTAGCTTCACAAAGTTATCGTTTAAAGCAATGCCGGCCTTCGCATCAAAAATGGAGGTATGTGCATCGGTTAAAAAGTCGGAAGAAACAACATCATCCTCGGTATAATCCATAATGCCTTTCATCTCATTTTCACAAGCCTTTTTCACTGCTTCCTTGATTTCATCATAGGTTGCAGGCTTTTCCAAGCGGCAAGTCAAATCCACAACAGAAACATCAATAGTGGGTACACGGAAGGACATTCCTGTTAATTTCCCCTCCATCTCGGGGATCACCTTGCCTACGGCTTTGGCTGCACCAGTGGAGGAAGGGATGATATTGGCAGAAGCCGCACGTCCGCCTCTCCAATCCTTTTTGGAAGGGCCGTCCACAGTTTTCTGTGTTGCTGTCTGAGAATGGACTGTTGTCATCAAGCCCTCAATAATCCCAAAGTTATCATGAATTACTTTTGTTAAGGGTGCAAGACAGTTTGTTGTACAAGAAGCATTGGAAACAATTGTCATATCCTTTGTATAAGCAGTATGGTTTACACCCATAACAAACATTGGCGCATCGGCAGAGGGTGCAGAAATAACAACCTTTTTTGCGCCGCCCTGAAAATGTGCTCCTGCCTTTTCTATGGTTGTAAATAAACCGGTGGCCTCCAATATATATTCGGCGCCGGCTTCCTTCCAAGGAATATCTTTAGGTTCCATACAGCTGTACACAATAATTTCCTTACCGTCTACAACAAGCTTTCCATCCCTTGCTTCCATTTTTGCGTTAAAACGGCCATGTACTGTGTCATACTTCAGCATATAGATCATGTATTCCACATCAATGAACGGATCATTCACAGCAACAACATCTGCGTCCCCACGCTCCATTGCCGCACGAAATACCAAACGCCCAATACGGCCAAACCCATTAATACCAATTTTCGCCATGTAAATTCCTCCTCAATTGTAATAGATAATTGCTATTTCGGCAGAGCAATTATCTTTTACCAGTATATCACAATTTTGGGGCCGAAAGAAGAAAAACTGTCAAAATCCCCCTAATTTCTTTTTGACACAAATAACTCCATTTCATCATGCCCCGCTGTGCAAAAAAAATACGAATTAATATTCTTCTGAACACAGCATATCAATGATTGATAATGTTAAAAGCGCAGCAGATACCGCAAGAGAAACCGCACTGATGACTAAACGGGATACCTTCACCAAAATTACCTCCTTTCGGAAATACTTGCAAATTATATGGAAATATTTTATCATGTTACCCATAAGAAGTAAAACATATTTATCAAATTTTGCAAAGGATGTGCTCTTTTTATGATTTTTATCGGCGGTATCGGGCAGGGGCAAAAGGATTTAGGCTTTTTACAAACACTGATTTGCAAAAAATGCGGACGCTATGGCAGTGTCTCCGTATTTATGGTTTACACCTATTTTAGCTTTTTCTTTATTCCATTATTCAAATGGGGCAAAAAATATTATGCTGTTTCCAGCTGCTGTCAAACTACATTTGCCATTCCCGACGAGGTGGGCAAGGCCATTGAACGGAGAGAGCCCATCACCTTGCGGGAAGAAGACTTAGAGATACTGGGCAGTGCAGACTCTTCCCATTGCCCTGAATGTGGGTTTTTAGTATCTCCTGAATACGCCTATTGTCCCAAGTGCGGGCGAAAAATATAAGCCTATTCAAAAAACTCATGATAGCATAGTATGCGAATCATGAGTTTTTTTCTCTAACAAATTTATTATTACCACAATTGGCTGATTTTTAACAGGATTCCCATGCTTCTCTTTGCATCTTCATGCAATTTTTACTACTGCGTTTAAAATAAATTTTAAAAGTTATTCATTAGACAGCCGTTTCCGCATCCGCTCTAAAACCTTTTTTTCAATTCTTGAAACCTGAACCTGCGAAATACCCATTCGCTTCGCAACCTCCGTTTGTGTGCGGTCCTCAAAATAACGAAGGACAATAATCTGACGCTCTTTCACCTCAAGGCTATCCAAGGCTTCCATTAGGCAAATTCGGTTGATTACCTGCTCCCCGTCTTCCTTGGCCGCAAGCTTGTCCTGCACCTGCAAATCCTCTTCATGGGCAATAGGCGCATTCAAACTCTCCACCTCTGTTTTTGCCTCCAATGCAGGAATGAGCTGTTCAACCTCAACGGAAAGGGCGTCGGCAAGCTCCTGGAGGGTTACGTCTCTGCTTGTTTCCTGCTGAAGCTTTTCCTGCATCCTTTTTGCCTTTGTGGCAAGTTCCTTTAAGCTGCGGCTGACTTTAATTGTTCCATCATCTCTCAGGAACCGACGAATCTCCCCAATAATCATGGGAACGGCATAGGTTGAAAATTTTACGTCATAAGAGAAATCGAATTTTTCAATGCATTTTAACAGTCCGATTGCCCCTATTTGATATAGGTCCTCCATATCCACACCACGGCCTTGAAACCGTCTGGCAACACTCCAGACCAACCCTGTATTTTCCTGCAAAAGGGTTTCCTTTGCCTGTCGATCTCCCTCTTTTGCCTGCTGAATGAGTTCCCGTGTCCTATCCATGGCATCCCCTCATTCCGTAGTCAATGTCTTCTCCATAAAAATTCTGGTGCCTTCCCCTTGCCTGCTTTCTACACGCACAGCCTCCATAAAGGTTTCCATGATGGTAAAGCCCATGCCCGAGCGCTCCAGCTCAGGCTTTGATGTAAACAGAGGCTCCCTTGCCTGGCTGATGTCTGTAATGCCCATGCCCTGATCTGCAACCTCTATGTAAATTTTACCGTCTTGATAGCCACAAAAAAGCTCAACCTCCCCCGTCTTTTCTTCATACCCATGGATGATTGCATTTGTAACGGCCTCTGAAACTGCCGTTTTTACATCCGTCAACTCAGACAGCGTGGGGTCGTATTGGGATAAAAATGCCGCTGTCATAATTCTTGCGAAGCCTTCATTTTGAGATTTTGCGGCGAAAAACACACGAAACGCATTCTGATATTCCATTATTCCTTTCCTCCTTCCACATATTCCAAAGCCAAATCTATATTCGGGAATGATGGAATAAGGGATTGCATGGCAGAAAGCCGAAAAATCTGCTCCACTCTTTCGTTGGCCTCTGCAACTGCAATTCTGCCCCCCAGCCTTTGGATATTTTTATACCGTCCGATGATTGCCCCAATGCCGGAGCTGTCCATAAAAGAAACGCCGCTCATGCGGAAAATAATATTTTTTCCTCCCATTTTTTCAAATGCTCGATCCGTTTCTCCCCGCAAAGTCTCACAAGTATGATGGTCAATTTCTCCGTCTATTTTGATAATCAAGGTTTTGTTGCGTTTTAAGAATTTTAGCTCCATAAAACTCCTCCTTCCTAAATAACTATACATGATTTTTTGACCCGCGCTTGCAAAATCCATCATCAAATTCTCCCTTCACCCGTCATGTCCTCGAAAAAAAGGACAAAAAAACTTTATTTCAGACACGCACATAACATAAAAATCCTCATACAATAGCTCTATACCACAATTTCATTATGGGTTCAAACTTTTTTGGGGGGTGTATGTGTGTTCCTTCTCTTCGCCGCTTTGCCTTTCTTATTTGGCTTTTCTTCTTCCGGTGCTTTTCCAAAACCATTATCCAAAGAAGAAGAAGCCTACTACTTAAAACAATATCAGTCAGGAAACGAAAGCGAAAAAAAGGAAGCAAAAGATAAATTGATACTTCATAATCTGCGGCTGGTGGCGCACATTGCAAAAAAATATTCAAGCAGCGTAAAAGAACCGGAGGAGCTCATCTCAATCGGCATCATCGGGTTAATCAAGGCCGTGGATTCGTATAACGCAGATAAAAACGTCCGCCTTGTCTCCTACGCCGCAAAATGTGTGCAAAACGAATTGCTCATGTGGCTCAGAAGCGGTAAAAAATATCAGAACGATATTTCACTGCACGAACCCATCGGTACCGACCGGGACGGAAACGAAATCGTCATGCTGGACATCATCAACAGCGACACACCGGATTTTGTGGAAACCATTGATTTTTCCATGAAATCGGAAAAGATGATGGCGGCAATCCAGAGTACCCTCACACCCAGAGAACGGGCAGTTATCATCCTTCGATACGGATTGTGCAATCAGGATATTTTGACACAGCAAGAAATCGCCGAGCGCTTAGGAATATCACGATCATACTCTCCTGTGATTTTAGGGCGAAATCTTAAAAATCGCCACAAACATTTTATTCCTGGGCCTCTCCCTGTTTGGTGAAAACATCCCGAAACGGAACTATCACTTTTATGGAACCATCTTGCTCAATGACCACAGCATCAATAAAATTTTCTGCCTCCTTCCTTGTGAAAGCAGAGAAAGAGTTTTGGTTCTCTTCGTAAGACTCTTTATTGAAATTTGCATATAGCAAATGTAGTCTTTTTTTCTTTTCTTCCATCTCTTCTTTGCTTTTTTCCGTCAAATGCAGTATTTTCCGTTTTTTTTCTAAAAATGTTTTTTCATTCAGCCCATTCTCTCGGTACCTTTCATACAATCGGAGCATGGTCACGTTAAGATTTTTTTGCAACTTTTCCTGCTGTATAAAAAATTCCTGTATACCGTTTATTTCTGTTTGCACCTGCCTTTTCTTTTCTATTTTCCAGCGGTTCCCCTCTGCAATGATAGAAAAATGATTCAAAACACTTAAAATCATATTGGAAAGCTGCATTTCCTCAAATTTTCCCCCATAACAGCCGCAGGTTTTTGAACAAGCCAAGGTACTGCATTGATAAAAAACCCTTACATCCTCTCCATTTTTTGCTCTTACACTTTTCCCGGGTATTCTACCCTTGCATACACCACAGTGCACCTTTTTTGAAAGGGGATATCTTTCTGTTTTTCTTCTCCTCCGGTATGTCTTACACTGGGCATTGACCGCCTCAAAAATATCCCGGCTTACAATGGCTTCCTGGGCGTGGGGCACAAGGAGCCATTCCTCTTTGGGCACCTTTTCTTCTACGATACTGCCCACGGCTGTTCTTCGTGTTTTTCCGTATACCCCATCCCCCACATATCTTCTGTCCTTTAAAATACGGCTTATGGCGACTGCGTTCCAGAAATAGGTTCTTCCCCCAAAGGAGGAAGGAAAAGGCTCCCCCCGCATCTTGCGAAGGCATAAGGGGCTGGGAACCCTCTCACGATTCAGCATTTCCGCAATTTCGGTTTTGGATACATCTTGGGCCGCTGCAGCAAAAATCCTTCTCACCACAAAGGCCGCCTCTTCATCAATGAAAAGTCTCTGTCCCTTATCTTTACGATAGCCATAGGGTGCAAACGCTGTGACAAACTTTCCGGCTCCGGCGGCAGCCCGTTTCGCACTGATAATTTTTTGTGACAAATCTCTGCTGTAAAGATCATACACAAGGTTTTGAAATGCAGTGCTTATGAAGGTATCTTCCCCTTGGGATGCACCGCTGTCAAAATGTTCATTTACGGAAATAAAGCGCACACCAAGATTTGGAAAAAGCTGTTCCACATATGTTCCAACCTCGATATAGTTTCGGCCAAAACGAGAGAAATCCTTCACCAGTATGCAATGAATTTCTCCCGCCCGGGCTTTTTGCAGCAGAGCCTGCACCGCCGGTCTTTGAAAGCTTGTGCCACTATACCCATCGTCGCAAAACTCTAAAATCTCACATTTTGACAACGCTTCCGTTTTATGAATATAGCCATGCAGCACTTCCCTTTGTCCGTCTATGCTATTGCTTTCTTCCCCCTGCAGATCCTCATCAGAAACACGAAGATAGATACCAAGTTTCATAATACTCCCCCTATTTTTTCACCACCCCATTTCGCCCCATTAACAGACACTGAACCCGGTCAAACGTTTCCCGCGATATAATGGGTTCATGGGTATTTTCGATGATATTCCAGCTTTCTCTGGGAAAAGCCCGCAGTTGTCCGCCTTTATACAGCACTTTTTCCGTTTTTCGTTCCACAAGGCAGCCCAAATAGCACGGATTTCTTAAAATCCCAATGACTGCCCCACTATGCCAAAGGGCATTTTCTGTGCCATCGCCGTACCCTTCTAAAAAACGCAGCTTCCGCCACGACGGCACACCCATATCATTCAGCCGTCGTGCAATGGCAGCCCCGCTAAAGCCTTCCAAGTACAGCTCATATATTTTTCTTACCACTACCGCCTGGGCCTCCACGATTTCCAGCTGATATTTGTCTGTGTCGGAGCGTTTGTAGCCATAAGGCAGCTTGCTGCTCATAAATTTACCCGCCTTCTTTTTTGCGGTAATGGCCGTACTTACTTTTTTTGAAATATCTTTTGCATAGCTATCGTTGACGATGGCTTTCAAGGAAACAATCAAATCCTCCTGCTTCCTCTTATGAACGCTGTCAAAATGGTCGTTCACCGCAATAAATCTTATATTTTTTTGGGGAAAATAATTTTCCAGATACTCCCCTACCTCCAAATAGTTTCTGCCAAAACGAGAAAAATCTTTTACGAGAATACAATTTATTTTTTTCTCCTCAATATCCTGCAAAAGTCTAAAAAAAGCAGGCCGCTCAAAATGGGTGCCTGTTTGTCCATGGTCGATATAAATCCCGGCTAAAACCATATCCTTCTGTTCGTCCAGATAATTTTTTGCGATGCATATTTGATTGGCAATCGAAGTGCCATCCAACTCCCCGTCTGGTACAGAAATCCTTGCATAAATTCCTGCCCGGTAGCACTTCGTTTTATTTTCATTTACAAGGAGGGGGGCTTGCTTTATTTTTCTGCTTTTTCTTGCCATATTCATTGCTCCTTAAAAATATCAACGCAGTTCTTCTTTCCTCTTAGCAAACAGCATGAGTTCATCTTGAAATCGAGGAATCACCCGAATTGTTTTGCTATCCAGCACGATCAATTTTTCAAAGAATACGACCACAGCAGTGCGTTCCATTTGAACATTGTTATTTTTAGCGGAAGCGTTCTCATGACCGCCCTCTTTCACTGCTTCTAGCTCCTTTTTTTTGCACAGTAAAGCCTCCAAGCTCTTTGCAAGCGCACTGCAAATTTCCTCATAGCCGAATTTCATAGAAAAATATTCCTCTTCAGTAAGAAGGCCACGGCAAAAATCCTCATATAAATATCTGATTAATTCTTTATTACGAGACAATTCTTCTTTCTGAGAATTTAGCAGCTTCTCCATTGCTTCTTTCTCATTTCTTTTTGTCTGAATTTCTCTCTCCCGGAGCCGAACCGATTGCTCAAATAACGTGATCTGTTTTTGAAAAAACGTCTGCAATGCTTCCTCTGCCAAAGCTTCCCGAATTCTATGGCTGGAGCATTCCCATTTATTTGCTTTATTTGTCCCACATATATAGTAGGTATAGGCCTTTCCGCCGGCCCTTGCGGTTTTACGCACCATATTACTGCCGCAGTCTCCGCATTTCAGCATCCCGGACAGCGGATAAAGCCTTTTTTGTTGGGGGGCTGTTCTCGTATCATTTTGCATAATTTGCTGTGCAATTTCAAAGTCCTCCCTTGGTATAATGGCTTCATGGGTATTCACCCTTTTGATCCAAGCCTCTTCCGGTTTTTTTACTCTTTTTTTCAGTTTATAGCTGAATGTTGTTTCCTTCCCTTGTATCAAATCCCCCGTGTATATTGCATTTTTTAATATCCGATCCACTGTCCCGGGGGACCATTTTGCCTTGGGGTTTAATTTGAAGGGTGTGGCATAGTTTGAAGCACAGCCTTCCTTATATTCTACAGGGGAGGGGATACCCAGATGGTTTAAATACCGGGCTATGTATAAATTATTCCATCCCCCAATACGCATTGCAAATATCTTTTTTACCATATCTGCGGCGGAGGCGTCCATCACCAGCCTATGCTTATTTCCCGAAGAACGGCGGTATCCGTAAACAGGAAAGGCTCCCACAAATTCACCGTTTTTTTGCCGTGCCTCCAATTGAGAACGCACCTTTATGGAAATATCCCGACTATAGGCGTCATTTAACAAATTTTTAAAGGGTACAATCATATAATTTTCATATGCAGTATCTTGGGCAGTATCGATATTGTCGTTTACAGCAATGAAACGAACACCCAAAAAGGGGAAAATTTGTTCAATATACCTTCCCGCTTCCAAATAATTTCTGCCAAAACGGGAAAGGTCCTTTACCACCACGCAATTGATGGTACCCCTTTTGATTTCCTCCATCAGCGCACGAAAGGCCGGCCGTTCAAAGCTTACACCGCTAAAACCATCGTCAATTTTTTCGCTCACAACAAAAATATCCTTTTTCTTCTTCAAAAAGGATTGAATCAGCGTTCTTTGTGTCTGTACGCTATTGCTTTCTGCCTTATCCCCATCTTCCCGGGATAGCCGTAGATAAATCCCCGCCCGATACACCTTGTCTTCTTTCATACGCAACCCTCTCAAAGCTACAAAGGTACTCTACTTTCCTACGGTTCCAATGCTCACATCAACCTCATATACTGCTGAATCCGATCTGACAGCGTAATTTCCTCTCCGGTAAATTCTACCTTGACTACCAAATCTCCGCAGCGAAACAGGTACGGATTTTTGATTTGCTGAATAAAATCGGCAATTCTTTCTTCCCTTGGCAAATCTGTACGAATCACCACATCATTAATATCAATTAGCTCCTCCGGGTCTATTTCCCACGGATTGACCTTCTTCATTTCTTCCAATTCGGCTAACGTCAATACAAGCACCTCCATCCCCCCCTTTTTTATTTATATAAAAAATGCTCTCGTCCTATTCGGAACCGATGGTCAATGACAACGCAAAAAAACACCCCGTCTGCATTTTGCAAAACGGGATGCCTTCTTAAGTATGTTTTATGTTTGAGGGAAAAGAGATTTATAACTTTTTATTCTGATTATTCATAAGACTTCTTTAAAGCAACGCCTACTTTTTCTCTGCCGTCTTTCCATTTGATTTCGCCCGGTGTAATACAATTTGCAACAGGACATACATTCAGACAGAGATGGCAGCCAACGCATTTTTCGTTTAATTCCGGTCTGCGCTTATCCGCATTCCAATCAATTGCCTGATGGCCTGCATCGTAGCAAGAAATGTAGCATCTGCCGCAACCAACACATTTTGTCTGGCTAAAGTCAGGCAAAATTTTAAAATCACGGTTCAAATCTTCCGCAGGAATGATGTTGCCCAATGCTGATCCGATGAAATCATCCAGCTTATGATAGCCCCTTTCATCCATCCAGTGCATCAGACCATTAGACATATCTTCAACCACTCTGTAACCATACTGCATCACAGATGTAGTTACCTGCAGATTTCTGCATCCAAGCAGCAGGAATTCCAAGCAGTCTCTCCATGTTTCAATACCGCCAATGCCGGAAAGAGGCACATTTTTCAGCTTCTCATTTTGCAGCAGCTGTGCCACAAAGCGCAGGGCAATGGGTTTCACCGCCGCACCGGAATAGCCGGAAATGGAGGATTTTCCGTTTACAACGGGCATCGCCGTCATATTTTCCAAGTCAATATTTGTGATGGATTTAATGGTATTGATTGCAGAAATGCCCTTTGCGCCGCCTTCAATTGCTGCTATGGCAGGAATGGTCATATCTGTAATATTCGGTGTCATTTTTGCGATAAAAGGAATTTTTGTGGTTTCCGCCACAGCCTTGGAATACGCCCGCACCAAGTCTGGGTTTGTACCAACGTCGGAGCCCATAGCATGGGAAGTCATCTGAGGACAAGAGAAGTTTCCTTCAATTAAATCCACACCAACTTCATCACACATTTTTGCCAGCTTACGCCACTCTTCCTCATTGGAGCCCATAATAGAAGCAACCATGATTTTTTCGGGATAAGCCTTTTTTAGCTTATACATATTTTCAAAGTTGACTTCCGTAGGCTTATCGGAAATCTGCTCCATATTCTTAAAGCCCAGCCAAGGCATCCCTTCTTTTTGCACATGGTCAAAACGAGGTGAGCACTCATCCGCAACGAAAATACCGATTGTCTTGTAAAAAACACCGCCCCAGCCGGCTTCAAAAGCCTTGGCAACCATTTCGTAATTACTGCCTACAGGAGATGAGGACAAGAAAAAAGGATTTTCACATCTCACACCTAAATAATCAATAGATAAGTCTTTTTTGATCCCCATTTTACTTCACCTCTTTCTTAGCAAGATAATTCATCATATGTACCGCCGCAATTTTACCCGATGCAACAGCTTCCACAACAGTCTTCCCGCCTAAAGCCACGTCACCACCTGCAAAAATACCGTCAATATTTGTTTTGCAGAAATCATCAACTTTAATTAAACCTTTTTCATTCAGTGCAAAGGGCGCTAACTCTGTCATATCATCTGCACCTTGTCCGATTGCAAAAATAACTGTATCCACCATAACCTTTGCCTCAGATACACCGTCTCTGCCTTTAAAGCGCATTGCTTCCACTTTGTCTGTGCCAAGCACCTCAGCAGGCGCAAAGTTAGTTGTAATGGAAACACCCAGAGACAGCACATACTGGAATTCCGCCATATCAGCGGGTGCTTCCTCAATGGTTCTTCTGTAATAAATATCCACCTTTTCTGCGCCCAATAGTTTTGCAGAAACAGCGCAGTCCATAGCAACGTTGCCGCCGCCGATTACAACAACCCTGTTACCGGGATGATACGAACCCCCTGACTTTCTTGCTTTTTTCAAAAAATCTGCCGCCGCCAGAACACCGGGAAGGCCCACACCGGGGATTTCCGGAAGTTTTTCCTGCCATAAGCCGACACCGATAAATATTGCACCGTATTCTTTTTGCAGTGCTTCCATGGAAATATCTTTTCCAATCTTTGTATTGAAAATGAACTTTACGCCTAAATTTTTCACTGTACTAATATCATGATCAACAACATACTGCGGCAATCTGGCGGGGGCAATCCCATAAGTTAAAACGCCGCCGGCCTTTTCCTCAGCTTCATAAATCGTAACCTCATATCCCTCTTGCGCAAGCATTGCCGCACAAGCAAGAGAGGCGGGGCCGGAGCCAACACAGGCAACCTTTACACCCTTCTTTGTAGCGGGAACCTGCAGTACATTCATATGTAAAGCTTCCTCCTGCTCCACAGCAAATCTTTGTAATTTTCCAATCTCAATGGGTTTATCAATGCCGCATCTGCTGCAAGCTTCTTCACAAAGCCGATCATAAGGACAGACTCTGGCACAGCTGCCACCCAAAACATTGTTCTCTCTGATCGTTTCCGCCGCACCCTTAACATTTCTAAACCGAATAGAGCGAATAAATTTTGCAGGATCTGTGCCGGCTGGACAGCTTTTGCTGCAAGGGGCATCATGGCATAATAAGCACCTTGAAGCTTCCTCCATAGCGGTTCTTGGGGTAAAGCCATCAACAGCCTCAGAAACATATGTTGATTTAATTACTTTACTCAAATTCTTCAACTCCTCTCATCTGTTCAGGATCAATCTGCATAGTATCACCTAAACTTTCACCGATTCCTTTTTACGGCAAACCAAAACTTATTTTTGTCTCTGTTATCTTCAGAAGCCGAAATGAACAAGAACTTTTTTGTTAAATTCCTCATCCCCAAATTGCGTTTTTCTTTTCAAATCAACCTTCTTTCCATTGTTTCTTATTCAAAATGTGATGAAAGAAGGAGACGTCCCAAAGTTCAGACGCCTCCCAGCAGTCTTAGTCATAAAAATTTTCTGTTTTCACAAAACTATTCTTTATCACACTTTAAAACTGCATTCAGCAATACGCTGATTCCTTCATTACAAACCTCATCACTTGTATGCTCTGGTTCACAATGAGACAATCCTTTTTCAGAAGATACAAATATCATGGTTGTCGGTAATACATAAGCCGCAAACTGTGCATCATGCCCCGCACCACTATTGATATATTGATGCTTGGTATGCAACTCTTCGGCGGCCTCTTTCACATAACCTACTAGCTTCTTGTCAAAATAAACGGTATCACGATTCCATTGATCCACAACTTCACAACGGCATTTTGCCCATTCTTTTCCTTCCAGGCTTCTTACAATCTGGTAAACCTTTTTCAGAACCTCCGGATCTTCATGACGCACATCAATGGAGAAATCTACATAATCAGGAATTACCGTATGTACACAAGGATGTACAACCATTTCGCCTGTAGTATATACCAATTCCGGATGTCCAAGCTTATCGATTTCTGCATGAAGATAGCAAAGTACCTGTGCTGCCGCAAAAAGTGCATCTTGGCGGAATTCCATGGGGAATGTGCCTGCATGAGCTGCCTGACCATAGAATTTTATTCTGGTGTTAAACATACCCAAAACACAAGTTACCACGCCAACATCTAAGCCGGCATTCTCCAAAATAGGGCCCTGCTCAATATGTAATTCAAACATTGCTTTGTATTTATCGGGTGACAAACGGTTTTCCTTTGCACCTTTCAAACCGCTTTTCTCCAAAGCTTCACCAAAGGTAGAAACTTTATCTAAAACACTCTTAGATGCAAGCATATTTTCTTCCTTGAAATTTTTTGCAATTTCTTTTGGCAAATACGCATTGCAAACAACACCGGAGCTCATCATTGCAGGGGGATAAAGAGACCCCTCCTCATTTGTCCAGATCATTGCCGTCAAAGGATGCTTATGGGGAATTTTCTCCGCCGCAACTGTTTCCAAAACCTCCATGGCACCGATAACACCCAAGATACCGTCATAGTTTCCGCCGTTTTTAACAGAGTCTGCATGGGAAGCCATAACAATTCTTTTTGCATTGGAATCGCTGCCCGGCAATGTGGCATACATATTGGCAAAATCGTCTGTTTCGATGGTTGCTCCTATTTTCGTCATTCTTTCTACATAGTACTGTCTTGCTTGTTTCGCCTCGTCGGATAAAGAATATCTTGTAATTCCGCCGTGGCCGGCATCGCCAAACTTAGAAAAAGTATGGATTTTTTCACTTGTTCTCTTTAAACTGCTTCTGTACATCATTCATTCCTTCTTTCTATCACTTATCTTTTCAACCTTTATGAAACGGGCGTTTGGATTCTTGGCTTTACGCCAAGGGGATAGTCCAAAGTGTATTGCACCGCAATGCAATACATATGTGTTATAAAACACTGTCCGTTATGAACAAGCATTGCGTTCAAAATTTCTAAAGCCTTTAATTTCCGTTCATTGTAAAACTCTCATGCTCTTCTTCTGATACAAATCCATAGTGATCCTTGCCTACCGTGGATTTCATCAAAGCTACATAAACAACAATGGCAATGATGAAAGATACAGCGTACCCATTTGCAGCCAAGAATTGTATGAAGTTTGGCTTTAAGCCTGAACCTGCTTGATATTTCAATGCAGTATTGCCCACCAGTGGAATAATAAAGGAAACTACCCATGCAATCATTGCATTTTTGTTCCATCCACCGCTATACCAATATCTTCCGCCTTCACCCTGATATAACCCAGCAACATCAACCAGCTGCTTTTTACAGATAAAGTAGTCAGCAATTAAAATTGCGGCAACCGGCGCAATGATGGTTCCATAATTATTCAGCCAATTGAAAATATAGCTGGATCCGGAACCATAAATCCACCAAGGCTGTGTGATAAAGGTTGCGATAAGGCAAGTAATGATTACACCCTTCTTATAGCTGATTTTCTTAGGTGCAATATTGGAGAAACCATTGGCAGGAGCAACCACATTGGCCGCAACACAAGTTGTAATGGTAGCCATAATTACACCTATGGCACAGATGATAACCATCAGCTTATTGTCTACATAGTAGAAAACACTTGTGGGGTCAAATAAAGCTTCGCCAACTGTATATTTTGTAGCCTGAGCAAACAGTGCACCAACAAAAGCGCATAATGCCATAGGAATAGGCATACCTGTCAACTGACCCATAAACTGGCTTTTCTGGCTCTTTGCATATCTTGAGAAGTCAGGAATATTGAGAGCCATGGTTGCCCAAAAGGCAATGTTACCCGTTAGCCCAGCCATATATACAAAGGCAAATCCACCATTTTGTTCAATCAGTACCTCATCATTGCCAACAGCAAATACATCTGCCATAGAATGGCCCGAGGTTGAAATTGCATTTAAAGACCATAACAGCAAGCCTAAAATTACAATAATCAGAATAGGACCGCCAATATTTTGAACCCATTTTACCTTTTCAATCCCGTTGTATGCAACCAAAAATACAAAAAGCATAAACAGGAAGAATCCAATCAACTGTCCTACAACAACACCGTCGTTTCCGGGAAGAGAAACCTTTATACTTTGATCAGCAAACATTGGAATTGCAACACCAATTAAAGCAGCAACCGCACCGCCGCCAACCCAGCTTTGTACTGCGGTCCAACCGCAAGCGATGATTGACCGGGAAAATGTCGGCAGCTGTGTTCCCTTATTTCCAAATGTCATTCTGGAAAAAATGGGAAACGGAATGCCATATTTGGTTCCGATTTTAGAATTTAACTGAATTGGAATTAACACAATCAAGTTTCCCAAAATAACATTAAAAACTGCAAGTAAGGGTGAAATGCCCAATGCAACCAAGGAGGAGGCCAATGCCAAGGATGGAACACAAATCGACATACCTACCCAAAGGTTACAGATGCTTACCGCATTCCATGTTCTTTCATTTACCGTGGTGGGAGCTAAATCCTGATTGTAATACTCAGAGTTACTCAGTTCGGAAGCAGCTTCCGGCGTTAATTCGTAAAGCCCGTTCTTTTCCTGCTGCGTATATTTACTCATATAACCCTCTCCATCTTATTAGATTTTATTCGCTCAACCTTCTTTTGATCAACTTGCCCCATCCGGGTTCGCCCTTAAATTCACCTTCATCATAAACAAGGCGTCCTCTTGAGAAGGTTTTCACAGGATAGCCATGAAGTTTTGTTCCTTCCCAAATTGTATGGTCATAATCAGAATGCATATTTTCGCATTTGATTGTAAAATCTTTTTCTGTATCATAAATAACAATATCCGCATCCTTGCCTACCGTTAAACTGCCTTTTTGTGTACATCCAAAAATCCGTGCCGGATTGGAGGAGCATATTTCAACAGCTTTCATAAAAGTTATGTCTCCTTTGTTTGCCTTGTCAAGCATATAAGGATACATATTTTCCACGCCTGCACAGCCATTGGGAATTTTTCTAAAATCATCCTTGCCCCAATCTTTTTCAGACTGTTGGAATGGGCAATGGTCTGTGGCAATCGTATCGATGATACCCTGTTTCACTGCCTTCCAAAGTGCATCCTGACTTTTTTGCCCCTTCATAGGAGGAGAACAAACAAAATTTCTGCCGTCTTCTCTTTTATAAACATCACTGGTGAAGTGCAAATATTGAGGACAAGTTTCCGCATAAATGCGATATCCTTCTTCTCTTGCCTTCGCTACATATTCAACACCTTTTTCATTCGCTAAATGTACTATGTAAAGTGGAGCATCCAGAGATTTTGCCCATGAAATTGCTCTGAAATCCGCCTCCGCCTCTACAAATTCGGGACGGGACATATAATGATACCAAGGGCTTGTTTTTCCCTCTGAAATATATCTCTCTACAAGGGTGTTGATTAATTCATTATTTTCCGCATGAACACAAATGAGTGCACCAATTTCTTTTGCTTTTTCAAGCACTCTATAAAATACACCGTCTGTTACACCAAAATCGTAAACCATAAAAACCTTAAAGGAGGGAACGCCAAATTCAACAGCCTCTTTCATGGAATCCAAAAGATCACAATGAACATCCTTTACGCCGATATGAAAAGCATAATCCACAGCGGCCTCCGGTGCAGCAAGAGCATCTCTTCTTCTAACGACATCCATCATTCTTTCGTCAAAATCCTGCAAAGCAAAATCAAATACTGTGGTAGTGCCGCCACAAGCAGCTGCTCTGGTGCCCGCATAATAGCCATCAGCAGAAACCGTTCCACCAAAAGGCATAGCAAGATGTGTATGTGCATCAATTGCGCCGGGCAAAACAAGCTTTCCCTTTGCATCTACAACATTTTTACAAGAAATGTCTGAGAGATCTTTTCCAATTTCTGCTATAATTCCATCTTTTACTGCAATATCGCCTTGGAACATTTCTTTTTCTGTTACAATCGTACCATTTTTAATTAATAAGTCCATGAACACTCACCTTCCTTGTTAGTAAATAGACATTTATTTGACTTTTCCTTAAATTCACATCCCCCTTTCCAGATAATGTTATATGGTTATTATGTTTACACTTATTTCGCACTATGTTTTATTATAAAGCATAGCAATAAGCTTAGTACCTTGAGTTTTCATTCACACAATTCAGTATTTTTTTTCACAAATTCTATGCAATTAAGCTTTTTCTTTATATTGTCAGACAAATAATTAAGTAAAAATATAGTGCTGACAATTGAATTTTATTATTAGTTTTTTCCGAATTCCTTATCTATCATAATGAAATTTTGCAAATTAACATCAAAATTTTAATGTAAACAAATCTAAAAATATCCTAAATTAACAATTTCTATAATCAAATTATAGCAATTGCAGTTGGGGGAATGTCAATAATAAATAAACATAAATTTCCGATAAAAAAAAATTTTTTTATCAAAACATTCCTGTTGCAGGATTCTAACGTATTTTTTATTCCTTATATACATAGTTCAAACAGAAAGTGTACAAAAAAATCATGCTTAAAAATAATTTTACTATATTCCCTCCTTTAAATTTGATATATTTAACCAAATATGCTATACTAATTTATATCTTTTATGGGGAGGGTGAGAAAATGAGCCATGATTACAAATTCTCAATTAGAGAAGTTTCTGAAATTTGTAACATTCCCAGCAAAACTTTGCGCTACTATGACGAAATAGAACTTGTGGTTCCTGAATTTCGAGATGAAGTGAACAGATATAGATATTACAGTAAGGACCAACTGGTAACATTATGTATCATACGAAAGCTTCGTTCCATGGATTTTAGCTTAAAAGAAATTCAATGTATTATTACAGGCAACAAAGCAGGTGATCTTGAAAAAAATATTGAAACCAAACTGAACGAGCTCTTGGAAGAAATCAACTGTATGCAGCGAAAATATGCATCTACCAGTGCTTTTTTACAGCGTTTGAAAACAGGGGTACACCTTTTAAATTTAAAGGAATCCATTTCGCTGGAGGATATTAAACTGGAGGAAGTTCCGCAAATGCATTTGGTTTTCACACGAAAAACTATGTCAAACTATTCTAACATTGATGTTTCAGTGCATCGTTGGGTGGAAATTCTTGATTTATGCGACAATCTAAAAGTAAAAAGTAAAGGGACAATTATTGTAACCTATTACTGTAATCTTCTTGAGCAATTTCTATATTCTGATATAGATATTGAATTCGGCATTACTGTAGATAATCAGGAGGAAGAAAACTGCTTCAGAGATTTTGGAAACTTTACTGCTGCTACTGCGATTCATACGGGAAATTATGCCGATATTATTCATACACATATTCGTCTGGTTCAGTGGATTAACCAAAACCAATACAAAGTTGTTGGTCCTGTTTCTGAAGAATTTATAATCTCTCCCTTAGACATTAATAACATCGACGAGCATGTTACCAAAATAATTGTTCCGATTGAAAAAAAGCAAGAAAAATAATCATGCCTACATACAGACAACGCCCGGATTTTACCATACTATCTGAGCGTTGTCCTTTACTCTTGTAATGGCGCTATGAAACTTTCGGCATCCTTAAATGCAAGCATTTCCATATTTTAAAACAGTTCGCTGCCATACTGTATTTCCCCCTAAAAGCAAATGCCCCCCAGCCGCTTTGACCGAGGAGCATATTCATTATATCAATCCCAAACTATATACTTTTTGTAGCAATTATAAATACCGCAGTATCTCTGCTACCTCTTTTCTTCGTGGTGCTTTGGGTGTTTCATCGGCATATCCGCAGGCAACCAACGCAATGATTTCTTCATTCTCCGGTATGCCTGCAAACCTTCCAATACCAATCTCATCAAAAGTACCCATAATCACCGTTCCCAGCCCCAGCTCCGCTGCTGCAAGGCATAAGGTTTGGCATGCCGCACCCGCATCAAACATTTCCCAGCTATCCCCTTTGGCAGAAGAGGTATGTCCGTCCCGTTCATATCCAGAACGCTTTTTCACATTGGAAATAATAAATATCAGCGGTGCATTTCTAACAATATGGATATTTTCTGATGCAACCAGAGTATCTGCAAGTTCTTTTAAATCTTCCTCCCGCTCCACAACCGTATACCGCACAGCCTTGCAATTATTCCATGAAGGTGCCCACTTAGCACACGCAATCAACTCTTCAATGATCTCGTGCGCAACCTTCCTGGGTAAATACCGGCGGATACTTCTTCTGGATTTAATACACGCTATGGTATTCATTTGTTCAATATGTTTCGTAAACAAACTGTACCACCGTAGACAGGGGCGGCTCAGGTAGTACATCAATAGAACTGGGATACGGCGGATTTTCCGGCACTTCAATAATTTTAAAGGAACGTACTTCAATCACAGCCCGGTTTCCCTCCATTTTTTTCACTCTTGCTATAAATTCCATATAATCCCCCGCAAAACAGGGCTCATACAGCCTTACTTTTTTCACTTCAATGCAATGTCCGGTATTTTGGTATACCTTTGCCATCAAACGGTTTGCAGCATCATTGGCAAGGGTAATGCTTCTTGCGCCATTTACTACACCGCCGCCGTAAAAAACATCTCTATCCGACATTCTGTAACGATAGGTTACAATTTGCTCATTCATATTCATTCCCCTTTCTATCAGAATATATCGCTTATTCCGGAAAATCTGACAATGGGCGCCACGGCTCTATCACTTTGCCTTCCGGCTGTGCCCCACGCTGCAAGTGCTTCTTTACAACTAAACGTACCTTTCCTTCGGTGCATAAAATAGGTTCGTCAAACCAAACCATCTCTCCCGGCATACAATCAGTTTTTCCTTCCCGGAATGCAGGAGTTGCCAGCTTAAATACCTCAATCCAGCAATCGCGGGAGGTGTTCCCCACATTGGTTAGCGTCGCTTTAAAATCAATCATATCGCCAACATAAACATCCTTGTAGCATTTTACATCCTCGTAGCCTAAGCAAAGAGATTCGTCCCCGTCTACCAGGATCATTTCCTCCGTTTCCACATCTCCAATAAAATCAAACTGGCGGCCAATGGGAATTAACCCATCCTGATTTGCGCCGTCGGCTGTGGTCATGTTATAACTTAAAATAGATACCTTTCTCATAAAACTACACCTCGCCCTTCTTTATTTTATAAATAAAATTTCCTAGTTAAAGATTACATAACGCCTTCTTTTTTCAGCTTTTTAACCGCTTCTTCTGTTAATCCAAAAATTTCTTTATTATGCTGGCCTAACAGCGGAGATGATGTATATACCTCTCCGGGTGTCTCGGAAAGCTTAATCACACAGCCTTGAAAATACTGATCTCCCGCCGTGGGATGTTGACAATGCACCATCATTTCTCTTGCCTGAATGTGAGGATGCTCAATGGCCTCCTTCACGTTTAAAACAGGGCCGCAGGGAATCCCCGCTTGATCCATGATGTTTTCGATTTCACTTTTGGTATATCCTTCGCACCACCGGCGAATGGTATTTTGTAATTCCGGGATATAGTTATTACAGCGCAAATGATTTGTGGCATAACGAGGGTCTTCTAGAAGCTCCGGGTGGCCAATGGTATTGCAAAACGTATTGAACAGTCTGTCATTCCCTACGCCCAGTGCCACAAACCCATCCTTACAATCGTACACATCAAAGGGTGAAATGGATGGGTCAACATTGCCATTTCTTTCGGTAATTACTCCGCCCATGGTATAGTTCACCAAAGCATTCTCCAAAATGCTGAAAATGGTGTCAAACATTGCCACGTCCACCTGCTGTCCTACCCCTGTCACCTTACGGTTGTAAAGCGCTATCATAACCCCCAGCGCCAAATAAATTCCGGCAACGTGATCCGCCACAGACGGCCCAACCTTCACGGGGTCTCTATCCTTAAAGCCCGTTAAATTGATCATCCCGCCCATAGCTTGGGCAACAATGTCATAGCATGGGCGGTGGGTAACGGGACCATACTGCCCAAAACCGGAGCCGGATGCATAAATAATGTTAGGATTTATTTTTTTAATTATTTCATAATCAATTTTCAGTTTTTTTGTGACGCCGCCCCTGAAATTTTCCACCAGAATATCTGCATCTTTTACAATATCATAAAACAACTGCAATCCTTTTTCCGTCTTCAAATTCAACGTGGCACCCTTTTTATTTCGGTTTACATAATTGTAGAATCCGCTTTCACCGCTTTTTTCATCCAAGGGGCCCCAAAAACGACATTGCTCCCCTTCAATCGGCTCAATTTTTAAAACCTCTGCGCCATAGTCTGCTAATATCATGGTGCAAAAAGGCCCGTTTAATGCCGTTGTAAGATCAATTACCTTCAAACCCTCCAGCGCTTTTTTCATAATTTTTCTCTCCTGTCAATACAATGCTTAGTATGATTCATAAACAAATTGCACTACCGTAGACAATGGTGGCTTGGAAAGTACATCAATAGAGCTGGGATATAGTGGATTTTCCGGCACCTCAATAATTTTAAAGGAGCGTACTTCAATCACAGCCCGGTTTCCCTCCATTTTTTTCACTCTTGCTATAAATTCCATATAATCCCCAGCAAAACAAGGATCGTAAAGTCTCACCTTTTTCACCTCAACGCAATGCCCTGTATTTTGAAATACCTTTGCCATCAGTCGGTTTGCAGCATCATTGGCAAGGGTAATGCTTCTTGCGCCATTGACTACACCGCCGCCGTAAAACACATCTCTATCCGACATCCTATAACGAAATGTTACATTTTCTTCCTTCATAGTCATTCCCCTTTTCTTTTTGCAAAAGAACTCTTTTAGAGGACAACCCCCTTGGGCTTACAATCGCACTCCTTAAAATGCAGAAAGAATTTTTTGTAAAACCATGGTTTTCCATGTCCTGCAATCAGAAACCATTTCCCTTTTTTCATGGAATGCATTGATTGCCATCTAATCTAAAATGAAAATTTTTAGCTGCACCGGTAATGCTTCTATCAGCCGAAACATTACCAATACCTAGCATTTTATCCTTTTGTACACTTATGCATTTTTTCCTTCTATTACTGCCTCGATCATCATCGGAACGATCTGAAACAAATCTCCTGTTATTCCATAATCCGCACAGTCAAAAATAGGTGCTGTTTCATCTTTATTCACCGCAATAATCAATTCAGAATCCTGCATACCTGCTTTATGCTGAATTGCACCGGAAATACCTAGCGCAACATATACCTTCGGGTGAACAGTCTTTCCCGTTTGACCAACCTGATGATCCGCAGGAAGCCAACCGGAATCAATTACCGCACGAGAACCGCCCACAACGCCATTTCCAAAGGCATCAGCCAGCTTTTCTGCCAGAGCAATGCCTCCTTCCACATCCTTACTGATACCACGTCCTACGGAGACAATGATTTCTGCACCGATTAAATCAACGATTTTTTTCGCTTCCTTCACGATGTCGACTACCTTTGTTTTCAAATCCTCTTTAGAAAGAGCAACCTGACGCAATTCAATTTCACACGCATCCGCCTTTGCCTGACTAAACTCTGATTTCTTCATTACCCCCGGACGCACTGTAGACATACAAGGACGAAAACGAGGGCAAATAATCGTTGCCATCAAATGTCCGCCGAACGCCGGACGTGTCATTTTCAAATTTGTGTCCGCCATGGGGAACGACATAGATGCGACATCCAAGGTAGAGGATGTAGAAAGAAAATCCACATATTTCTTCATATCAATATCCAGATGCGTACAATCCGCTGTCAAGCCGGTATGTAAGCGTGCCGCGCATCTTGGCCCCAGATCACGCCCAATATTGGTAGCGCCGATTAAAATAACTTCGGGCTTTTCCTCCATAACCGCATCACAAAGCACCCTTGCATATGCATCTGTGGTGTAAAATTTCAAGTCCGGATGGTCACAAACAATGATTTTATCCGCGCCATATCCACCCAATTCCTTGGCAATCTCTCCTACCTTGTGCCCAAGCAAAATGCCGACAAGCTTAGACCCACGTTCGTCAGCCAATTTTCTGCCTTCTGAGATTAATTCAAAATCCGTGTTTACCAGCTTTCCCTCTCTCTGCTCACAAAATACCCAAATATCCTGAAACGAATTTATATCCGCACTATTGAAAGCCATACTTCGCCCATCTCCCTTCGGTTAAATGACATACTTCTTCATCAATCTGTCCACCAAATCATCAACTTTTTCTTTGTCTGTGCCCTGCAGCATAACGCCCACACCCTTTTGCGGCGGGGTGAAGGACTTGAAAATATTTGTAGGGGATCCTTTCAGACCAATGGTATCCAGCTCAATCAGCGGTTCATCCTTAAGGGCCTCAAAATCCAAAACCGCAAGGGGCTTGCTATAGCATTCCATAATTCCATTCAATGTCATATAGCGCGGTGTCACCGTTTTATCTTTAATACAGGTAATTAAGCAAGGTGTATTCACCTCGATCATCATGTATCCGTCCTCCAGCATCCGTTTCACCAAAATGCTGTTTCCGCTTTTTTTAATGGCCGAGGCATAAGTCACCTGAGGAATATCTAATTTCTCAGCAATCTGTGGGCCAACCTGTGCCGTGTCGCCATCAATAGCCTGTCTGCCGCAGAAAATCATATCTTCCTTGCCAAGTCCTAATTTGCAAAGAGCCGCTGCAATGATCTGAGATGTTGCGAAAGTATCGGAACCGCCAAATTCTCTGGCGGAAATTAAAACCCCGTCATCAGCACCCATAGCAATCATTTCTCGCAGCATTCCTTCCGCAGGAGGCGGCCCCATGGTAACAGCAGTCACTTGACATCCCGTTTCATCCTTTAATTTTAAGGCCTGCTCAATGGCACTCATATCATCCGGATTGATGATTGCTGTCATGGAGGCACGGTTTAATGTTCCATCGGGGTTTACGGCAACCTTTCCGGATGTGTCCGGAACCTGTTTTACACAAACATAAATTCTCATCCTATACACTCCTTCTTATCTTTTCATTACCTCTCTGGCAATTACAACCTTATGTATTTCCGAGGTTCCTTCATAAATCTCCGTAATCTTTGCATCACGATACATCCGCTCCAAAGGATAATCCTTCATATATCCATAGCCGCCATGAATTTGTAATGCCAAGTTGGTAACGAAGCGTGCATTTTCTGATGCATTCAGCTTACACATGGCGGATTCCATTGTAAAAGGCTTGCCTGCATCCTCAAGATAAGCCGCATATTCTACCAGCGCCCTTGCTGCTGCGGTCTTTGTTGCCATATCTGCAATATACCATTGAATGCCCTGTAAATTCGCAATGGGCTTACCAAATTGAATCCGTTCGTAAACATATTTTACAGATAAATCAATGGCGCCTTCCGCAATGCCGATTGACTGTGCACCTACGCCGATTCTGGCACCGTCCAAGGCTTCCATAGCAATTTTAAAGCCTTTGCCTTCCTTTCCCAAAAGGTTCTCCGCAGGAACACGACAGTCCTCAAAAATAAGCTCCGCTGTTTCCGAACCGGCAATACCCATTTTGGATTCAATTTTACCAATGGTGAAACCGGGGGTTCCTTTTTCCACAATTAACGCAGACATTCCTTTCAAGCCTTTTTTCGGCGCAGTCAACACAAAAACGACCAAAACACCTGCTCTGCTTCCGCCGGAAATAAAGCATTTTGTTCCGTTTAAAACATATTCATTGGTATTTGGATCAAAAATGGCTGTTGTTTTCACGCCGGCAGCATCAGAACCTGCATTGGGTTCCGTTAAAGCAAAGGCACCCAATTCTCCGCCTTTGGTCAAACGAGGAAGATATTTTTCCTTTTGCTCTCTGGTGCCATATTTGTAGATTGCTTGGGGAGCAATCAAATGAATTGATAAAATAGATGCGGAGGCCATACATTTTTTCGCAAATTCGGAAACTGCAATGACTTTTTCCAATGTACCTCCGCAGGAACCGCCATACTCTTTGGGAACGCCGATTCCTGTCAAACCAATGGCTGCCATCTTTTTAAAGTTTTCAGCCGGGAAAATATGCTCTCGATCAACTTCTTCTGCAACGGGCTCCAATTCTGCTTCGGCGAATTGGCGAGCAAGTTTTTTTAACATTTCTTGTTCTCTCGTTAATGAAAAATCCATTCTTTTCATCCTCTCTCCCTTAAATTTAAAATAGCAACACTTACATTGTGCTTTATTAGGCGTATATGCCTTTTCACCAAAAGGTCACCTCAAGAAGGTTTTAATTAGGCATATCTTAGTTATAGCCCATACAATCACTGGAATGTCAATATGCTGTCTAAATGAAAATTTTGCAGAATTCTTTCTTTTTTTTCAAAACCTTCCCTTACGGCAACCTAATACTCCTTAAAAACTGTGTATTGAAAGGGGTTTCACCCTTCTCATGCCTATTTCAGACACTGCAATACCGTCAGTTCTGTTCAAATGCGTATAAAAAAAGCAGGCGAATCTCGCCTGCGAAAATACAAAACATCTCTTTTATAGTATTTATCAACCTAGCTTGTCTTCTTTTCGATAAAAATTACCGTCATGGTAACCTTTACGGGAGAAGTGGTAATATCCGTTTCCTTATATTCCGTATTATCCACACTGAGGGTATCAATCATGCTTTTAAACGGACTGGCATAAATTTTATCTATAATGCTTCGGGCAGTCCCATAATTTGCACAGTCAAACTCCACATCAATGGGCCGATAAAGCAAGCCGCTTTCCTCCGTGGTTGGTGAAAACGAAAGCTTATAGTCTGTGGAGCTGCTTAAAACTGTATCCAACTGCTTCATCACATTTTCCAAATTATCGTAATCGGGAATACTGGTTTTAAAGCGCTCCGTTAAGGCTGCCTCTTCAATTTTTGCCTGCATCTCTTTTATTTTCGTAAGCTTTGCCATTTCCAGTGTAATTTCATCCTGCAATGCCATTGTTTGGTCGCCTGCTACGGAAATACGGTTCATGGAAGGGCGTGCCACGGCAAAATAATACACCGCAGAAAGCAAAATAACAATTAAAATGACAAGCAAAACCTTTTCCCGTTTTGTAAAAGACTTGGAGATCATTGTGCCTCGCCTCCTTCCGCCTGTTCCTCGGCTACAGCTTCATTGGCCGTAAGGATAATGGTCATTGTTGCAGTTGTCAGAGAGCCGGTTTCATTCTCCGTACTTGCCGTATAAAACTGTACATTGGAAACAAATTCATTGGCCATCAAGGCTGTATAAATGCCGGAAACTTGATTTAAGGTAACGCCGGAAATTTGCGCCGTAATCACATCATCCAAAACATTAAAGGATTCCACCTTGGCATTGGAAATCAAATACTGATTCACAATTTCAAGCCTTTCGGAAAGCGTTGCAATCACCGGTGAAGAAATACTCAAAGAAACACTTTCGTTATATTCCTTCAAAACTTCATCATAAATGGAGTTTGCCTCTTTCATTTGGTCAAGCTGCTGCTGGGTCAGACGCACGTTTTCCTCCGCCAAATCCACGGCATGGAACAAATCAAAAACAGCCAATTTTGCAAAAGCCAGCACTGCGATTGCCAGAAAAATGCCGATCGGAAGCACCGACCTTCTATCAACACCCTTTGTCTCCCGCACGGCAAGGTTCATATTCGTTTTTGTGGGATATCTCACACCAATTTTTTTATTTAACTGCAAAGCTCTCACCCCCTACTGCAGCGTTGCGCCAATTGCGGCACAAATCAACTCCAAAGTATCATCCTGTTCTGCTTCCTCCATCAGTTCGCCAATGGTATGGCATCGCACCTCCAAGGCGGAACGCACCATATCCATAAAGGGTGTGATCTTTGCCAAGCCGCCACAAAAATAAATATCCTTCAATTCGCTGTCGGGGTTATTATAATTGTAAAAATTGATGGAGCGGAAAAGCTCCACAATCATTTTATCATAAATTTCTTTGCAGGCCTCTAATTCCTGCACCTGATTATAGTTTTTCACTTTATAGGAAGAAGCAATATGTACATCCACATCCATCTCCTCTGCAATCAGAGAATCTAGGGTGACGCCGCCATATTCAATGACTCTGGTGGTTTCGTAAACGCTCCCGTTATATAAATGTACCCGAATGGAGGAATGTCCCAAGTCTACAATGCAATACGCCGCCGGGTGTTCTTCATTATTTTCCTCATACTGCCGGATGATATTGCGAAAGGCACAGGCATCGGGCAATGCGATTTTCAGCTTAAAGCCGGCAAAGGTCAAAATCTTCATATATTTTTCGATCAATTCATTTTTTACCGCCGCAATGAGCAAATCCAGTGATTTCATTTCACCCGCTTCGTCGGTTTCCTGCCCTACAACGGCATAGTCATAAAAATAATCCTCGCGGTCGGCATGAATATAATCTCTGAATTCATAGGGCAGGTTCAATTTTAATTGGTCTACCGTCATATAGGGCATACTGGTGCGCCGCAAATAACAATTTTCCAAGGGCAAAACCACCACCGCATTGCGGTTTCGCATTTGATTATCCCTTGCCATGCTTTTCAAAATTTCCGCCAGTGCTTCAAAGGACAAGATATGCCCGTCCCGCACCAAATTGTCCGGGGTAGCTTCCAGAACAGTTTTTACTGCCTTGCCATCACTAACTTGAACCATCTTAATGGTACTCTCCCCAATTTGTATTGCCGTATATCCCTTGGACATATGAAACCTCCCTTATATCCAGCTCTCTAAGTCATTTCTTCAAAATTATGTACCCTTTCAAAAGATACTTTATACTCATCCGGCCAACAGACCGGTCATTTTCAAATTGATGTATTTAAAATAAACTCATATAAAATTGCAAAATCGGCTCTGCCAAAAACACAGAAACCATTGCCGCCATGGCGATGGACGGCCCAAAGGGAAACGCCAGTGGATTTTCCTTCTCCCCCACCCGAATGCTTTGAAAAATAAGGGTAAAGGCAATCCCAAAAACACAAGACAGCAAAACCAACAAAACATTGGCCTTGATACTGAAATAAAGCCCTGTCATAAAATACAGCTTAATGTCTCCGCCGCCCATGCTCTCTTTTTGCAACACCTTATCCATCAAAAGGGAAAGGAGTAAAATGGGTACGGAGATGGAGAAACCGCCAAGGGCACCGTGCAGAAGCCCTGTAAAAATCATACCACCCTTTAGGATAGTAAACAAAACAAAATTTAGAATTCCAGCTAAAATAAAACCATCGGGAATCAGCCCTGTTTCCAAATCCACCAAGGAAACCGCCAGCAAAAGCAGGGATAACACCATAAATTGCAGGGTGTCTAAGCTGAAGCCAAATTTAAAAACCAAAGCCACAAACACCAGAGCCGTCAAAAGCTCCGTAGCAGGATAGCGCAAAGAAATTTTTTCATTACAACAACGGCTTCGCCCCTTCTGTATCAGAAAAGATACAATAGGCATCAGTTCCAAGGGTGTGAGGGTGTGTCCGCAAGTGGTGCAATGACTTCTGCCATGGATGAAATCCTCCCCATGGGATATGCGCCACGCCACGCAGTTGATGAAACTGCCCATAACTGCCCCAATCATAAAGGCTAGGACGAATATGTATACATAAATAAAATTGAATTGTTCAAACAAAAGCATAATCGCTTCTCTCCTTCAACCAAAAACGACGATAGAACTGCAACCCGCCCCAGTTCTATCGTGGTAATCGGATTGGGGTTAGAGGGTAAAATCACCCGCTGCCTTTAGATGCAAATAGGCTGCTTTTCTGCTTTAATCAGATCATTAGTCAGCATCCGAAGGGAATGTAACCGATGGGAAGTCTCCCTCATCCTCTGTTCCGTCGCCATTTGGATCATAAACCACCTTGAATGTTTCAGCAGTCGTGCCAGTTGCCTCTGCAGTAGCACCCTTCATCTGGAGCTTGAGTTCATCAGTATCTGAATTCTCTTCCGAAAATGATTTTTCAGTGAAGCCATCTCCCTCTGTCATATCATTCACCAGCTGTTCCGCATACCATGCCCTAACATTCGCTATGTCTGCAGCATATTTTGCCTTCTTCTGTGCGCCGCCGAACGTCGGGATGGCAATTGCTACCAAAATCGCAATAATACCCACAACAATCAGCATCTCCATCAGCGTAAAGCCTTTTTTATTTTTTCTTTTCAACATACTCTTCATATTATGTACCTCCTTAATTCATCAACATTAAATATATCATTTGTGAGCGGGTTCTCACAAAAAATACCAACTTAATACCCCTTAGAGGGCAATGGTGCTTTTATAGTTTACGTGCAGTGCCTACTTTTGGCAATGCAAAGGATGCCGGTTTGCACTGGTAAGTTTAGGAAAGCCTTATATCCCTCCATAGAGAGAGAACATAGGGGCATAAACGGAAATGAGGATAAACAAAACGATGACCGCCAGCACACAAATGATGATAGGCTCCAGAAGGGTTACCATCCTTGAGGTGGCTGTATCAATTTCATTGTCGTAAAAGTCCCCAATGGTATCCAAGGTTGTCTCAAGGGAACCAGTTTCCTCCCCCACCGCCGTCATTTCCACCAACAGCTGGGGCAGCTCCGTTCGGGTATGTAAGCTATCGCCAAGGCGTTTGCCTTCCTCCAGCATAGACACCGTTTCCAGCACTTGATTGCCGATATATTCGTTATCAATGACCTTTCCCGTGATAGAAACTGCCTCTACCACAGGCAAGCCCGCTCCCAAAAGGGTAGACATGGTTGCCGCAAATTGGGAGGCCTGCTTGAGGGCTGCAAGCTTTCCAAACAAAGGGATGCGAAGCTTCAAGCGCTCTAGCTTCAAGCGGTTTTCCTTTCGCTTCTCATACAGCTTATATATCACAAGGGCAAAGGCGATTACCGCCACCAAGGCAAGCCAATATTCCACAAAGAAATTGGATATACCAATCAGCATTCTTGTGGGGAGGGGAAGCTCTACCCCCATCTCTCCAAAGCTGCTGGTAAAAACAGGCACCGCCTTCACCATGATAATGACAATAACTGCAATGGCGACAATCATGGTAAAGGTGGGATAAACCATAGCATTTTTTACTTTACCCTTCATTTTTGCCGTTTTATCATAATAATCATGCAAGCGGTTGAAGGAATGCTCCAAAGTACCCGATTCCTCGCCGGAGCGAATGGTTTCCACAAAGGTGATGGGCAAGCCCGGGCCTTTTGTCTCAAAGCTTTTAGCAAGGCTTCCCCCCGATGCCACATCCTTGGAGACACCCTCCATGATTGTTTTCAATTTTTTATTCTCCGTTTGGGCGGCAATCATTTCCACGGCACGAAGCACCGGAAGCCCCGCCCCCACAATGATGGAGAGCTGAGAGCAAAGAATGGCCAGAGCTTTTTCATTGATTTTACCTGTAACCTCAATGCCCTTCCCCATACGAACCTCGGAAATGCTTGTTACAATATCACAGCTTTCTTTAATTTTATTGATTGCCTCATACTCATTAAAAGCCTCTATATAACCTTCAATTTCTGCGCCTTTTTTTGAAACCGCCTTATATTTATAGGTAAGCAAGGATATCTCCCCTTTCCTTTACGGCAAAGGCCGTTTAAGTGATGTTTCGTTTCACAAACTCTAAGTTTTTTGCCGCAAACAACGCCGTTCTGCTAGAGATTTTTTTATCCCGGTACAGCTTAATGATTGCATTATCCATGGTAACGGCGCCTTTCTCCGCCGAGGTAGAAATCACGTTATCAATCTGGGGGGATTTCCCCTCACGAATCAGATTTCTGATGGCGGCATTGATGGGCATAAATTCGCAGGCGGCAATGCGCCCTGTTCCGTCTTTTTTCGGCAAAAGCTGTTGTGCCAAAACCGCCATTAACGTCAGAGACAGCTGTAAACGTATTTGCTGCTGCCTTGCTTCGGGGAAGGAATCCACAATTCGATCCACCACCTCCGAGGCAGAGCCGGTATGCAATGTAGTCAGCACAAGATGCCCTGTTTCCGCCGCCTTTAGGGCAGTTTCCATGGTAATGGTATCCCGCATTTCCCCGATTAGGATAACATCGGGGTCTTCTCTCAAAACAGAACGAAGCCCGGATTCATAGGATTTTGTATCCCGCCCGATTTCCCTTTGGTTAAAAATAGATAAATCCGGCTCATAGATATATTCTATGGGGTCTTCCAGGGTAATGACATGACAATCCCTTGTGTGATTGATGCGGTCAATGAGGGAGGCAAGGGTGGTGGATTTACCCGAACCCGTCTGCCCTGTTACAATTACAATGCCTCTTTTTAACTCGGTTAATCTTTCTACGCCGTCGGGCAAGCCCAAGCTTTCCAGCATGGGGATTTTATCATTCAAAAGGCGGATTACTACAGAGGTATGATCCTGCTGTCTGAATAAATTGATACGCACACGCACCCCTTCAATGGTTCTTGCTAAGTCCATTTCGCCGATTTCCAAAAAATCGTCATATCTATATCTAGCTAATTCCATAGCGTAATTGTCACAGTCATCATCATTTAGAATAAAATCAGCCATAGATTCCAAGCGGCCTGCCACACGGCATTTGGGCGGCAGCCCGAAAATCAAGTGAATATCCGAGGCCTTTTTATTATTTGCATATACAATCAGTTCATTAACTTTCATATTCATAATCCTCTGAATTCGTAATTCTTTTTGCCTCCTCAACAGTGGTTACACCTTCCAAAACAAGCCTGCGACAATTATCTGCTAGGGCAACAAAGCCTTTATGGCTGTGTATAATTTCCGCCAATTCTTCTCTTTTTGCACCGCTTGATATGGCATTCTTTACTTTTCTATCCATAACCAAAATTTCAAAAACTGCCACTCTCCCCCGATATCCCGTACCAAAGCACATGGGACAGCCCTCGCCATGATAAAAACCGTGGTTTTCATGGGAAAGGCCAATGCTGGCCAGCTCCTCTTGGGTAGGCTCATATTCCTTACGGCAATGGGGGCAGATTCTACGCACAAGACGCTGGGAAACAACGCCATTGAGGGCACTGGAAATAAGATAGGGCTCAACACCGATATCCAAAAGGCGGTCCAAGGTGGCTATGGAGCTATTGGTATGGATGGTAGATAATACCAAATGCCCCGTAATTGCCGCACGCATGGCAATTTCCGCCGTTTCGCCGTCACGGATTTCGCCCACCGCAATAATATCCGGATCCTGCCTTAGGATTGCCCGCAGGCCTCCGCTAAAGGTCATTCCTGTTTTTTCGTTAATTTGCACTTGATTGATGCCGGCAATATTATATTCCACAGGATCTTCCAATGTAATCAGATTGCTTTGCTCTGTATTTAGTTCACGAATCATTGTATACAGTGTGGAGGATTTACCGGAGCCTGTGGGACCGGCAATCAAAACCACGCCGCCGCCCTTTTGGTTGATCAGCCGCATATATTTCTCCAAATCCTCCCCTGTCAAGCCGATTTTCGCTTTATCCAAAAGCTGTGTGTTTTTATCCAAAAGACGGATTACCAGTTTTTCTCCGTAAATGGTGGGCAAGGTCGACATACGCAAGTCGATATCCGCTTTTTTCACCTTAGCGTTAGAGCGTCCGTCTTGGGGGATTCTGCGTTCTGTAATATCCATGCCGCCCATAATTTTAAGGCGGGAAATGACCGAGGACTGTAAATCCTTCGGCACAATCATAATCTGACGAAGCAAGCCGTCAATACGCATTCTCACACGAACCTCATTTTCCGCAGGCTCAATATGAATATCACTGGCACGCTCCGATACCGCACGTTCAATTAAGGAGTTCACCAAACGAATGGTTGGGGCAGACTGTTCATCGTTATCTATGTTATTGGAAAGGAACGAATCGCCAAAAATAACGGCCGCAGGGGCATCATTCATCTCTCGCTTCATTTCTTCAATGGCTCTGGCGGCACCCTCATTGCCATATAAGGAGCCAATATTTCTTTGTATGGATTCCTCCGTGGCAATTAAGGGTATAATGCGCTTTTTGCTTACTGCCTTTACATCCTCCAGGGCAACAAAGTTCAAGGGGTCGCTCATTGCCACATACAGAGAGTCCCCCTCCTGCTTTACAGGTACAAGGCCATAATTATTGGCCATTTTTTTCGGAATGATTTCAGAAAGCGCACTGGGTATATTGACCGTGGACAGATCAATGGAATCCAATCCAAGCTGAAGCTTTAGCGTATGAATTAATTGCTCCTCAGAAATAACGCCTTCTTCAATTAACTCTTTCCCCAAGCGGTTTTTCGTATCCCTTTGTTTATTTAATGCAACTTTCAGCTGTTCCTCCGTAATCATTCCCGTAGAGGTCAGCATATCTCCAAGTCGTTTGAATTTCATTTTCTCTTTCGCCTCCTTGTCAGCGCATTGACCGGAATCAGCTTAGCGTGCGGAAATGAAAAGCGTACTTTTTTACCAGCGTATCATCCTTCTTGCTTTTTATTTCATAGCTGCCGGAAAAAACACCTTCCGCATAGCTTAGTTGAAAAGAATTAATTTCCATAGAAGAATAAACCCCATTATTCAGCAATAAAACCAAAGGTGCATCCTCCTCTCCCCGCAAATTTAAATACAGCCAACCGCTTTCCGACAGCAAATGGCCCTTTTTTACGCTGTAGTTTGCGTTGGTAAAGCTGACCACACCATCTTCCTCACTAATTTCTGAGGAAAAGCGCAGAACATCGGATAGTGCCGTATCCACCGTAGCCGCCAATATGTCTCCCTCGGAAACAAAAAGGGATTGTTGATAAATTTTAGATGCGGCGTTTACCCCGGTGGTAATTCCCACGGTTAGAATGGAGATAATGAGTAATGCCGCCATAGATTCTAACAAAGAGAACCCCTTGCAATTTGCAATTTTTTGAAGCACCTTCATTTCATATCTCCCCTTCCTCCGCTTTATAGGAGGTTAGCCCATCTGCTTTTCCATAATATTCAACCTTATAGGTATATTCTTTATCAGTTGTTTTGATTGTAACCGTTTCATTTTTATAGAATTTCCTTTTTTCAGCTGCAGACACATTTTCCCGGTATTCTTTGTCTATCTTCTCTACAGTGCGGTTAATTCTCACTGAAGAAGCCGTCATCTCTGCCAGCATCATGGCGGAAATAGTAAGAATAAGAATGGCGACCAAGGTTTCCAGCAGTGTTTCTCCTTTTATGCTTCTACGTTTTTTTTCTAATTTCAAGGGTATACCCCCTTTGTGATGGTTCCTGCATCATAGCTGATTTTAGTCACAATTTTATATTCCACAATTCTATACAGCCTGCTTTCCCAGTGGGTGCCTTCCCCATCAGCATTAGGAACTGCTTCCCAATATGTAAAATTTTCATCCGTATATTCACGGCTTTGGGGAGAGTCATCCTTGTGAACCGCCGCCTTAAATAGCACTGTCATTGCATTGTTCGTTCCCGAACTATCGTTTTGCGTGAGCTCGCAGGTCACATAATAGGTTTTTGTATCTAAAGACAATACAACCTTAATCTCCTCCATACCCTCTCCGGATATTACGAACTCCTTTGTCAATACATCAGCAACGGGTACTTTCGTATACCATTTCGTATGAGAGGAAAATGCTTGATAAATTGCTCTTTCCAGCTCTGCCCTCATTCTGGCTTCTTTCTCCTCAGTATACACCATGGCCTCACATTTTTCCGGTATATCCTCTTGCGTTCCCAAATTTATTGCCGACTCATCTTGATAATAAAACACCTTATTGTTTTCCCAACCGGTATATTCTATTCCACCCAAAACATCCCGCAGAAGGGTTGCAGCCGAACTGACAGACAGATACTCCCTTTGGTTATCCTCCCGCTGGTGAAGCTTATCTGCATTTGCTGTGGCAGAGCTTAAAATAACGGAGGCCACCATAAAGCAGACAAGAAAAAGCATGAGGGCAAGAAGGATAGAGGCACCTTTTTCACTTTTAAGTTTTTTGTTTATATTTTTCATAAAAGGCACCTCTGTTTCTTTAAGACTGGAAGGTGAACGTATTGTTGCTATATACAACATACAAACTTATACTCTGAACCATCTTCTTGATTGCGCGCAGTAACGCTTTCTAAATATCCACTGTCAACCCTAAAAGCTTTGACAATTATACCATTTGCATTTTTATTTGACAACGTATATGATGTTAAATTTGATAACGACACTGGCCTCCGTACAGTCTCTTTTTTTCCATCCAGATGTGTATTCAAATGACTACACAGATTCCGCTTCCCAATCAGATAAATACTCTGCAAAGGCGCTGTCAAACACAATGCCATATCCATAATACTCATAGTAGGAATATTCTCCTACCGGATTACCCCGAGCTTCAAGTTCTGTAATGCTTGTATTCCCAATGTCAAACAGGACACCGTTTCCATAATAATTCCAATTATTCCATCGCTCTTGCTCATACAGTCTCACTGTACCAACCTTTCCTCCCTAGCACTATCCCTAGCCAAAGACCAATCGCCATAATGAACATAGGTGGTATTGTTCTTTCTTGGGTCAACTACCACTGCAGGGTAAGAATAGGCAATGGATTCCAAATCCTTGGACCAAGGATGGGTATTGTCTGCGGAGGCACGTCCTGAGGCCGCAGCAGTGCCGCTGGCCTGGAAGGATAGCCCACGCAATTCATCAAAGCTCATTCCTCGAGAGATAGTTCTATCCTCTAAGGATGTGATATTCTCCACATTGGAGGAGAGATAATAGCCACTTCTACTGAACAAAGTTATCTTATCCTCGGTATTTACTACAGCATACGTCCTCATATTTCTTTCATTTTTTTCCAGGTTACAATAGGAATAGACGTTTTTAATAAGCATTTTTCTTTTATCGCTACTGCTATCAAATGCACCATAGATATTTTCAAAACCTGCACAAATACCTGCCAAGTTTGTTTTTGTTGACCGTCTTCCAGTATCTGCAACTGTAACCAGACCACCTGCATAACAATTTGTGATACTTCCCTGACCATTCATAGAACCAACCAAACCGCCAATATATCGGTTCTGTCTGCCAGCTTTTTCAGATGCAGTTACCAGCTTATTCACTGCGCTGCTGTTTTCAATTTTCCCGAAGTTATAGCCTGCTAAACCACCCACTGCACTGGGATGGTTTGCATCGCCAGCTGGCTCGTACCTCACCACGTAGCCAGACACGGAACAATTGGACACCGTTGCGGGGGTTCCGTCCTCGTAATCCTTCCCTCCTATATCCACATAAACCAAACCAACTAAGGCTCCCACGCCGGGATGCTTATCATCATTATATTGGGAAATAACGTATCCACTCTCATTCTCGGGATCAGAGGCAATCATCACAATGTTTTTTAGGGTTGCCTGCTGAACTTCTCCAAACAGCCCTGTAAACTGATAACTATCTGCCTTTGTGGTAATACATCTATAGTCTATAATCTTATACCCTTGACCATTATAACGATTTCTAAAATTACTGGGTGTATAGGTATCCCCATTGGGATCCGTAAAAGCCTGAGAATTAGGGCGGCCAATGGGTCTGTTTCTATAGGTGTTTTTGCTGGAAGCATCCATTAAATTATAGCTTTTTCCGCAGTATTCTTTCGTATAAAGTTCAAAATCAATGTCATTTTCCTGCACAAAATGATACCTTATATCGGTGCTCTCTGTCCATTTTGTGGTGTTCCAATAATAAGCCGCACGCGCCAAAGCATTTATATGACGAGGGCTTCTAACCGAAATCGGGTTTTTATCCCCTGTTGGATTCAGCGGTGTGTCCGCCGCAGTACTACTAATATCCGGATTGATGGCGTTCTTTGCAAAGTCAGGGCAATAGAAGAATGTATACTCTTCTGTCTTTTTGCCCTTGCCTTCATAGCTGATTTCCAACCGGTCATAAAACCTTGCCGCAGTATTTCTATCTGTCATCTGCAAAGCAAACGGCAGACGATAAACCCTTGCATTGGAAATGGTATACTTTATATTGCTTTCTTCAATATTGGTGAACACCAAAGAAACCCTATTCATAATTTTTGTTGCTTCTTCGGCTGTGGGCGTTGCTGAATCTGTAACTTTCACCGAATTTCTCTTTGGATTAGGTAAATCCCCATTTAACTCATATTGGAAACCGCCTAGTTCGTAAATCGTCATCAATGCATACCCATCCTCAACACAAGGCTCCTGCCGTAAAGTATTTAGCCTCCAGCCATTGATTTTCCCTGAATCATATGCGCTCCCATCATCAGTTAAGCTTGTTTCGGCATAATAGCCGTAATAATTCCCATCCTGATCGGCAGTGGCATATTTTTCATAATATACCAAAGAGGTCTGCAGCTTCATCTCTCCCGGCCAATCACCATAATGGGGTATGATTGCCCCGCCCTCTCTCGCCAGCATTTTAAAAGGAATACTGTTGCCTACCAATTCATCCTTATAAGGATAGCAATCACTTGGTGAATTACCTTTTTCTGGTTTTAAACCAGAAAATCCTTGCCCCTTCACACCTGCAGGGCTTATTTCATAAGCAGCATTGTAGTTCGGCTGCCTCAGAAAGTTGCAATTACGAATCGTCGAGGTCGTAACACCTACAAATCCTCCGGAGGTCCCGACAACCGAAGTGCCATCCTTTTTTTTCACAAGGCCATAGGAATTGGAATCAGAAATACTTCCGTTAACTGCACGACCAACGAACCCTCCTGCAGAACCAAGCACATAAACTACATCGGAGGTAGAATAGCATTGGCTGATGGAAGAATTATTCAGTTCTCCCAGAAAGCCGCCTGTATACCAAAGTCCTCCGGTAACGTCGCCTGAGGAATAAGAATTTGTAATAGAACCATTATCATATCGTCCGCAAAAACCTCCTATAAAAGAAGCTGTACCGGAAACATTTATTGCAGCAAAGGAATCTTTGGTAACAGTACGCTGGGTTGCTTGCCCCACCATGCCGCCTACATAACTAGAATCTTCAGGAGACCCTTTTACTTGATAACGCTGAACCCGCTCGGGCATATCCGGAAGCGGCTGATTAAATTCATTTCTCGTTGTTAGGTATACGCCGCAGTTCGTAATGCTTCCCCCTGTGATCTGACCGGTCAACGCACCAACATAAGAATTCCCTGTAACACTGAAATTGACTAATTTCATGTTTTTCATATGGGAATTTATTAATTTAGAAAATAAACCGGTATAATGGCCTCCGGATATCTTAAAGTTCAAAATTTCATTGTTATTTCCATCAAACGTCATGCCGTCAAATAATTTTAGGTTTTTCAGAGGTGCAAAGTCAGCGGAATAAGGATTGTCACCTGTATTTCCGGGAATTCTTGCGTCATCTTCCCATTGGGTATAATCATAATCAATGGGTTTTGTCTGGGTAACAGTAATCGGCTTACTTTCCTCACTTTTATTTACTTCATAAACAGACTCATCCAAATTCCTCAAATGACGTACATACTGCACCTCTAAATCGCCTTCCACCTCTTTTTTCGCAAAAAGACTATTTGTGGAGGCAATGGTATTGCCGGTAATATGAATATCCTCTCCATCATCATAGGTGACAGATACCGTTATATGAATATTATCCCCTGCTGTCAACTTACCCTCGGTAATGTTGCTAAAACTGTTCTTGCCGCCTTCGATACTATCCAAAAGCACCGGAATTTGGCAATTTGCCTTTTGAATTGTAAAATCTGTTCCGCCTTTTAATTCTTTGGTAAAGGTATGTTCTGTGGGCTTTGCAGCATCATAGCTTTCGTCCGTTACGGTCACGGATACCAAAAGCTTATTTTGTGTTTTAATAAACGGTCGCATACCCGTTAATTCAATATTGAGATATAAATCCTCTTTATTCACAATACCTGCCGTGGGTGTAAACTCTGTCGGCAGTTCCTCCCCTGCGGAAAATTCCGAAATACCTCCATAATAGCCAAGCATTTTTGTTTTGCGGGCTTTTTTCGCTCTGGAAAAAAGTTCTTGTATGTCATCATATGTAAACGCTTTCTCCGCATAAAAGACACCGTAAACATCTCCTGTTTTCGGGTTCAACTCAACCAAAAAATGCCCTTCGTTTTCCATGGAAGCCGTTAAAACAGAACTGGTACCCATGATATAATTTACAAAAACAGTATCGGAATCGGTAAAATAGTATAGATCTTTCCAATCCGTTTTTTCATCGTTATAATCCTGTGGCTCTTGCGTAAGCTTCTGGGCTGCATAGTCTTTTTCTACTGCATCTAAAAAAACACCCAACGTTCCTGTGGATTTCATTGTTGTAAGCTTATTTTGAGAAACCAGATAAATCTGCCGTGCAGTATCATCATATTTCGTTAATGTCAGACTTTTTTTCAAACTGCCTACTGCGGGTATGGCAATGATACTAATAATAATGATAATCGCCACTGCAATCAGCACTTCAACCAATGTATATCCCTTGTGATTTTTTAATGATATTTTTTCTCTCATCACATTCACTCTCTTTTTCTAATACACACTTATAAGCTCTATGTTGTCCGAACCGCAGATTACATTTTCATCTTAAATATTGTAACAAACTTAATTACATAAAACAATAAGAAAAGCATACAATTGCACAGGATTTATCAAAATTTTACAAAAAATTCATTCCTTTCACATATTTTGCCAGCAAAATAAGTAAGGCTGATACATTTACCCCTTCTCTCTCAGGAGAGTACGTATCACGCATAGAAAAAAAAGCTTTAAAAAAGCTCAACAACGCTTTAAAGGATTAACAGGGCTTTGCCCTGATACATAACAGCATTCAAGCTGCACTTGCAACCAAACATAAAAAAAGCAGGCCAAATGACCTACCTTTCCTACTTACCCTTCTGCAAAATGACTTCCATCCGCAATAATGCGCAAATTATTTTTTAACACTGCAATCTCATCTCCGGAAAAACATTTCAAAACCTCATCGTTCACATCATCAATAATTTTCGTAATCGGCACTTCCAGAGCCTTGCCCTTTTCCGTAGGAACAACACGAACTTCACGCCGATCCTCCTTATTGATCACTCGATCTATAAGGCCTTTTTTTTGCATACGGTCTAATACTCCTGAAATCGTTGAAGTTTCCAAGCAAAGAATTTCAGAAATTTGCTTCGGTGTGGCAAATTCCCTTTGCCATAAGCAACTTAATACACCGTATTGGGACGGTGTAATATCGTATTCTGTCAATTTTGCACTAAGATGCTGAAAAACAGAGTGCTGCGCCGTGGTCAATAAATAATTAATACATTGTGTCAATTCCATATGCTTATCCTTTTCCCTTTTCTCGATTCTCTATTTATAGAATAGCTGTAATTCTGACAAAAATCAAGTTATTTATTTTGCATCCAACACATTTTTGCGCAACATATCAAATTTCTTCACAGGTTTGTCGAACAAAATTTGTAGAATTTGCTGAGGATGGGGGGCGGATTCCACGGGCTCTCCGGCTTCGTCCCACATTTTGGCAACGGTCATTGTAAAGGACTCTCCCTTTGCAGGCATAACCTCTATGGTATCTCCCACGGAAAATTTATTGCGCTGCTCCACGATGGCAATGCCGTTTTCCGGATTCCAATCCTCTTTTACCACGCCAATAAAATCAAATCCCCGAATATAGGTGTTTTTATCATATATTTGCTGATTTCCATCGGGCTTTTCATAATAAAACCCTTCTGTATAATCTCGATGACTGGCCTTGGAGACCTCTTCCAAATAGTGGGGCAGGTTTTCTTGGTAAAGTGCAGGGGATTCCAAATAATCATCAATGGCCTTGCGATAGGCCTTTACCACTGTGCCCACATAAAACGGCGTTTTCATCCGTCCCTCAATTTTGAGGCTCATAATACCCGCTTCTATAATATCTGGGATATGCTCAATCATACAAAGATCCTTAGAGTTATAAATATAGGTTCCTCTTTCATTCTCCTCAATGGGCATATATTCACCAGGTCTTGTTTCCTCAACCAGATGGTACTTCCATCGGCAGGGATGGGAACAAGCACCCTTATTGGCATCTCTGCCGCTCAAATAATTGCTGAGCAGGCACCTGCCGGAATAAGAAATGCACATAGCCCCATGGACAAAGGCCTCAATATCCATATCCCGGGGGATTTTTTCCCGCATCTCCTTTACTTCTTGAAAGGAAAGCTCTCTTGCCACAACAATACGCTTCGCCCCCAGCTGATACCACATGGCCGCACTCATATAATTAGTATTGTTGGCTTGGGTTGAAACGTGTATTTCCATCGTGGGGACAGCCTTTTTCGCCACAGAAAACACCCCCAAATCAGAAATAATCAGAGCATCTGCCCCGATTTTCTCCACCGCTTGAAAGTATTCCGCCATGCCTTCAAAATCCGCATTATGGGCAAATATATTTGCGGTAATATAAACCTTTGCTCCATGGTCGTGGGCAAAACGAATGCCTTCGGCCATGGTATCCAAATCAAAGTTTTTTGCTTTTGCCCGCAGGCCATAAGCCTCGCCGCCGATATAGACTGCATCGGCACCATATAGAACTGCGATTTTCAGTTTTTCCAAATCTCCTGCCGGAGCCAACAGTTCAGGTTTATTTCCCATGATTTTTTTCTCCTTCTGTTTCCTTTGTTTTATAGCAAAGCGCCATGCCATCCCCGATGGGAATGATGGAAGTCTCCAGTCCTTCATGATGGGTAATATCCCACAAAAAGGCTCTCAAGCGCTTATGAATGGTGCGCTGCCTTCTGGGCACACTATAGCGGGTTTGAGCAATGGTGCCTCCCTGCAAAACATCATCCACAATCAAAAGCCCCCCCACGGGCATCAGCCGCAGGCAATGGGACAAAAAGCTATGATACTGCCCTTTGGCGGCATCCAAAAATATCACATCATAAGGGCCCGCCAGCGTTGGCAGAATATCCGCCGCATCCCCTTCCAAAATCGTAATTGTGTCCTCAAGACCCATACGTTTGATATTCGGACGGGCTTCCTGCAGCATCACCTCAAAACGGTCAATGGTGGTTACCGTCCCCCCCGGCTGCAAATATCTGCTCATCAAGCCCGCGGAAAAGCCCACCGCCGTTCCAATTTCCAAAATATGCTTAGGCTTTTTCATAGATAGCAAAACACTAAGCAGTCTTGCTGTTTCTAAGGGTATAATGGGCACATTTGCTGCATTTGCTTCTCTTTGTACTTCTCCCAAAGCGCCATCATACATAGGCTGTATGGTGCGCAAAAAGCTGCTCATCTCTTCATCCGTTACATAATTCATTCTATTCTCTCCTAAAATCAACTTGCCTTATATTTCTCCTTGGCTTTTAAAAATTCCTCATAGGTTTCGCAGAACACATGGTTATCCTTCCCTTTTGCCTCAACTACATAATAAATATAGTTGTTCTCCTCTGGGTAAAGAGCCGCTTGAAACGACAATTCTCCGGGGTTAGAAATCGGCCCTATGGGAAGCCCTGACACTTGATAGGTATTATATGGAGAATCATACTGCAAATCAACGGTAGAAATGTCCTCTTTTACAATGCCCATGGCATATAAAACGGTAGCGTCCATCTGCAAAGGCATTTTCTCCTCCAGCCTATTGTAAATAACTCCTGCGGCCCGGGGACGCTCCTCCTCCACCTTGATTTCTTTCTCAATGATAGATGCCATGGTAACAAGCTGATCTAAGGTGTATCCGCCGGAAGCCACTACATCCTGATACTCCTTCGTATACATTTGGTCAAAACGGCTGAGCATATTCTGAATCAACTCTGTTGCCGTTGTTTCTTCCTTCATATAGTAAGTATCGGGAAAAAGATAGCCCTCTAATTTGAATTCTCTATCGGGTATATCCTTTAGAAAATCAAATTCATAGGTGCCTGTATTGCACGCCTCTATAAATTCTTCGGCGGTGCAAATTCCCGTTTCCTCTGCCTTTGCGGCAATCTGTTGGGTGTTATACCCTTCGGGAACAGTGAATTTTATATCATTAAAAACAATGCCGGTTTGCAATAGTTCCATAATTTGTGTGGCATTTAGCCCTTTATCCACTTCGTAGATGCCTTGCTGATAGGTTCCGTCAAAGCCATTCATTTTACTGCTCAAACGAAAGGAAAACGCACTTTTGATCAATTTATTTTCCTTTAAAATATCTGCAATATCCGCCGTTGATGCGCCCTCGGGAATGGTCACAATGACCGTCTCACCCGTTAAGACAGGCTCCTCCGCCGAAGCCATCATAAAATTTTTTGACATTCCAAAAGAAAGAAGTCCAACGATCACCGCAATAATCAAAAACATTCCCAGACGAATCCTTTTGTCCCGTCGGCGTTTTTTCTCCCGAAGCTGCCTTCTTTCCTGTTGCCTTTTTCTATTGTAATCCATATTTTCCCTCATGGTAGTACTCCTTTCATTCCCCACAAATCTGTTCTATTATACAATTTTATTCTCTTTCAGACAACTAAAATTTAGAATCTAAATGCGATCGTAATTTTCTTTTTCACTTTTCTTAATCTTCTTGCAGAATGGAATATTCTTGGTATAATAGATAAAGATTATAAAAGAACGATGGCACTTCTTTATTTTTACAGCCTCTTAAGATGCAACAATACCGAAAAAGCCATTCTCCTTCTTTATCTGGAAATCCCTTAATTTGCAACTGACAAATCCAACTTCCCCGAAAACAGCGGGTTTCATGCACTGTACTGTCTCTGTTGGGGACCCGTTTGGGTTTGTATCAAAGATTGGAGTCAACAATGAATTATCGAGAAAGTATAGCATATTTAGAACAGGAAATCGGGTTTGCCTCTTGTCCCGGCCTTGAAAGAATTTCTAATTTAATGGAAAAGCTGGGAAATCCGGAAAAAAACCTTAAAATGATACATATTGCAGGAACCAACGGAAAAGGTTCTGCCACTGCAATGCTTTGTTCCATTTTGCAGGAAGGGGGCTATCGTGCCGGAGGATACACCTCCCCCCACCTTGCACGCTATAATGAGCGGTTTGTCATCAATGGGCAGCAAATTACCGGCGCTGCCTTTGCCGATAGTATTACCAAAATACGAGCCGCTTGTGAACAGCTGGTTGCAGAGGGAAAGGAATGCCCCACCCTGTTTGAGGTCATTACAGGCGCCGCTTTCCTCTATTTTGCAAATGAGCAAGTGGATGTTCTTGTTTTGGAGGTAGGACTGGGCGGAAAATATGATGCCACAAACATCATTGAAAACCCCCTTTTGAGCATCATTATGTCGATTAGCATGGACCATACGGAGTTTTTGGGCAACACCATTGCCCAAATTGCAGAAGAAAAGGCCGGTATTATAAAGAAAAATTGTCCTGTTGTGTTGTATTCTCAGGATGAAGTAGTATATAATATTGTAAAAAACAAAGCCCATTCTCTGGAAGCGCCCTTTTATTGCCCTAAGGATGCCCGCATCAAAGTTTCCTCTCAAACCATAGAGGGAACCGTCTTCGATGTAGCCTGTGCATCCTTTCAGTATGAAAACATATTTCTGCCTTTGGCAGGGCAGCACCAAATTCAAAATTGCATTACTGTTTTGGCTGCCTGTGAGGTGCTGAAAAAAAACGGGCTTTCCTTCACGCCCCAGCAAATTCGTGCCGGTATCCAAAAAACCGCTTGGGCCGGAAGAATGGAAATTTGCAAAAAAGAGCCTATGCTTATTTTAGACGGTGCTCACAATGTGGATGGAATACGCCGCTTAGCAGAAAGCATTCCCATTTATTTTACAAAAAAGAAAATAACCCTGATTTTAGGCATTTTAGGGGATAAAGAATATGAAAAAATGGCGGAGCTGATTCTTCCCCTTGCCCATCGTGTGATTTTTAGCGAGCCTCATAATGCCCGTAAGCTAGAGGCTGGTGCTTTGGCAACTGCCATATCCTGCGGCAGCATCCCTTGCTATATTGAACCGGAGCTGGAGCAGGCATATCAAAAAGCATTGGAAATCACAGAAAAGGATGAACTGATTCTGTGCTGCGGTTCCCTGTATATGATTGGTGCTTTACGTTCCTATATATTGTCATTTGAATAAGGAGGTCAACTATGTTCAACTTTAAAGATGAACTTTCCAGATATCAACCCATTCTCGAGTTAGACCAAATTGAAGAGGCATTGCAGCCCAATCAATTAAAAGACCTGGTTGATATTTTAGAGCATATTGCAAAAGATAAAAAAATCGGTGCTTCCCCGGAATAAGCAAAGGAGCGATGAGAATGAGATGCCCGAATTGTGGATTTGAATTTTCCGAAGGTTATCTCTGCCCCAAGTGCGGAATGGATGCCTTTGTTTTATTAAAAACCAGAAAGCTTTCCGTTCGACTGTATAACGAAGCCTTGGAAATGGCGAAGGGTCTGGATCTTTCCGGTGCAGCAGAAAAACTGGAGCAGAGCCTCCTTTTTGATAAAAATAATATGCAGGCCCGAAACCTGTTGGGCTTGATTTATTGTGAAACAGGCAAAATTGCAGATGCTCTGAAGCATTGGATTATTAGTACCTCCATTGTGAAGGAGAAAAATCCCGCCGTTGGATATATGGACTTTTTGCAAAAAAACGGCAGGGAAATGGAACGGTATAATGATGCCGTAAGAATGTACAACCAAGCCCTTTTATACCTAAATCATGGCAGCGATGATATGGCAATCATTCAATTAAAAAAAGCCATAGACAGCAACCCGGATTTTATTGATGCCTATAACCTATTAATTCTGTGCTGTATAGAAGAAAATAACTATAAGCGGGCGCAGCATTTTATTGATATTGTTTTAAAAAAGGATCGGAAAAATCTGAAGGCGTTAAAATACGAAAGTATGATCAATGGCGGTGCCAATAACCTTCGCAAAAAAGCGTTGCGTGCCCAGGAAAACAAAGAGGACTCTTCTCAAAAAACGGTTTCTCCCAAAAAAACCGATAGTGCTCCGCCCATGCCCAGATATAAAAGGAAGGAAAAGAAGCTTGGCATTTTGGAAAAAAGGGATATTATTTCCTTTTTAATTGGTATTGCCTCTGCGGCCATTGTCATTCTGGTTTTAATTATGCCCGCCATAAACGAGGTAAAGGATAAAACAATGCAAGAGCTGCAAGCAAAGGTAGATACCTATGCCGGTGAAACACAAATGACGCCAGAGGAAGTTTTGGCCATGCGAACGGAACTGGAAACATTGCAAAATGAAAATAAACGCTTGCGCAGTGAGGAAACGAAACAGGCAAATCTTGAATTATTGCAGACAGCAGTTTCTCAGATGACAGATTCTGACTTTGAGGCCTGTGTTGCCACTCTGGATCGGATTGATACCATGGGCTTTAGTGAAGAAGATATGGCAAAATATAACACACTGAAGGCAACGGCTTATCCAAAAGCCGCAGATAGCCTTTATACGAAGGGGAAAAGTGACTTTTTAAGTAACAAATTTACAGAAGCAAAGGCAAATCTGGAGAGCGCATTGAACTATGCCTCCGACGAAAACTTTATTGATGATGCCTACTATTATTTGGCAAAAATTGCCGAAAATGCAGAAGATATAGAGCAGGCAAAAACCTACTATCAAAAGGTTATTACCGAATACCCTGACTCGAACCAGTTGGCCAATGCCGAAAACGCGCTCTCTCAAATTACAGAATAAACTTGAATGTATAGTTAGCATGGCTACACTGTAAAAATAGCCGTTGCAATGAAGGCTTGACCTCTTTGCAACGGCTATTTTCGGTGTTTCAAGAAAAAAGGACTGTAAGATATGCCAGCCCCATTACCAAACTAAACTTTATCTGCATTTTTCTAAATATTTCCCATTCGTAACCATAGATACAGGCTCTATTTTGAAGCATATCTATCTTAGTTTTTGGAATATCCATCCCCTGCTTCCTATCACAATAATCATGCAAACCAATCCCAATAAAATCATTTCTGTGAACAAAAGCATTGCGTGAAACCGCTCCCAGACAAACACACGATTTGCAACGTTAAAAAAAGTATGCAGTAGGATAACTGTCCATAAGTTTCCCTTTGTTCTGTACATAAAAAATGTAAAGATAACGGAAAGTTCTATCGTAGTTATAGTGAACAGAATCCAAAAAAGAATATCTCCCGCATAGTTTAGATGCCAAAATCCCCACAAGCAGCCCACAAGGATGCTGGCGAAAAAAGGTGTGAATTTTTTATTTAGTTTCGGCAGCAAATATCCACGCCGGCCCACTTCTTCCCCCATACTTCCGAGCAGAATTGCCGCAAAATTTAGAGTATAAAAAATTGTGTCTCCCTTCCAAGGAAGATACGGACTGTGAAAAAGCACTGCTAGCAGCCAACCGTTCATGGCCATAAACCCAAGGGGTAAAATTGCCGCCGCTACATAAAAAACAACATATTTCCTACGGAACAATAATCCGTTTTGTAGGTCTGACAAAGCAAGCTTATCCTTAGTAATACAGAGGAGCAGCAATGTTGCAAGCATTGGCCCGAATTGGGTGAAGGAGACGGAATACTCCCCTACACTTTTCCAAACAAAGTGCAAACAGAGCAAGCCCCCCGTAACGATCAAGGTTGTAAGATACCATATGAAAACAATATGTTTTTGCATTCTTTTCTCCATAGCTCTCTCCAATGCAAACGACATGAATTTCTTTTTCATTTTAGCATATGGATCAAAAGAAGTCTATCAACTTCCATCGACTTCTTTTGATAAAACTTTGTTCTGCCAAAGCAATTGCACACATTTCATTCATGCTCATTCATCCTTCTCTATACGGGCAATGATTCTATTCAGTATAGGCTTGAATACTATGGCTTTGCGCAGTTCCCTCTGTGGTGACGAAGCCGATCCATGCAGACGGCTTGAATCTACGCCTTACACCAGAGGATGCTATGATGAAACGGTGTCAAAATTTCACGGAAACCTCAAGAATCAAAAGCTCTCTGCAATATCTCTTCTAAGGGATACAAGAAGTTGGCTTTACTTATTTTTTACTGTCTTGCGCTAGAATATGTCATGGAGAATAACTAAACTGAAATAATATATAAAAGTTTATTTTTTTCGATAATAACAGTCATATTTATGGTAACTATGACGAAAACAAAAAGCGACGGACGGTAATTTATGAAGAGTATTACGAAAGGCGAAAAAAAGATAAGGCTGAAACGCCTTCGGACAAAAATATTGGTCATCATCGCTCTTCCGGTAATCATTGCCTTTCTGATTGCGGGCATTCTAACAACGAACAGTGCCCGAGCAAGTATTTATAGCCTTCCGAACGATGAGCTGGCAACCACCTTCAAGGCGGTCTCCTATCGAATTGATGGGAAGATTGAACCCTTTTCCCAACTTGTGAAGGATATGGCCGCCAATGAGCAGTTTCGGAAAATTCTGTCGGACACCCAAAAGGGTAGCCTCATTGCCGAGGCGGAAAGCTTTGCACAGGCCACAGATACAATGATCAGCCTTGTAAAAACGAATGAAAGTATTCTGAGCACATGACTTGCGGACATTGATTCAAGCCAATTCTGGGCCTTGGACGGCTTTATTTCGGACGAAAACTGGGACATAGCGCAGCGGGGCTGGTATCGGTCGGTGATAAATGCCGATCAGACCACCGGGTGATTTGACCGACCTGTATTCGGACGATACCGTGAACCTTAACGTTGTTACCATGGTAATGCCCATCTACGACGGCAACGCCCGGTGGGCGGGTGTGGCAGGTGCGGATACCGCAATGAACCATCTGACCGAGATCATCCAAGCCCATAAACTGGGAGAACGGGGCTTTTATATTTTGGTATCCGGCTCTGGGCAGATTCTATATCATCCGGATGAAAGCTATGTGGGCAAGCAGGCGGCTGAAACCGACCTTTCGGATAACCTGAAAAAAACCGTAGCCGAAAAAACGCCCATCAGTCTGCAATACGCCTCCCACAGGCAAAGCAGCCATGGCTATGTCGCCCCCATTGGGGATATCGGCTGGCTTGTGATCTCCGGCCTGCCCAACACCGAATTTGAGGCTCCCATCACTGCCATGCGTACAACAACCACTGCTATTTTTATCATTACCGAGGTGTTGATCGGTATCTTGATTTTGTTCTTCTCTCGGAGCGCGGCACGCCCGCTGCGCCGGCTGACCGATGTGGCAGACCAGATGTCCCGTGGGAATTTAAGCGCACAGATCAGCATAAATTCCGCCGACGAAACCGGACAGGTGGTACCTCTGTTGCCATGTTGGCACAGCAAGCGCAAAAGAACCTAGAAAACGTGCAGTCTGTAACCCAATATACCAAGCAAGCAAGAGAAGCAGTCCATTCGGGCAATGAGCATATGAAAATGCTGGCGCAGTCTATATGAATATTGATTCCCCTGCCCGTCAGAGTGTCAATATTATCAAAACCATCGAGGAGGCTTCCTCCGGACAGGCCAGTGGCATTGAGCAAATCCGTCAGGGACTGCATCAAGTTTCCGACGTGGTGCAGTCCAACGCCGCCACAGCAGAGGAAAACTCTGCCACTAGCGAGAAAATGTCGGCGCAATCCGCCGCCTTGCGGGAGGAAATAGGCAAGTTCAAGCTGCGCGCTGACTTGGAAACAGATTTCCCTTTGTTGGCTGAAATGCAGACAGCAATCCCGAGGGGAGCACTTGCTTTGGACAAGGATGAAAGCAAAGGAAACGATTCACAACCACAGTGCTATACTTTCTGAATATCAAAAAAGGCGGATAGGAATCCACCTTTTTCTTTCTTCAACAGAATCCTACACATGGGCAAAAGGCAAAACATACAGACTGCAAAGACAGACCATAGCAAACATTTGAAAATACGATAGGTTATGGTATAATTATAGAAAATTTGTGTCACTCTATATTAGAAAAGCTGAATGCAAAGCTTGCTTAAAAAAGCAAGCCGAATACTAAATTGAGGTGAGAAAAATCAACAAAATGGATAAGCAGTGCAGAGCGGAAGCTCCAATTGAAATTGAAAAGAAATATCATTTTTCAAGCAGGCTCGTTTTTGATAAAGTAAAGGCGTATTTAAAAACGATAGACCAACAGCTTGGCTATGCCTATGAAATACAGCCAAAGCAAAAGCAAATCGATACCTATTTTGACACAAATAACGGAATTTTGGATCAACATAATTGTACGTTAAGAATCAGAGAAAAGGCCGGTAAGTATGAGCTTACAATCAAAAAACCGGTGCCCGGCCAAGCAGAATGCAGCCAAATGGAGCGTTTAGAAATCCAAAAGCTGATTAAACAGCCCTCTTTAAGCGACCACCGGGATTATATTTGCCGACACCTTACATTTTTAGAACAAACTGATGCTTTGACTGAATCGTTAGTGATTGAGAATAATCGAGAGCCTGTAAACATTTCAGCTGGCAGCCTGTCCATGGAAATGGCTCTGGATGACGTTGTTTATAAGAAAAACGGCGAAACCGTACAAGATTTTCAATTAGAGATCGAGCTAAAATCTGATTCTTCCCATAGAACGGAATTAAAACGGCTTTCAGAGGATCTTGAGAAAAAAATTGATGGTTTAACTGTTTCTGAAACATCAAAATACAGACGGGGTTTGGAACAGTTTGAGAAAACAGCCCCCGCTATTAGGAGGTGCCAGCCGGTAGAAAAAAAATTGATTCTGATTCGCCACGGAAAAGCAGATCCTCGAGAGGAAGTCCCAGAGGAGGCCAAAAGAAAGCTAACGGAAAAAGGTGTAAAGGATTTTAAAAAAATACTCCCGGCACTGGAATCCCATTTCGACGGCCTAAAATTACAGCTCGTTTCAAGTGCGTTGCCGCGTGCCGCCCAAACTGCCGCGCTCATTGCAAACCATATGGGAATAGAAGCCTTTGAACAGGTTGACTGGGTGGAAAGCGGAAATTACGAAGGGTTGTTGGAAGCGTATCAAAGGCTTGCTCCCCCTTTTACCCTTGTTGTGGTAGGCCATGAGCCTCACCTAAGCGAGTGGAGCCGTAGACTTTGCGGCTTTAGGATTCCCTTCGGAAAAGGCGGTGCCGTAGGCTTTCGCATCACATCGCAAGAGCCCTTGGGCGCCCAGCCGGAATGGACGCTGTTACCCGAGACCGTTCTTCCGAAGGGTCTTAAAATCAAGCCCTGTGCAGCAGCTGTCCCCGAATTTCGGAAGATTCTGCGCTTCCATTGCCATGAAGTCTTTCGGTTACTGCAAAAATTTCTTGAAACACCCGGTGATCCCGCAACCGTCCATCAGTTCCGTATAAGCATCCGAACGTTTCGAGCCGCCCTGTCCTTTATGAAACCATTGTTAGACCCCACCCAATATACAGCCGTGCAGGCGCAAATGCGGCAGCTTGCAAATCAAATGGGGCGTCTGCGGGAACTGGACGTTTTAAAATCAAAGTGGAGCAAATTCTTAAAAGTATATCCGCTTTTACATGAAGGAGCAAGCGTTTTGAGTGCTGCCCTTTTGTCCGAGCGCCAAAAGGAGCAGGATCTGGTTTGCGCCGACAAGGCGGCCATCACCTCGACTATTTTCCATGTTTTAACATGGGTAGAGGATGTATTGCCTTCGGCGGCAGTTGCGGCAACTGAGGAAGAGGAAACGTCGTTTGCGGCCTTTTGCCAAAAACGGATTAGCAGCCAGCTGAAAAAAATAAATGCCGGCGTTGGAAAAATCACGGATAATGAGTATACGGCAATCCACCAGCTGCGCATCCGCATCAAAAAGCTCCGTTACAGCCTCAGCATACTTGACCCCCTACTTACGCTTAAACGTGGGGATACCATTGCTTTATTAAAAAATCTGCAGGATATATTTGGAGATTATTGCGACACACACAGAAATATAGACATTCTTGAAGGTTTGAGCACGCAAGACACTTCTGCCGAAATGCGCTATGAAAGTGCGCTGATTATCGGATACCAAATCCGCATGATGGAAGAAGGCCTAAACAAAATCAAGGCAGTGAAGGCCCTTCGATAAATAAGTTCATGAATCTTGGATTTTTTCCGAAGAACAAAAACATAAGCTGATGCTTCTTGATTGCATCGGCTTATGTTCAAATTTGTGGTAAACGACAACGTTCTGTGATTCACAGTGCAATCTAAATGAACCAACTTCTGCACGAAAGGCATGGAGTTTGCTCTAAGGAGAAGAACCATCTTCTTTTATATCATAAAGCATAGTAGTAGCGTTTTCATATTGCTTCCGTCAAACAGATTCACAGAAATTGATAGGAGAGCCTTTCAATGTATTGCTGCAAATAAGAATGCATAAGCAGTAATGTTTATCGCAAAAAAATAAGCTCTCCGCCAGAAAAAAAGATGTCTTTTTTTATGGAAAAGACATGGTATACTTCATAAAAAATATCTCTATATCAGAGAAACGAGATTGAGAAAAGAGGAGAACAGTGAATAAAACGGTGGTTGTCTTTCAATCAAAATATGGTTCTTCAAAGCAATATGCACAGTGGATTGCAGAGGAATTATCTTGTGATATATTGAATCGTGAAACTATAAAACCTACGGATTTGGAATCGTATCATACGATTATTTTTGGCGGAGGGCTCTATGCCGGTGGTGTAAGCGGAATTGATTTGTTCACAAAAAATTTCGATAAGCTGTGCCATAAAAATCTGATATTGTTTACCTGCGGATTAGCCGATCCTACGGACACAAGCAATACAGATCATATTAAAAAAAGTCTCGGTAAAGTTCTTACGGCGCAAATGCAGGATAAAATCAAGATGTTCCATCTGCGGGGAGCCATAGACTATAAAAAGCTGGGTGTTATCCATAAAGCAATGATGGCAATGCTTCACAAAATGATTGCAAAAAAGGAGCCTAATTCCTTGCGAAAAGAGGATAAGGAAATGCTTGCAACCTATGGTAAATCGGTGAGCTTTATGGATAAAGCAACGATCATGCCCATTGTCAATTACGTTCACGAATTATGAGCCCAAGTTACACGAGTATTATCGTGCACATACACCGCCAGTCGTATTTCAGTACTTATCTGAGTGACTTTTTCCTGCAAGAATTGTCACAATTCGTTTGTTCCTTTCAAAGCCTTTAAAGCAAAAAAGTTCGGACACCGCAAAATTTCAATAGGGTTTTTGATATGAAAAAAGCTGCATTTTCATTGGTTCATTCCCAGTAAAAATGCAGCTTTTCCCTTGCCTGAAGTATTCTTCTTAGTTTTTATGAATTTCGTGTGCTTATGCTGCAAACGGGCCGTGATTGGGGCGGGAATGCAAAATATATGCAGCGACTTTTTATGCATTGTCGTAACCAAATCCTTCAGACAACCTCCGAATGCCATATCTGTTTCTGAAATCCAGAAATCTGTTAAAGAAGTTCTCCATCATTTCTTCACCCATGGCGTTGCGTATTTATAAAATAATTTCATATTGACATTCTTCGATTTGACTCCTATAATGATCATATTGAAAAATATAGATGTGAGGTGTCCCTATGGAAAACTATTTAGAATATACAAAAATATTCAAGGCGCTGGGTGATCCCAAAAGAGCCATGATTGTGGATATGCTCTCTTGCGGAGAGCTTTGCGCCTGCATGATTTTAGAGAAATTTGAAATGTCCCAATCTACGCTATCCCACCACATGAACGATATGTAGTACATTTCAACGGTAGAATTATTCCGCAGAATGAAAGAAGCCACTTCCTATTGCAGAAGCGACTTCTTAATCATAGTATTTCATTATGACACCCTCCGAGCGATACCGTATTGTATCTGTTTTTCTATCGGAATGAAGTGCCTATGCTTATCCATTAGCCTTTCGATTTCTTCAAATGCCTTATAGCGTACTGATAATTTACCATCTGTGCCAACAGTGATATGGTCAATATCTGCTAATATCTCTTCTTTTGTAGCGGTGAAGTTGCCAGTTTCCAGTTCTCGACTTGTTTTCTCTCTGACAGTATTCAAATAGCTGATGGTTTCCTCAATTTCCGCAATATCTGAATATATTTCATCATTACTTTTGGATAGTGCATTGATTTTAGAGCCGATTTCTTTTTCTTCGGCTGTCAACGGCTCTAAATAAGCGTCAAGCTGTTGCTTGCTAAAAGAGTTATCCAGATACAGTCCCAACAGCTTATTTTTCTTTTCCTGCACTGATTCTAATTGCTGTTTTAGACTATTGATGGCTGTAATATCCTGCTTATTTATTCTCGTCATCAGTGCTACGGTGAGCGAAGTAAGAGCCAATGCGCCGAACTCTGCTTTCTCCCAAATGTTATAAGCATAGGAACTGCCGTAAATGAACTGATTTAGAGCCGTTTCCGATACATTAGGATTATTGCAAAGCATAACCCTGTTACCGTCTTTATCCCTGTGCATTGTCCGCTTTGTTTTGCAAGCATATGACCGAACCATGCCGCCAGCCGATTTGACCATATCGCTACCAGAAGCATAATACTTGCTACCGCAACAACCGCAGATAATCTTGCCTGCAAAAAGTGTCTTGCCCGAATAGATACCCTTTTTCCCGCTGTGCTGTATACGACTGCCTAAGGCTTTCTGCGCCTTTTCAAAGGTTTCCATGTCAATAATAGCAGGAACTTTATCGGTTTCAAATATAACGGCGTGTCCTGTTTCTCTGGTAGAGTGCTTGTTGAAGATTAGACCATTGCTGAACTTTTTACGAACTCCCCGCCCTGTATAGGTTTCATTCTTGATTATAACCATCAGACTACTTACACCAAAAGGCTTTCCGCTTCGTCCTAATATACCATGTTCTGTTAAATACCTCGAAATGCGGGGAACACCCATATTCTTATTAGCGTACAAATCGAAAATGAGCCGTATAACTTCAGCTTCTTCCTCGATAATTTCTAATCTGTTTTCAGGCTTCGGATAATAGTTATAGCCATAAATATTGCCATGAGCATGAATATTGCCCCGCTTTATGCCTTCCTCGATACCGAACAGCACCTTACGGCTTTTATCTCGACTTTCGTTTTCGTCAAGCACCTGTAACACTTGTAGGGTCATAATGTCGGCGGCTCGTTCAGTCGATAAGCCTGTGTCTATAAAATCAACATACACGCCGTTCTTCGTGAGAGTTTTCAATAGCATATCGGCACTAACATTACGAGCAAAACGGCTCGTATTTTTCACAAGTATGCGGTTGAACTTCGGCTTACCTGTAATGAGGTATAAATCGCCGTCCATTTTGCTCTTGTCAATGCCAGCGTCCGCAATCATTTTGTCAAAGCCTGGACGCTTTAGGCTCGTACCGCTACGCCCATAATCGGGATAGAGTTCTACAAACTCATATTTATCATTGCCGCCAAACTCCCGCTCAAAATAGCTTATCTGATTTTCAAAGGAACTTAATTGCTCCTTGTCCTTAGTGCTTACCCGACAGTAAGCACATATTTTTTCTCTTATCATTTTTCACCGCTCCTTTATCTAAGCAGGGCAGAGTTGCACATATCTACAAACCTCCGCAGTTTGCCCTTGCTCCTTACTTCTAAAGCAATCTCGCCGTACTGCGTATTGCTTTTCAATACGAAATACAGGTGATTTTTCGTTTTGTTTTTCGTTTCAGATTGATTTCTCTTTTTGCCGACTACTGCACCCGCTACCAATCCCGCAGGACCGAGCAACGCACCGCCGACCGCAGCAGCACCCACACCGCCCCTTGTTGTGCCTTTTGTAATACTGCTGATAATCTCTTTTTCAGACCTTGAAGAAATAGCTATAATCTGCTCTTTTGCCATACTCAATATATCGTTACCGTTCTTTGCTCTGAAAGCAATTCCATCATTAGACAGGTCGATAAACACTTTTGCGCTCTCGTTTGCGGGAAGTCCGTACCAATGAATACCCGCTAATTCAGCAAAAATGCCCCGCTCCGCCATTTCCTGTTTAGCTTTGGAAGCTGCTTTTTTCTTTATGTAAATCAGAGCCACCACACCCGCAACTACGAGAACGGGAAATATTATCGCTCCAATATTGCCGAATAGTTCTTGTAACATCTTTCTACACTCCTTATTTTTCTGACTTTTGATATTCTAATCGGTACTAAGCTAAAGCCTACCTGTGCTTTAGCTTATTTGTTTTTATGCTATCACGCCCCCCTATATTGCCTGTAAAGAATATAAATTGTTGTCGAGTCCCCAAGTTATTCCTTTCATTTTCCTATCTCCAAAATATGAGAGCAAACCAAAAAGACGCTGTATTTCTTTTTCTTCTTTCTCGCCAGAAGATATAGTGAATATGAGATTTTTTGTGTTCTCGCCGCCAATATCAATTTTATTTGAAAAATTAAAAATCAGCTTCGATATTTCCTGTTTATCGTCCAATTCTTTTCTATGCCTTATAAGGTGAGTTGAGTTAATAGGGAAGTGATGGATTAAAGTCATTCTATTACTATCAATGCCATAGGTGGATATTGCCCTATTGACCAGGGCTATTACTAATCCGTCAAAATGCAAATCTAATACCCTGTTATCAGTGGATATGCTGTCTATGTGCAGTAGCACATCTGACGCAGATATAATACCTGCAAAATCCCTAAATGTTATTGCTTGCTTGTTCTCCATTTTCAATCTCCTTTTCTTTTCGTTCATTGATTGCCTTATACAGCGTACCTTGTGAAATATTGCAGACTTCACAGATTTCTGAAACACTCATAGCCTTTGCGTCATAGAGCTTTAAGGCTTTTTCGATTGCCTTTTTATCTGTCGGCGGTCTGCCGCCTTTGCGCCCTCTTGCCCTTGCCGCCGTTAAACCCTCATTTGTGCGCTGTACTGTTAAATCACGCTCAAACTGGCAGAGAGCAGAGAGGACTGTAAGCAGGAGTTTTCCAGTCGGTGTGCTTATGTCTATATTTTCCTTTAGGCTCACCAATGTAATGCCCCGCTCATTGAATAACTCCACTAAAGATAATAGGTCTTTTGTGGAACGCCCTAACCTTGACAGGCTTTCTATAACAACGGTGTCGCCCTCACGCATTTTATCTATCAGCCTGTCCAGTTCGGGGCGGCTTCGTTTCGTGCCTGTCATTTTCTCTTGGAGGATTTCATCAACACCGTATTTGTTCAGAGCGTCTAATTGGCGGTCTAAACTTTGAGCGTCGGTGCTGACCCTTGCATATCCAAACTTCATTTTTATATCACCCCCTTTCAAAACATACTCGGTGTAAAATCATTATATAAAATTAAAACGTTCTTGTAAACCTTTTTTTGCACTATTATTTAAGTTGCAATAATAACGTATGTCATACTTACGCAAAAATAAGTAGAATTATATAAATAGGAGGTGGTAACTATGTTTATCATACAAAAGCAAGAAACGACAAATAAGACGCTTCGCCTACCAGATGACCTAATAGAACAGCTTGAGGAGATAGCGACATTTGAAAATATCTCATTCAATCAGCTTGTAGTGCAATGCTGTGAATACGCTATAAATAATTTGCCAAGAAAAAATAATTCTATGAAAATAACAAGTACCGAGGATTTTAGACAAAAAAAGAAGCTGTATAGAACAGCTTTCTTAAAGTATATGGCGGAACATTCAAATTCAAGTCCTCAATCTGCGTCCCAAGCCTATACAGACGCTACCTTTGCCAGCCGCCCCCAACATTCCGAACTAAATATAGACTTCTATAAACTGCTCAAAGGTGAGATTTCAATAGAGGATTATCAAAAGGCGTTAGCGATATATCTTGAAAAAATCGGCAGAAAGCGTCCTGCCCTTGATGTTCGCGGCTATGTCGATAGCTTTAAGAAAGTGCAGGAGTTCTTTAAGCAAGCCGAGTATATATGAAAATGCCCGATATTTTTTAGCGAGCATATTTAAAAATACTCGAAATAAATCCCGCTATGCTGTGCGAGCGACCATCTATATCCATCTGCCGCATATATCGGGTACCCCCCCCCGCCATGCGGGTAGCCGTTTCGTGTCGGTTATCGGTGTGGCGTTTATTGGTGCGTCATTCTGTATTAGTAGATAGTATTGCTATATAGGTATGCTGTCATGTTTTTATAATCGCTGTTGTATATCCACATACTAAAAAACGATGGTTTATTGTAATGTGCGTTATGCGGTGTTTTTTCACAGCTTTTGCTCGGCTATATGTTACATTAACTTTTATATTTATCTATCTATATATAATCACCGTTTATTGTAATAGCTTGCTTATAATGTTCTTTGCTATGTTTCTACCCCTCGGCGGCTTATAGACGGTTGTGCGGCGTTGTGCGCCATGGTTGTACACTTCCATATAAAATTACAGAACAACGTAGCATGGGCGTGTGCTGCGTTGTTTTGTTTATATATAAGCCATTTATTAAAAGACTGGAGGATTTGAAATGAAAAGACTATTAAGCGTACTACTTACTATGGCACTGATGTTCAGTATGGCAACCACAGCTTTCGCCGCTGAAGAACAGACCCAGCCTACAATATTTTCTGTCGGCTCTATGGAAGAATTGCAAACTGCTGTTACTAATGCTGTGGACGGTGATACAATACAGGTTAATCAAAGGATTGTTATTACTGCCGCTATTAGTACCGATAAACAAGTTACCCTCACAAGGACAGCCGACTATTCAAGCGGCTCTCTGTTGGAACTGCGTGATAATGCTGTATTAGATGGGTTTACTGTTTCAGATAATGCAGTTGAACCTACTATTGTTATCAACAATGCTACATCTACCCCCGCCGCCATTCGTAACTGCTCATTTGGATTGACAGGAGAGCAGGGGAGTAATTATATCAATATCAGCGGTAACATGGATATAAACAAGGCTGTTATTGAAAACTGCTCTTTCTCTGGACGTATGGACAGAACTATAAAAATCATGTCTAATACACAGGTAGAGATAAAAGGCTGTACCTTGAACAGTGGCGGTATTAACAACAACGGCGAGCTGACCCTTGAGGATACCACTATTACAGGTGGTGTCGGTGAATCGGGCGGCGGTATTCTCAATTCTGGCGTTCTTACTATTTCGGATTGCCGCATATACGGAAATACAGCAACGAACGAGGGCATGGGTACTGACATTCATTCTTACGGCACTTTGAGCATTACAGGCAGTATGACAGATGGCGAGGGCTTTTATGATGAATCCACAGGGCAGAAGATTACTCTGCCTACCTCTGAATACACTACCTTGATAAAATTAGTATATCTGTCTGATGAAGCTGCGGCTAAAAGATTTAACCCGCCTGCACCCGATCCCGAACCAGAGCCTACTAACCCACAACCCACACAGCCGGACGATAACGACGATGATGACGATTATACGCCGCCGGTACATAAACCCTCTCGCCCTACTACAACCACGACTGCGCCCGTTGTGCCGCCTACTGTAACGCCTGTGCGTACACTTGCCTATGGCAATGCTGTACTTGATGTTTCCCGCTCCGTTGCTCTGGACGGTTACAGCGGCGGTAAAGCTGATGATTATTTGACAAGAGCGCAGTTGGCTACAATAATCTATCATCTATTAGACGCTAATACTCTGGCTAAATATGATACAGCACAAAGCACCTTTACTGACGTTCCCGCAAATGCTTCATATAGCCGCCATGTGGCTACTGTTACAAATGCGTGGATAATAGATGGTGTTGGAAACGGCTGTTATAACCCAAATGGGCGGCTGACATGGGCACACGCTCTAACCGTTTTAACTCGCTTCGTCAAGAGTGAGAATTATACTCTGCAAAATATCAAATATGACGGTTGGGCGGTAAAGGCTGTACAAACTGCCGTTGCTCATGATTGGATTAGAGATAGAGCGGATTTTAAGCCGACTGCCTCTATTACTCTCGGTGAGTTCGTAGAGTTTTTTAACAGCATACTCGGCTTGTATCAGACTATATAAAGAAATCGGCTATACAGTGTGGGCGTATACTGTATAGCCGACCTTTTTCAATCCGATATTTTATCTTCATCTAAGAATACAATTACATTTGCGCCCTCTGGAATCTTAGCGAGTTGTGCCGCTGTTGGCTCTTCAAAAAAGACGAATAGAGCTTTTTCCTTGACGAGCTTCTTTTCCAGCTTTTTCACTCGCTGTAACAGCACTTTACTCTGCATTGAAAAGTTCCTCCAGTCTGTCCATTCTGGCTATAATCTCTCGACCGTCAACGTGTCGGGCAGTATAGGTGAAAACAAGTTCTGCCGCTCGTAACTTGGCGTTGGTGGTTGTGTTCGGGTCTTCCATAATATCAACGACCTTTGCAACTGCCGATTCTAAGTTGCTCGACATTTTAGTCCATGCGGCATTGACAATTTTTGTTTTCATTTCCTGCAAAGCGAGTTGAAAATCCTCGTTTTCTAAATACTTATATCCAGTTGACCGATTGATATTTGCCACTCGGCAAGCCTGTGAAAGATTATCGGTCTTGGCATACTCGATTAGAAAAGCCGATTGCTTTGTTGTTAGTCCCGCAATCTTCTCGATTTTATCGTTATCCATGTAAAACACCCCCTAAAATTATTCTTTGTTGGATTGTAACGGTCTGTACCTCTATTATTGTGTATCAAAATATTCTCGCTTTGGCGAAATTAGAGTAAGTAGGCTTGCTATCTGCTTGTATATCGGCGTTTTCTGTGTTATCAATGGTAATACTGGTGTCAGTATCATTAAACGCCGTAGCGGGTAAATCTCGTGGTTCTGCGTGTACAGTATCAACTGATTTAGTATTACTTTCAGTATCGCTGTATATAGTTTCGTTTGATTTGCTATGACTTTGGTGTGGTTTTTTAGGGTCTTTTTCACCCCGCCCGAAGTCGAGCGAAGCTGTTATACTTCCGTTTGGCTGTATATCAGACTGGGGAAAGTTTATATTATAGCTGAAATTATATGGCTCGACTTCTACGGTTGATATATCGCAGTTGGAAATGATATATTCTTTATCGCTACTCATTTTTACTCACCCCTTTCCCCTGTTTCCGAAAGGAATTCATACAACAGAGTTGTTTCCGTCATTTGAGAAGCCATTTTATGGAGTTCTTTGTTTTCGGGAAAATAGAAGTCACCTACTTTTTCTGCCTTATCATTGCCTACTCTATCAGAAGCTTCACTGAGCATAGCAGTACCAAGTACATCCCTAAATGTCAGCGGGTTAATTTCACTCATCATCTTATCGAGTGCAGCTTCTTTATCCGCATAAAAGCGTTTTTCTGCCGCCGACTGTGCGTTCTGTGTGGCAGGGGTGTAGTGGCTTTTTAGCACTTCACTAATTTTGGAGTCTTTGCTAATGTCGGGGTCATTAGCTAAAAACATAATCGCCCTTGCGCCTTTCTGCGTATTGATGTATTCATTTATTACCCGCTCCGCCAATACAGGCTGATTCTTGCACTCATTTACAAGGCGTGTTTTAATAAGATTCTGCAAAAACTGAATATCTGCGTAATCGGCAGCAGAATAGTTATGCTCGAAGTAAATGTCCTTTGCCTGCTTGTATTCTTCCATCGCCTTGTCAAGCTTCTGACGGTTCTCCATAACAGCTTTCAGACAAAAATCATAATATTCCTTGTTAAGCTCCGCAGTCTGCTCTTTCAGCCATTTTGCTGTATACCCTTTATCCTCGGCAATCTGTTTCAATTCCGCAAGCATACGGCGATACGGCTTGTCCTCAATCAGCTTTTGAATTGAAGGACGGTTGTTCTGACTGTCGATATACCTCTTCATTGCTCCAAAGTTACTCATTTTCTTCAATCTCCTTTATCAATTTTTTTAATTTGGTTGTGGTATCGGCAAACCGATATTTCCTCAATTTGTCGATGATAAATTTTGGCTCTACGCCGTTTTCAAGATTTTGGTCGCATTTGCTATATAGACGAGCGAGGTCATGCACTGTATTGATAAACCTCATTTCTATATCAACTGGAATATCTTTGCGTTTTCCGCGCATGACCTCACCCCCTTACCCGACTACAAGAGAAGTAGCCATGTGCTCCTCTACCATGTCCTGAATAGTGTCCCAGATTTTGTTGACATCTGCTGTTTCTCTAATATCGCCGAAGTTATTGGTTACCTGCGGCGTTACACTCTGGAAGTTGAGCAAGAAATCTCTTGCCGCCATATCACGAAGCAGTTTCAAATCCTCGTCTTTAATTTCAACATCACTGTTGATTTTTCCGACAGAATCCAAATTGCCGCCGTTGATACCGATTGTGCCGTTGCCGCCGATTAGCTTTTCAAGGTTGAAATCGAAACTTTCCATCTTGTTAGCAATATCAGCACCGAATGTATAACCGCTATCCCAACCGTCCATAGGATTTAGCATTGTAGCGTTGCCCCAAGTGGCAATACCCTCTATCATTGCAGTACCGCCGTTCCATACATCACCCATTTTGTCGGTTATGTTCCAGTCGTCATATTGTCCTTTTCCTGCAAACATATCACCTAAAGTGCTGTATGAATCTTTCCACTGATTTCCTATGTCCTCGAACTCTCCGAGCGGGTCAAGTGCCTTGTTCAAGTCCTCAACCGATTTACCCAATCCGTCTATCCAACCGCCCACCGCTCCCGACAAGTTAGAGCCGAAAACAGCGTCAATAGCAGAAGCTATTCCGTAGAGTATGCCAAGCACACCCTGTCCGAGCCAGACAAATACTTGATAAATACCGACTATTGCGCCCTTGACAACACCGTATGCGCCTTTTACGAGAGAGAATAGAACATTGTAGACCGTTACAAGTGCGCTCCATATAGCAAGTACCGCCCATAGAAGGATTTGCACAACACCTTGTATTGCCATGATGACAAGCATACCCGCTCCGACACCTATAACACCTGCTCCCACCAGTGCGCCGATTAGCAAATCACTTATCAGATATGAGAGGAACAGTATACCGCCTGCAATGCCGCCAACTATTTCTCCCGCCGTTAGTCCTGTTTGAAGCAAAGCGTAAATCAGAACACCTAAAAGAGAAATGACCAGTACAATCGGGAAAGCGGCAATCGCCCACGCTACGGCGGCTCTAAGTCCTGCATAAGCTGCGGCTGTTCCCAGTGCTATAAATCCCGCCTGTAAAATGAGTGAGCCGTTGTCAAGGCTGTTAAACCAACTGACTAAATCGCCTATCCAGTCGATGAGCTGAATAATGCCATCTACAACGAATGTAATTCCTGTTGCGAGTGTTTCTAAAAACTTCGTACCCGAAGCCGATTCCAACCACCCGACCAGTTCCCAAGCCTTGTCGTTGATTCTGCCTAATGCTCCATCACCCGCCGACAGCATTTTAAGAAACCTGTCCCAAATGTTGCCGACCATTGTCATAGCCTGTCCGAACTGTTTAGGCGAATCTTCAAAAGTGCTGTCAATGTAACCGCCCATTTCTTGAAAAGCGGCGATAATGCGCCCTGTTGTCAATTCACCCTCTGCGCCGAGTTGCTTCAAATCGCCTATTGTAGTATTCAAGAACTTGTCGGATAGTACACCCCTGTCAGCCATTGACGATAAACCTCTTGATAGTACATCAGTCAGCCCCGGCGCATTTTCTCTAATAGAGCGGAGTTCATCACCCTGTAATGCCCCAGACGCAAGAGCCTGTGACAACTGCATAAGAGCATTTCGGGATTCCTGCGCCGACGAGCCACCCAAGAAAGACGATTTATTGAGCAGTTCCGCAAGTCTGATAGCCTGCGCGCCGTTACCGTCCGTTGCTCCTGTTGCTAATACACGAGCGGCAAGATTAGCCGTACTATCCAAGTCGGAACGTGAGTTCATAGCCGCTATATACGAAGCGTCAAATAGCTGTTGCGGCGTTGCGCCTGTCTTATCGTATGTAGCAAGCCGATACTGAATAGCATTTAAGCTGTCGGGCGTTTCCATTATCCCTGTCAGTGCGTTTGCCGCATTTTTCAGCAGATACACCCCTGCGGCTAAATTGGCGAGATTAAAGCCATGTGCGCCAATGCGTGACATATTGCTGTTAATCTGCCCTGTGGATTTTGAAAGATTACCCGCCATTTTATCCGCTCTGTCTAAATTGTTCTGCATTTTGATAAGCTGATTATTTGCTCTCTGAATATCCCTCTGTGCCGCTTGATATGCCTTACTCTGCACACCCTTGTTAGATTGCCTGTCCAAGTTCTGCATAACCCGCAATGTGCTGTCCATAGACTTCATCACAGAGCGGAGAACAGGGGACATTCTATCCTGTAAGCTGATAGAGTTTTTAATACTTGCCATTTGTTACACCTGCCTTTCGCTAATATTTACCGCCGAGGGGTGGCGGGGAGCAGGGGAAGAAGTCTTTTTAATAGCTTCTGAAAAACTCTGCTCTTTTTTCTTCTCGTTATATTTCCGCATATACTCACGCATATAGTCGTTATATCGCCGCCTTTTTAGTTCCTCTGGAACTTTTGCCCTTGCCATTAACTCGCCTCCTTTATCTAAACTTTCTGATAATTCACCCGCCACATTTCCCGAATGTGAGAGTAAAGTATACTCATTTCGCTTGCTATAATCGCTACCCACATTTTCACAGTGCCGATTATCAGTAGAAACGGTAATCGAGCGAAAATGATGATGTGAAATGCGATTGCGCTGAGCGCAACGATAATAGCGACTAAAATTGTTTTTATAATTTTCATGTCAGTTTTTCCTTTCGTATCGAATATTTTTTAATCGAGTGCTTATGCGTATGAAGCTGTATATATAGGAGCTATATAATATTACATTACATTTCGTTTGCCATTTTAGACAGCCTTGAAAGTACCGCCATTACTGGCGTTTCCGCACTTTGTCCTTGAATAAAAAACGTCCAAAATACACCCATTTTTTTTGCTAAACGTGGCGTAATATTGTGCTCTGTTCTTCGATATATGAAGTTATTTGTGCTATCCGTTCTGGAGTTTTGAGATGGGTCTTGCTAAAAGCAGTGTCAGTATTTCGTTTCCGCAAGTTTTCTAAAATCTTTTCGGCACAACTACTTGCGCCGTAGCCCTGTACCATGATGTGAATATGCGGGTCTGCTTGGTGGGGAGCAGGAACAACGATATTTTCACCTGTTTCTGGATTCCATGTCAGTCTGCTTTCGGCGCAAATAAACTGTTTCTTGCCGCCTTGGCTCTTCGGTGTGGGATAACCCATTTTGCCAATATAGTCAGTGTTTGTAACCGACACACCGAGGATAAAGCTGATTTCTTCTTCCTGCTTATTCTTTAACCGCCCACACAATGCCCGAAGCCTGTCTACTTCTTTTTCAGTGTTCTCAATGTTTTGGAACTTTCGTGGGTCACATATGAGATACGCTGTATTCACTTTGCTACGCATGATAGTCACCCGCCTGTCTGATGTCTATTGCCCTTTGAACAAATGCGGCTTGTTCTTGGGAGCAGTTAAACATTTCAACATAAATTGAGTATGTTCCGTCAATATTTTTTCTTGTTTTGAAAACGGCAACAGGCTCACCTTTTTTAACAAGAGCTGAATAGTTTTCGGTTTCCATCATCAAGTTTAGTTCTCTACAACTCATTGCCCATGCCCTCCTTTTAATTTTAATTAAATTATACGATCCATCTTGAGAGAAGTAAACGGTACATACACAATATATTGTGATATTTCGCAATATTGTATAAATAAACAACTACATATAGAAAAAGCTAAGGAAAAAGCTTTAGGAATTTTTTTGACCACTATACAAAATACACAAATAAAAAAAGCAAGCTACAATCATGTAACTTGCTTAATAAAGCATTACGGCTACGAGTGCCGTGAGATTTGGTTGATACGACACTTTAAGGCGGTGGGTGGTGTGTTTGTACCTCTAATTAGCCGCCGTTCTTCTCGTGGTTATATCGTGGTTATGCGTGTATCGTTGAAATGTCCTATATAACAGTCCTGCAATCACTTAAAAAACACCGTTGAAACGTACTATATAACAAAGCTCCTATGTGAATGCGGGATTGTCAAAGGCCAGAACGAGGGCAAATGGACCTATTATTCTTTAAATGAGGAAACCATCCGCAAAACAAAACAATTTTTCTGTGCCATCACCTCTGATAAGGAAAACTGTATCTGTAAAGAAGACACAGGCTGCCGCAAAGGATGTGATGACAATGCCTAATGACAAAAACCCCGGAATCGGTTTCTTTGAAAAATACCTGACAGTTTGGGTGCTCATCTGTATGGCGGCAGGCATTTTCATCGGCAAGTTCCTGCCGGCTATTCCTGAATTCTTAAGCCGCTTTGAGTATGCACAAATATCTATTCCCATTGCCGTACTCATTTGGGTGATGATTTACCCCATGATGATGAAAGTGGATTTTCAATCTATCAAAAATGTCCGCAATCATCCCCGGGGACTTCTTATCTCCAGCGGAACAAGTTGGCTGATTAAGCCGTTTCTCATGTTCGGTCTTGCCTCCTTCTTTTTCTTCGTTGTTTTTAAGGCACTCATACCGACTGAGCTTGCACAAAGTTATGTCGCCGGAGCTGTCTTATTGGGTGCAGCCCCTTGCACTGCAATGGTGTTTGTTTGGAGCAATTTGACCAAAGGCGACCCTGCTCATACCTTGGTGCAGGTAGCGGTCAATGACCTGATCATCCTCGTTGCATTTGTCCCCATTGTATCCTTTCTGTTGGGCGTGACGAATATTTTTGTACCGTGGGATACGCTGATACTTTCCATTGTTTTATTTGTTGTTGTGCCCCTCGCAGGCGGTTTTCTCACCCGATATTTTATGGTGAAGAACAAGGGCGAGGAATATTTCACGCAAAGATTTATCCCTAAATTTGATACGATCACAACCGTTGGGCTTCTGCTGACATTGGTTATCATCTTTTCTTTTCAAGGAGACGCCATACTGAAAAATCCCTTGCACGTTTTTTTGATTGCTGTGCCGCTGATACTACAAAACGTCCTCACTGCTGCTTTTGCTTATTGGATGTGCAAGGTGACAAAACAGCCCCATACTGTTGCGGCTCCTGCCGCACTCATTGGCGCCTCGGACTTTTTTGAGCTGTCGGTGGCTGTTGCTATCGCACTTTTCGGGCCGACCTCCTCTGTAGTATTGGTCTGTACCGTTGGCGTTCTAACAGAAGTACCGGTTATGCTGATGCTGGTGCGGTTTGTGAATAAGACAAAGCACTGGTTTATTAGTCCCAAGACCGCATAGTAAGGTATTTGCATTTTATTAACGGAGATCGGTGGTAACCACAATCAGTCTAGGGTAATGAATGGCGTATTGGCTGAGTATGACGATACGATCTCTAAAAGCCTTTCTAACAAATTCAAATGGGTAAAGGGGGAAACTCACTTGCCTCCATCGCTTTAGGGCTTCTGAAAAAAGCAACCACCTGCATTCAACCACTATGATAAACGCAATAAATAAAAAATCTGTAAAAGGAGATCTTACATGAAGAAAGAATCGACCAAACCCAAAGTCGCATTTATTTGTATCCACAACTCTTGCCGCAGCCAGATTGCGGAAGCACTGGGCAAGCACTTCGCCTCCGATGTGTTTGAAAGCTATTCTGCCGGAACAGAAACCAAAGCGCAAATCAATCAGGATGCCGTTCGGTTAATGAAGCAGCTCTATGGCATTGACATAGAAAAAACACAGCGTTCTAAGCTGCTTTCGGAAATTCCTGCGGTTGATACCGTTATTACCATGGGCTGCAATGTGCAGTGCCCCTTTTTACCCTGCAAGCACCGTGAGGATTGGGGGCTTGATGACCCCACGGGTAAAGGCGAGGATGAATTCATTGCCGTCATACACAACATAGAACAGCACATAAAAAATCTTAGAGCAAGGATCGAAGCCGATTCCTTTTAAGCATAAAAACATCCCTTGAAGAAGCATACGGTCAGGCCTTCTCTTTTACTGTTGACTGCGATAATAAGGGCTTAAATTTTTTGCATCCATCAAAAAATTTTGTCAGCTTTGTTAAAGCCCATTACAGCTTCTGCGCTTCTGTCAACTCTTTGCTCTCTGGAAGTGTTGAGCGGCTGCTATGGCATTTTTATGTATCGTCTCCTTATCCAGAAAGATTGTGACAAGCACTTCTATTTCCCTAAATCCGTTGATGTTGACACATCCAAACGGCTTGTACGATTTTCGTCTGCACCAATGCACATAATGCCATTTTCATCGTAAAAAAAAGTTCGCAGACAGCGATGATATATTTTATATAAATCCTGTCAGCTGTTTTATTTGAAGCCGTCTTTCGTATGTTTTTCCGTTTGGCACAGTTTTATTTCGTTGAGCTTTGCCGGTTATTTTCCGGTTCAGCAAAAAGCAAGGATTTCAGCTTATCAACGGTTTTCTCCGTCAAAAGGAAATCCTCCGTGACGGTGCCGTTTTGCAGATGTATGATTCGCCTGCAGGTATTCAGCAAAAACTCAAGGTCGTGAGAGATGATAAAAATCAGCTTCCCATTTTGATTCAGTGCTTCAAGGATTTTGCTGACGCTCCTCATGTTCTCTCCGTCCAATCCGCTGGTAGGTTCATCGAAGAACAGTATCCTTGCCGGGTTGACCGCTGCGGACGCAATTGTAACCCTTTGTTTTTGTCCCCCCGACAATGCCATCGGGTGTATTTTCCGGTATTCTGAAAGTCCCAGCATAGCAAGAGCATCCGTGATTTTCGCCTCTAGCTCCGGCACTTTTTGATTTCCTAACCGCAGTTCATCCTCCACGCTCTCCGTAAAAAGCTGATAGTCTGTGTCTTGCATAACAAAATACATTTCACGGGCACGCTGGCGGCTGGAAAGGACATGGCCATCAACCTCTACCGATCCATGCTGCCGTTTCAACAATCCGCAGAGGCATTTTACCAGCGTTGTCTTTCCCACGCCGTTTGCTCCAGTGATGCCAATAATACCCTGACCGTCTTGGGGCGCGACAGAAAAATTGATTCCTCGCAACAGGGCGTGTCCCGACAAATTGATAGAAATATTCTTTACGGCAAACGCAGGCATTGGCGCAGAGGGCGGGGGCAGCTGGTGCTCCGGCAGGGTCAACATATCGAGGTCAAATGCCCGCAGACCCTTTTCCACCAATTCACGTTCAGGCAGTTTCAATGTCTGCTCCGGCATCCATTCCTGAAGCAGTTCGCCGTCCCGCATATAAATAACCCGGTCAGCCAGTTCCATCAGATAATAAAGGCGATGCTCGGACACGATGATGGTAGCTCCCTGCTCCTTTAGCGTTTTCAGCAGCTTTCCCAGCATTTTTGTGGCATGGATGTCCAGATTGGCGGAAGGTTCATCCAGGACATAAATGCCGGGGCGCATAGCATAGGTAGAGGCAAGGGCGATCTTTTGTTTTTCTCCGCTGGAGAGACTGAAAATGCTCCTGTTTTTCAAATCCTCGATCTGAAAGGCAGTAAAGGCATCGGATACCCTTTGATTGATCTGGGCAGAAGGCAAATTCAGATTTTCACAGCCGAAGGCTACCTCTGAAATAGTGTTGGTGGTAAAGAATTGGGAGCGCGGGTCCTGAAAGACCGAGCCTACCATCTCGGCCAACTCATAGGTGGATGCTTTCTGCACATCTTTTCCGTTTACTAAAACCGTCCCCGACAGCTCTCCGGGGAAAAAATGTGGAATCAAGCCATTGATGAGCCGGGTGAGTGTGGTTTTTCCGCATCCGCTCCGTCCGGTCAGCAGAAGAAACTCTCCCTGTTTGACATCCAGATTAACCCCTTTCAGCCCTGTGTCCTTTACACCCTGATAGGTAAAGCAGACATTTTTGAGTTCTATCGCATTCATCCAAACACCCCACTTTCAAAGAAATAGAGAAATACTGCGTAAAGAATGACCACCAGCAAATAGATGAAGTCCTGCGGCCTTACTTTAATTTTAAACAAAGCGCCTCGCCGTCCCGGACGCTCAATCCCCCTGACCACTGCTGCGGCAGCAAGCTCTTCCGCCACCTTTACAAACCGCATCATCAAAGGCACCATGACAAACTCCATCATCATCAACGGAGCCTTTAGCACATTCCAGAGATTAAGCGGAATGTTTCTAATTTTCATGGAGTCCTTGATCGTGCTCATTTCCTGCCCAATCGTGGGCATAAAGCGCAGGGTTACGGCAAGCGTAATTGTGATTGCCCTGGGCAGCCCAATCTTTTCCAAGGCATTGACCAATTCACTTGCGCTGATGCTTTTGGTCATCATATAATAAATGCCCACTACGGGGGCGAACTTAAAAAAGATATACACCGTTACACCGATAAAGGCGGCCATCCCCCCAGTAAAAGCCAATAGCTGTGTTAAGCCATATAAAACTGTCGTGTATATTGTCAATCGCACGGCACAGCCATACAGCCCCAGAAAAAGCAAAACGGCAACCATGAGCGCTACATTCAGCAATACTCCGGCATTGGAACGAACGATGAATAGGAGGATGCCCGCAATCAGCGTATGAATGAGCTTGATTCGCGGGTCGATATGATTGATGCGATGGGGATTTGTCATGACGAAGGATTGATCCAAATAAAATACCTCCTACAATGAATCTGCCGTAGTATGCCGCAGCTTGCGGGCGGCAAGTACCACGGCAGATTCTTTCTTTTTATTCTAAGTTAAATGAGGCCGGCCTTTTCAAAATGCTTTTTTAGAATTCTTTTTCCAATGACAGTCCCCAAAAATGCAGTGATGAGGCAGGAAATCACTGAGAGTGCACCCAACCAGCTTTTGGCAACGCCAATCAAAGAATTCAAGTAAGTCATATCCGCCCCGGCTACGCCGCCGGTGGCCTGCTGGATATACCAATCGGTGAACACATAAATGGGGGCGATGTCTCCGGCGTAGAATCCCAGCATCAAAACGATGTACGCAATAGAGATGCGCTTATAGTCCTGATACTTGCCGGAGTTCGCGATAAGCTCCGCGATGATGCCAAATACGATAACGGTAATTAAAAGTGTCTGCGCCCCCATCAGTCCCAGCAGAATACCCATGATAGCGGAAGGAATGAGAAATGCGCCGAACTTCTGTACCTTGACGGCAATCAGCATAAACAGCGGGCCGCAAATCAAAGCAAAAATGGCGGGGTAAAAGAGGTAGACGGCGGGCGTCACACCTGTAATAAACATGAGCACCATTGCCAGTGCAAACATGATCGCACTGAAAATGCCCATCAGCACAAAATCCTTAATGCCAAGTTTCTTCTTCACAGCTTGATTATTCTCCATGGTAAATTCCTCCTGATTATGTTTTATAGTTTCCAACCGGCCGATTTTTGCCGGATGTTCCAAAAGTGTTGGTAAATGCCTGTTTTCCGCATCAATTCATCATGCGTACCTCGCTCCACGACTCTTCCGCTGTCAACAACCAGAATTTGATCGGCGTTCTGAATGGTGGCAAGCCGGTGAGCAATCACGATTTTTGTTTTACCCTGAGTCAGTTCTTCAATCGCCAGCTGAATCTCCCTCTCATTTTCCGGGTCGATACTGGCCGTGGCCTCATCCAGAATAACGATAGGGGCATTCTTCAGGATGGCGCGGGCAATAGAGATGCGTTGGCGCTCCCCTCCCGATAGACTAGAGCCGCCTTCTCCAATTATCGTGTCGTAGCCCTGGGGAAGCTGCAGGATGAAGTCGTGGCAGCAGGCCCTCTTTGCGGCCTCCTCCACCTGCTCACGGGTGGCATCCGGTTTTCCGAATCGGATATTGTTCAGTATGGTGTCGTGAAAAAGATAGACCTTCTGAAAGACCATGCTGATGTTCCGCAGCAGACTGTCACAGGTCATTTCTTTCACGTTGACCCCGCCCACCAGTACCTCTCCCTGCTGTACGTCCCAAAATCGGGCGATGAGATTGCACAGGGTGGTCTTTCCGCTGCCGGAAGGCCCTACGATAGCGGTCATTGTGCCTTGGGGAATGGTGAGGCTGACATCACGGATTACCTGACGCTTTCCGTAAGAAAAGACTACGTGTTTCAGTTCAATGTCATAGCGAGCAAGCTTCACATCGCTGCCGTTTTCATCAATGACCTCCACATCCTTTATGGCCTCAATCCGATCCAGAGAAGCGTCCATCATCCGCACCTGAACCGTCACGCCGCCCATGCTTTCAATAGAAGAAAAAATTGTAAAGGAGGCAATCAGAAGCATAAACAGGACAGGTGCCGTCATACTGCCTTGAAGCGCAAACAATGGAGCCACTACCAGAATCAGGCAGCTCGCCACCTTAAACAGGAAATCGTAAACTGCCACCACGGGGATCAGTGTTTTCTCCATTTTGAAGTTTGCCCTGCGGCTTTCCTCAAAGGCCTCGTGGACGCGCCGTGAACTGCTTTGCACCATGTGAAAGGCTTTCACCACCGCCATACCCTGTATGTATTCCAGCACCGCCGATACCAGCCCGGCCTGAGCCGCCTGACGCTTTGGGGCCAGCTCCTTCCCCCGTTTTTGCAAATAGCGATACAGAAAGGTAGAAATCAGGATCGCAGAGGTAAAAATCAGACCAATGCGCCAATCAAAGACCAGCATAACGGCGCTGTACAACACTGCGCAGATATATCCGTTCACCACCTTATCCAACAGATACATGGAATACATCTCCACAAAGGTCATATCTGTGGTGACAGCAGAAGTGATCTGCCCCAAATTGTTATCGCTAAAGTAGCCCATAGGCACCCGTTTCAGCATATTCCCGATCAGCAGACGCTGCTTAGCAAACATCTCATAACCGGTTCCGCTTTGAAAACGGTTGAGCAGATAACGGAACAGCATCCGGCCCATAACACCGATGATCAGCAAAATCATGCATAACCGAATGATAGAATTCTGTATTGTGCCGCCGGATCGCTGCACCCTGTCGAGTTCCTGCAAAATCAAAAATACGGAAATGAGAGGGAGCGCGCTGAAAATTGATTCCATGAAGCCGAAGAGGAAGCCGAGCTTGATTTTAACAGCATCTTTTCCGGCCAGCCTCAAGAGCCTCCTGATAATTCGGATCATACATCGGCCCCCTTTCCGCCCATGCCCCAGTGCACAGAATCCATGTGTGTCTGCCAAAGTCGCTGGTATAGCGGCGAGACTTCCAATAGTTCCGCATGGGTTCCAATAGCCTCGATATCGCCGCTCTGCAGAACAATGATTTGATTTGCGTTCACGATGGTAGAGAGCCGATGAGCGATAACAATCAGCGTTTTTCCGTTGGTCAAGGCAGAAATGGAAGTCTGTATCTTATCTTCGTTCTCCGGGTCGGTAAAGGCGGTCGCCTCGTCCAGAATGACCACAGGCGCATTTTTCAGGATGGCTCTGGCAATGGCGATACGCTGGCGCTCCCCGCCGGAGATCTGACCACCTGCATCTCCGGCTAATGTTTCATAGCCCCGTTCCAATCTCTGGATAAATTCATGACAGCAGGCTTTTTTTGCCGCCTCCATAACCTCCTGATCGGTCGCATCCGGCTTCCCAATGCGGATGTTCTCCAAAATAGAAATGTTGAACAGGTAATTATCCTGCGAAACATAGCTGATGCTGTCCATCAGAACCTCCTGGGAAATATCCTGTACCCGCTTGCCGCCCAGCAAGACCTCACCGGAACCGTTGTCCCAAAAGCGCACCATAAGCTTTGCAATCGTGGATTTTCCGGAGCCGGACGGCCCCACAAGTGCCGTCATGCTACCCTCTTTCGCGATGAAGGACAGATTGTGGAGCACCTGTTGCTCTCCATATCCAAACCCTACATTCCGAAATTCAAAAGTATATCCGTCCGGGCGGCGGGGATGCTCTGGCTGCGGCAATTCCTCCGCCGTCAGAAGTCCATGCACCATCTCCTCTGTCTGCTCCATAATAGCGAAATTGTCCAGAAACTCGACCACTTTAATCAGCGGCGGAACAAGCCCCAGAGAAAGAATCATGCAAAGGAGATAGACAGGCAATTCCAAACTTCCCCCGGCATAAAGCGCCGCCCCCACAGGCAGCACTGTCAGCAGGACAGAAGGCATGATAGAGTAAGCGGCGGAACTGAACTTCCATGAGCGCTTGTACCATTCCAAGGTGTAGTCCCGGTAGTTTTTCACTGCGTCGGCATATTTCTCATAGGAGGAAGTAGACTGGCCAAACGCCTTGATGACCTCAATGCCGTTTACATATTCGATGACGGTGGAATTAAGCGTCTCACAAGCCTCGGTATATTTCGCAAAACGAACTTCGTAATTACTCATCATCAGCTTGAAGCACAGCAGGCCCAGCACAACAGTAATCAGCGAGCAGAGGGCCAGCCGCCAATCCAGCGTCAGCATATAGGCAAAAACCGCCGCAGGAATCAGCAGATTCGAGGTGAATTCCGGCAGCATATGGGCGATGGGAAATTCCACACGCTCCACTTCGTCCACCAGAATGTCTTTGTATTGACCAGAAGACTTGTCCATAATTGTTCCCATTGGCATACGAATCAGTTTTTCTGCAATCGCGCTGCGAATATTTTTCAAAACCGCAAAAGCGGTTTTATGAGACAACACCGTTGCCGTACTAAACAACAGACGGTGCAGGGCGTATCCCGCTAATGAAAGAGAGGCCAATACAATAACACGCCCCATGTCCGCCTCGTTTTGCAGAAAAAGAATGATGATCCGGGATACGGCGAAATAAGGAATCAAGCTGCAACCTACACTTAGAACGGCAAGGCTGACGGAGCCAATCATAGTGCCTTTATAATTTTCGATGAATTCAAAGATACCCGCCATCCAATTCCTTTTTTTCTTTTCCAACTAAAAGCCTCCTTTCTCAATGAAAATCAGTTAGACCACGCTAACCATTATAAGGAACTGCGCCGTTCACTTCGCCCCCAAAACGCTGTTTTCATACCCCAAAACGCCAAATGTGCTTAGAGAAACAGAAAAAACAGCCAGCCCGAAGGCCGGCTGTTGATCATTTATGCAAAATCAAATAGAGATTGATTTAATGTATTCACTGGGCGTACAACCAAACTTTTTTCGGAACGCCTCGCTGAAATGACTAATATTGCTGTACCCCACAAGTGACGCCACATCTTTTACCCGGCAATTCTGTTCTGTGAGAAGCTCTCTCGCTTTTTCCATTCGCCGTTCAAGAACGTACTGATAAACCGTTACACCGTACTGTTGCCGAAACACTTCCCGCAGCTTGGATTCGCTCATGAAACTCTGTTTTGCAAGTCCGGCAATTGTCAGCGGTTCTGTAACGTTTTCATCAATGATTCTTCTGATCCGAGCCAAGGCTGCACTATCGGAAATGCTTGGCTCTCGCCGCACGGTCGCAAAGTCTTTTTCCAGAATGATCTCATTGGCAAAAGCAGCGGCAAGCTCCAGTATTTTGCCCTCAAGATAGAGAGATTTCAGATTATCCATATAGTTGCATCTAAGAATCTGATGCAAAACGGCTTCTACCGACTTTGTTACTCTGTATTTGTGGAATTGGGATATCGACTGTTCTGGAACAATCACTGCTCTCTTTTTCAGAAGACAATCCGTCACTGCGCCAAAACGGCAGGGGTGAAGGTTCAGGCCAATTCCAATATACCTCTGTCCTGCTTCATAGTAGTTTTCCATCTCGTAATGGCCATTTTTATAAATGCAGCAATCGCCCTTCTCCAAAAGAATGCGGGCTTTACCGCTGGGGGTTCCCCATTCGAGGGTATCCGAGAAGCAGAAAGAGATGGAAAAAGCATTCCGGTGAGTCTGCTCGCCCAATGTTGTATTTTTGTGAAAGGTCACATCACTGATATATAGCTCCATGTTCTTGCAAGGAGAGATATAGCGGTAATATCCGGTTCCTACATCTGGTGGCAGAGAAATGATTTTATCTTTCATTGCGCCACAAAACTGTTGCGTCATAGGCGTGCAAATATCGTGGTAAATAGCCTGATCATGAAAAAGCTCATATTGTGTTTTTGGCAATGCACGTCACCTCCTCAAGTTAGCTTTATCTAACTCAAAATTATAGCATATCAGACGAATGAATTCAAGATTTTAGCAAGGGTAATTTGTTATCAGAGAAATCATAAAAGTTGTAGTATCCATACCTTGACTGTCTCGTTGGCATCAAAATAATAACAACAAAATTTCTCTTTAATTCGCTGTTGCCATACCACTCTAAACTTATAGAAAAACTTACATTATCTATCGTTTTCTTTATTTCTTCACTCAGTTCTAATAATGTACTTGCGATAATCCAATTCTTGATTGTTCAGTTTTAATTTTACTTTTTTCCCTTTATTCAAATAGAGATACCACGCAAACTCTGTTAACAATACATCCTCTAGGTTTTCAATCGACAAGCTCTCTGGAAGCAGTCCATCAATACCCCAAAAGTTACGCCAGTACCACTATGCTTAGCCTGCACAATTTGAGGTGCAGTGTAATCCAGAATCTCTTTATTTGCATTTGAAAGTGTAATATTATATTGTTTTAGCGCTTTCTCCGCTTTGTAAATTGTATGCCATTGTGCATCGGATGCAAATGCTACAAAAGAGAACCGTCCTTTCCCTTTATTCGCTTTAGATTTGACTTTAAGAGAGAGCGAATTCTTTTGTGATGCTAAAAAAGTTTCGAGCGTTTCCGCTAGATTTTCAAAAACAATACCACCGCCATTATCACTGATGGTAATGGTATCGATGCCACCAACTGAACTCACGGTGTAGGACGCAACTACTTCCGTTGCACTTGCCTCAAAACTATTCCAAATATATTCACATAATGCTTCTTTGTAGTCCTTGGTAATTCCAGAAGCTTTATTTGATTTTTAACGCTTAAGGGCACATAATCATGAATATATCCTCCCAAACAGTTTATTTATTTTAAAAATACAGCCATTACGCTTTGTAAACAAGGAATATTTATCAGAATAAAACATTGATGATGCGTTTAAAGTGGAGTCATTTCCCACTTTAACTCCATTGCATGATAAAACATCTCAACATACCATGCTAAAATATATGTAAAGCCGAGCCTTTTTGTAAAGGTTCGGCTTTTTGCATCTGTAGCTTTGTTCGGGATTTACCTGCAAAGCAAATTTGCGAGTGTCCATATCAGACTGTTGGAAAGGGGGGGTTATATGAGAAAAAAATTAGAGGCAGGCGAAATAACTTACTGGAAGAAGTCTGCGCAAACCGAGAGTAAGAGGCAAAAAAAGAAAGAGCGCATCCAACAGGCTTTTTCCAATGCAGTAAGTGTGGAGGTTATCCCCGCTACGGAATCGAACTTGACAGATGATAAGCCATATTGCGCGTTGCCGCCTACTGCCATGTCAGCACCTATGAAGAGGCTCAAGCCAGGAGCTTTGAACTACAGGTGCAGCATTATTAGGTTGTGAATCCTCCATAAGCTTCTATGTAGAGAGTATCTTTTATATCCCCTTGCTCTTTTATATCTAAATTATTCTGCCTCGGATAATTGTATACGTTTGCACAGGTTATACTATCTTCTATTCGCTTATTTGACTGTTCCATACTCATAGTTGTGCGGGCTTCCAATGTCCAGAGAGCTCAATGCTTATAGGAAAGAAGCCCATTACTACCCGAGCCGGGTCAAGGAACTTGAGCTCTTTTGAAAAAAGATTTCTAGCCTATTCATCGCATCTATGGAAAATCCATTACCCAAAACGATATATAACGTGCTAATAAGTACCACCTCACTATGATTTGATTATGGCATACATAAATCAATAAATCGACAAATACCGTCACACCTCTGTATTATAAAAACCTGTTGCCCACGTTGCCCAAATGGTCAACAGGTTTTGGGCAACAGAAAACCCCTCTAAACTAAAATCAGAGGGGGCTAAAAATCGTTGGAGCTGGCGGTGGGAATCGAACCCACAACCGCTTGTTGTTGGTAAGGAACTCAATTAACGTCATCTTGTATCGGCATTTCAATCAAGTCGCTCCAAATTAATAGTTCCTTACCTTTTCGAGTGCTACCCGCACTGTAATTTAATGTAATTACTTGTTGCGGGCAGGTGTCATACAAATCTCGTATCAATTGGCATTCATCATATGTTACAATCCACTTGTATGGTAATCCCTTAACAATTTGACTCAATTCTGTATGGTCATTTTCATCGAAGGAATTTTCATAGAGTAACTTTCCTTTTTTTACATAAGGGGGATCAATGTTTAATAGTACGTTATTAATCTGAGCCCTTGGTAGCTCGTTTTGTAAAAACACTGTGGCATCTAAATTGTAAAAGGTAATTCTATCTGCTAGCATGCCTATTTGTTGTATCCTACTTACTAGATCCTTTTTATTAAAGCGAGCATCAATTAGATATGTCCCCAACTGCTCAAATCCACCTATTGGCCCCCCCAGAATAACACCTGAAACATTACATCTATTTAAAAAAAAGGTTGCAAAGCCTACCTCTGTTTGCGTATAGGATTCTGGAGATAAATAAATGCTTTTTTGTATCTTCCATGTATCTACAGTTACGTCACAATCTGATACTAACGAACAAAATCTCTCTGTATCGTGTAAACATGCCTGCCAAAAACAATAGATGCGGTAATCAATATCGTTAAGTAGCAATTGGTCAACATCATTATTAAACAGTAATTTCAGAGCTAAGCCACAACCACCTGCAAACGGTTCTACATAAACACGATTTGCACCGTTAATATTTCTATCTACAATTGGCTGAATTAGCTTATATAATTTGGCTTTTCCTCCGGGATATCTTAGAGGAGATGGGGTTGATGCCATAAACTCACCTCACTTTAACTGTTATGCTAACAGATAATTTATTACACTCAACAGCCCATTCCCCGGCAATTCAATCAGCGTTGTGGAATGCAACACAAACTCATCCGGCCTATGTACTACCCAATTTAATGGATTAGCTGTCGTATTATAGTCTTTAAATAATGCTGTAAAATAATCCCTAATTTTTTGATCCATTATGTAGTTAGGTAAGTTCTTGTTGAAAGATTTAATTATGTCGCTTAATTGTGGATCACGTTTCCCATCACAAACCTGATCCCATATAAGTTTACTTTGAGCCTGAATATTATGTGTTTTTGCATAATAGATAATGGACTGCTCAATCAATGATCGTGTTAAAAATGCTGCCGCAATTGGAAAATCATTAACTAGCTTTTTGCTAGAGAACTTTCTGATTTCTTCACAGACTCGTGCAATACCATGTGTAATAGCCTCATTGCAATCTAGATGTCCATATTGCAAACCATCAAAAAAGTAGGGAACATTCTTTTTTCCGCCAGTTCCAGAAGTACCTGTTCCACCTGCTGATCCTCCTCCAGTTGAAGGAGGCGTTGCAGTTCCCTTGCCGTTATTCCCGTTAGACGGTGGAGGCGTACTGCCACTAGACCCACCTGCATTGGTAGCAGCACCATTACCGTTGGTACCACTAGTATTTTCCGATGGATCATCTTCATGGTGAGGCAATACATCAAGTTCTGGAATAGCAGATATAATCTTACTCCAAACATCATCAATTGATGTTCGTGTATCCACTTCTCCGGTAATAAAAGCCATCTTGGTTAGCAGAATGATAAGTTTTGTTATGGTTGCTTCATCAAACTTATTTGATAATAAATCATAGTTGTCAGAGTAAAACAACCCCAACCGTTCATTCGTATCTTTTAATCCTAAAATCCGAATTAATTTATCTGGCTTAATATCTAGTGGGCTTAAACGCGCTCTTTCCTCTACTGTCCAATTAGGCGAATTAATGCCACGCAATAAGACTTTATAATTGCGAATACTAGTACGCACTGTGTTAGCCGACATAACAAGCCGGGTAGCGATTTCATTAATTGCATTCCCATCTTTGTAGTATTCATAAGAAATCTTCCATTTTGAAACAGACGACCATTTTGCAACACCAACAATATGGCGTGCTGCAAGAAACGCCATGGCTTCTTGGCGATTATTAACCACATCAACAGGTATGGTGGATATTTCAGATAGAAAGTCCTCTGTTGCTACCGGAAACGAAGATAAGATTTCGGAAGGAACTAGACTTCTGTCCAATAACATTTGATAAACACTGGTTCTTCGGTTTCCCTCTAAAACAACGTTTTTCTCTCCATCATTAAAAATAATAACACGTTCGCCCGGCAGTAATGTGTTCATATTTGTCATAGAATTTGCTAAAACAAGCAATTTCTCATGCTTAATCATGTATTTTCTGATATCTTCTTGAGATGGGTTAATGTTGACCCGAAATCTTGGATTGTTCTCATCTAAATGCAAATCCAGTGGAGATACATTTGTAGTCATAAACATTGTTCACACCCCCATAACTCAATTTTAAACTGGCTTGTTTTCAGAAAGACGTTTCAATTCAGGAATTATCTCTTTGCAGACTTGCTTCTGCTGACACAGGTCAATTAGCATAACAATAGCAAGTTTATTGGGTTGTGCATGGCCGTTTTCCCAACGATTCACAGTTGAAAAGCTGACATGCATTTGCTTGGAAAAGGCCATTTGAGACAGCCCTAATGAAAAACGAATTTTTCTTATAATTTCATGCATGGACATGTACACACCCCCTTGAAATATTGTAGCACAAGCTATATAGCATTGTATATATATTTCGACAAATTTTAAAGATTTCAGCGTCTTATATTGTAATGCAGTAAAAACAAACAATAAATATCCACTCGTTGGCCCCCTTGCTACCATTCTTATTTAAAACTGCTATAGGCAGTCGAACTATCTTTTAAAACTTTTTAAGAGAAAATTTATAGAATACTTATCTCCCAATTTATTCTCTTTGTAAGATGGAACCACACAATATATCATGCTAAAATATATGTAAAGCCGAGCCTTTTCGCAAAGGTTCGGCTTTTTGCGTCTGTAGCCTTGTTCAGGATTTACCTGCAAGGCAAATTTGCGAGTGTCCATATCAGGCTGTTAGAGAGGGGGTGGTTATATAGGAAAAAAATTAGAGGCAGGCGAAATAACTTACTGGAAAAAGTCTGCACAAACCGAGAGTAAGAGGCAAAAGAAGAAAGAGCGCATCCAACAGGCTTTTTCCAATGCAGCAAGTGTGGAGGTTATCCCGGCTACAGAATCAAATTTGAATGATGATAACGCCATACTGCGCGTTGCCGCCTATTGCCGTGTCAGCACCTATGAAGAGGCTCAAGCCGGGAGTTTTGAACTACAGGTGCAGCATTATAAGGAGATGATTGAACAGAACCCAAAATGGGAGTTAGCAGGAATTTATGCTGATGAAGGCGTTTCTGCAACTTCTATGCACAGGCGCGTGCAGTTTCTGCGTATGCTCGAAGACTGCCATTCTGGGAAAATAGACTTAATTATTACTAAAGGCGTAAACCGTTTTGCACGTAACACACGGGACTGTCTTGATGTCGTCAGGCAGCTCAAAATGTTGAGTCCACCTGTGGGTGTCGTTTTTGAGACTGAAAGCCTCAATACTCTTGAGAGTAAAAATGAATTTACATTGGGGGTTATGAGTTTGGTAGCTCAAGGTGAGAGTGAGCAGAAAAGCGCAGCAATCACATGGTCTATCATTGAACGTTTTAAAAAAGGTATTCCCATTATCTCCACGCACAATCTGCTTGGTTTTGACAAGGATTCATTTGGGCAGGTTGTGATTGTGGAAGAAGAAGCAAATATTATACGCTATATTTATGACAGCTATATGGATGGCTCTAACGCTCGTGAAATTGCGCAATCGCTCACAGATGCTCGCATTCCTACTGTACTCGGAAACCCTGTGTGGAAAAGCAGTACTATTCTTCGTATTTTAAAAAATGAGAAGTACTGCGGCGATGTTTTAATGCAAAAGACATTTACCGTAGATTGCTTTACACACAAAAAGATGAGGAACACAGGCCAGAGACCTCAGTATCTTCTAAAGGGAGGAATCCCGGCCATTATACCAAAAGACAGATGGCTGGCAGTACAAAAGCTGTTAAAAGAGCGCCGTTTCTCAAAAAAATTCACTGCAAAACCAGATGTAGGTGTATTTGTCAGACGAGTGAAAACGGGCGCTTTACAAGGATTTGTTTATATTAATCCAAGCTGGAGCAAAAAAGAAGTTGCTCAGGTGCTTGAAAAATTGTCACATGAAAGGAATTAAAATAATGTTTGATCAGATGAATTTTGAAGATTTTTGTTTCGAGGTTATTGATGTTTCCGTTACCGGCACTCCCGATGTTCATATTACGCAAAACGGCATCACTTTTTCCCTCAAATGTATTGAAGATATGGGATACCCTCAGTACATAACACCCATGATTGATGTGAAAAACAAGGCGTTTGCTATCAAGGCCTGTAAAGCGGATAATGAGCATGCCATACGCTTCTCTAAACCAAAGGGTGAGCAAAAGCGGGCCATTGCCACATCTTTCAGTGCTATTCGCAGAATGATACGTGGTGTCATGAGTGAACAATGGCAACCCAAGAACCGCTATCACATTACTGGAATTTGGTATGCGGAGGCCAAGGCTATGGTGTTTAATCTAAACACTGCCAAGGAGTTACCTCCATTTTTAAAACCGGGACTTGTTACCCAATCCGAAAAATAAACAACCGAATTTAATTGAGAATGGCGGCAAATGCAATCTACATTTGCCGCCATTCACTTTCACGCTCACCCTAAATACCCCACAAATTTATAATAAATATCCACCCGCTGGCTCTTACTGCCATCTTCATTTACGGTCTTTTCATGAACCACAATCCGTTCAATTAGCTCATTGAGGATGTAGACATTCAGCTCGGTAATATCCGTATATTTAGAGATAATCGGCAGGAATTCTTCAATTCGGCTGTAGGTATCCTTAGCCTGATTCACAGCTTGCGTAAGCGATATTTCTTTAGATTGTAGTTCTTGCAGCTCAGATTCGTATCCGGGAGCCATCGACTGATACCGACTTTCAGTGATACGCTCCAGCGCTAAATCTTCATAAAGCTTGTTGAGGATTTTCTCTATATCCTCCATCCGTTTTTTGATAGACTTTAATTCCTTACGGGATTTTTCAATCTCCCGCTTCTGCTTTTCGCTCTTTGCCGCCACCAGCATGTCTATGTATTGCCGCTTGGCAAGCTTGGCAGCTTTGGCATTACGGCGGATATCCTCCAGCACCAGCTGATTCATGGTAACCCAGCCGATGGCATGGGAGGTGCAGCGTTCTTTCCCATAGTTTTTATAAACCCAGCAGGAAAACCCGGTATATTTTCCTTTGGGCTTGCTATACGAAGCGTTCAGGGAAGAACCACAGCCCGAACACTTCACCAACCCGGCAAACATCTGCACCTCCCCGTTGCTATTTTCTCTGCGCCTGCTTTTCATAATCTGATGCACCGTATCCCATACTTCCTGTGTAATAATTGGCTCATGGGTGTTGTCAACCACAATCCAGTCTTGTTCCGGAACGTCTACGATGCTCTTATCAAAGAAGCCTTTTGTCTTGCGCCGACCAAACACCACCTTGCCGAGATATACAGGGTTGTTCATGATGGAGCGGATAGAGGTGGCATGCCAATCAAAAGGCTTTCTCCAATATTCGCTCTGGAAATAGTCCGGGTTGTTCTGATTAAAATAGGCCTGCGGGTTGAGAATTCGTTTCTCCCGCAGGATTTTTGTTATCCGGACATAGCCTACCCCCTCGGCAAACAATTGGAAAATCTGCTGTACCACATCGGCAGCAACTGGATCAATAATCAGCTTGTGACGGTCGTTAGGATCTTTGATATACCCAAAGGGGGCATGGCTCCCTAAGTACATACCAGTCTTGGCTCTTGCCCGATGAGCTGCTTTCGTCTTGGTGGAACACTGCCGGGCATAGTAGGAATTTACCACATTAGTGAAGGGGAACACAAGGTTATCCGTCCCGTTAGCGGTATCAATATTTTCACTAACAGCAATAAAACGAACACCTTTTTGCTCAAAGTAATGCTCAATATAAAGCCCCATCTGTGCATACTCTCTGCCGAAGCGGGAGAGGTCTTTTACCAGCACGATGTTGATTTTACCCTCTTCAATATCCTCCATCATCCGCTGAAACTGAGGCCGCTCGAAGTTTGTACCCGACCATCCATCATCACAATAATAGTCAGAGATACCAAAATGATGGTCATTACAATACTGCGTGAGCAGTGTTTTCTGTGTTTGAATGCTGCCGCTCTCGCCAGTCTGTCCATCGTCTTGGCTGAGGCGGCAGTAGATTGCTGTATTCGTTTGTGCCATAGTCGCACCTCCTTTAGCACGACAGGATACCATCAATCCGTTGTGATAGCTATACCATTATCCACTAAAGATTCGGACGGAATCTCGACCTCTTGGGATGCTTCACAGGAATGGGTGATGAGATTTCCGACCTTATCAAAAATGGTGCTTTCTCCCTGAAAAAAGCTAAAGGTAACATATTGCACTCCGTTGATTATTGTCGAGTGAACACTAAAATCTCCCTTACATAAAAACGGCATATTCTCGCTCCTTTCACGACAGTATGCAAAAACAGAGGAAAGAAAATGGCTGTGTATCGGCGCTTTCTGAATATCTTACATAACAATTTAAGTTACAGAGCAAAAAGTTATGTCACTTTCAAATCCCCCAACGGCTTTGCCGGTGGGCGTTTCCGGGAGTTATGCTGCCAAAGCAGCATAACTCCTTTAACCTGCACAATATTCAACCCTGTCTTTTTAGGCAAAAATATGGCTATTCTTTCTTCTCTGTTTTTAATAAATTGTTGTTCTGGTAGGTTACAATTCTTCTTGTTTACTCCTATCCATTTGTAAGACAGGGGATGTGCCATCGTGACCTATGGGGGCATCTGTGTCGCAGCCAGCCAAATCGGTAATCTCATAAGAATTATTGATCTGCCTGCCGCTGCGGAAGTTTTGGGCAACCACAATTAGCTTTGCATCCGAAAGCTGCCTGATGGCTTTACTGACAGAGCTTACTGCAATTCCGCAAGCCGATGCAATGGTATGCTTACTCGGATAGCACCCACCTTTTCTGTTTCTGCATTTGCAGAGATAGCAGTAGACATAAAATGCAATCGGCGACAGCTTGTAATCAAAAATCCGATTCTGCACGACAAAAAAGTTTCCTCGTTTCATCTTGACCAGCACTCCTTTCCAACGAGAGAGAAGGCATAAAAAATGCCCCTCACTTCTATTAAGGAAAAAGTGAGAGACTATACAACCGATAAAGTTAAGATTTTCTATCTTGATTTAATTCGTTCAGACGAATACACTATACACATATTCTTTGAAAGGATTCGATGATATGGAATATATGACTGTGCGGGAAGCAGCTGAAAAATGGAATATCACAGAGCGCTGGGTTCAGAAACTCTGTGAAGAAAATAGAATTAAAGGTGTTGTTCGGTTCAGCAAGGTATGGATGATTCCTAAAGGGGCAGTCAAGCCTATTGATGGGCGGAGAAAGGATGGCGAACCTAGATGAAACGAATATTTTTGGTTGAGGATGATAAGGCAATTGCAAAGAATCTTGCGCTGCTGCTCCGTTCAGAGGGTTTTACAGTAATCCACTCCTCTACACATAGGGAAGCTCTTACCGCGCTTACAGGAAATAAATTTGACTTGGCACTGATTGATATTTCTTTGCCCGATGGAAATGGCTTTACGATTTTTACAGAAATCAAAGAAACAATGGATATCCCTGTAATTTTTCTGACCGCCTCCGGTGATGAGGCGAGTGTGGTAACCGGTCTGAACATGGGTGCGGATGACTACATCACCAAGCCTTTTCGTCCACGTGAATTGATTGCACGAATCAAAACTGCCCTGCGTAAAAGTGGAAATTCTGCATCATTCTTTGAAATCTATGGGCTTCATGTGGATACAGCAAGCGGTGTTGTGAAAAAAAATGACAGCGAGGTCTTTCTTTCCGCTTTAGAATACCGGTTACTCTTGGTGTTTATTAACAATCCGAAAAGTATTATTACAAGGAGCAGGTTGCTTGACGAATTGTGGGATGCTGCAGGCGAGTTTGTGAATGACAATACGTTGACTGTCTACATTAAACGCTTACGAGAGAAAATTGAGCACGACCCAGCAAACCCGCAAATCATTCTAACCGTTCGCGGGACAGGTTATCGATTGGGGGATGGACATGTTTCGGAATAGGGAGATACGGAAATTTGCTGTGGTGTTTGCAGCAATCGCTGTCACATTTGCCGCAGTAGGCTTTGCCATCCAACCAGCTGCCGGAATCCTTGTTCTCGCAGTTGCCGCTGCCTTCGGCACGGTATTTTATGTTTTCACGAAAGCAAGATATCAAAGCATTGCGCAGCTATCCGAGCAAATAGACCTTGTGCTGCATAATGCCGACCATCTGTTCATCGGTGAAACGAGTGAGGGCGAGCTTTCCATTTTACAAAGCGAGATTACAAAAATGACACTGCGTATTCGGGAGCAAAACGATGCATTGAAAAGGGAAAAAGAACATCTTGCCGAGTCGATGGCTGACATCGCCCATCAGCTGCGTACTCCTCTCACATCGGTAAACCTGATTTTATCTCTATTGGAAAACAATGCAGATGAGAAGGAACGGAAAGCAATGATCCGTGAAACAAAGGAACTGTTTGTACAGATGGATTGGCTGCTTACTTCTCTTTTAAAGCTATCCCGCTTGGATGCGGGCATTGTAGTGTTTCAGAGAGAGAAAATTGATGTGCATACTTTGATCAGCGGTGCAGTTCATCCGTTCTTGATTTCTATGGAGCTGCACAGCATCACCTTCCAAACGGATGTACCGAAAGAAATATTTATTCAGGGCGATGACCGCTGGATTTCGGAAGCCATTCAAAACATTCTTAAAAACTGCATAGAAAGTGCCGGCAATGACGGAAAGATTGCGATTGCATGCGAAGATACTCTGCTGTTTACCGAGATTATGATTTGTGACAGTGGAGTCGGCTTTGCAAAGGAAGATTTGCCCCACCTGTTTGACCGGTTTTATCGAGGAATACACGCAGGGGCTACCGGATATGGGATTGGACTTGCTCTCTGCAAGACAATTATCACACGACAGGGCGGTACGATTACCGCAAAAAACCACCCACAGGGCGGTGCTGTATTTACAATTCGTTTTTCTAAGTGACGGATCTCTCACCAAAAAGTCACCGGGATGTCAGTTAAAAGTTCTATGATATGGGTGAACCATGAGAAAGGAGACTCATACAATGGAGTTTTTAAAAATTGAAAATTTATGTAAGGTCTACGGCAAGGGTGACAATCAGATCACCGCGTTAGACCATGTCACTCTTACAATTCAAAAGGGCGATTTTACTGCAATCATCGGTTCTTCCGGCTCCGGTAAATCCACCTTGCTTCACGCCATTGCAGGTGTTGATGTGCCCACAAGCGGGAAAATCTATTTGGACGGGCGGGATGTATATGCGGGAAGCAACGAAAAGCTTGCCATTTTCCGCAGACGGCAGGTGGGTCTGATTTATCAGTTTCATAACCTAATCCCCACTTTAAATGTGGTGGAAAACATCACTTTACCCATTCTGATGGACAAGCGAAAAGTAAATGCAGAACGGCTGAATGACCTGCTCGAATTGCTCGGATTACAGGAACGCAAAACTCATCTGCCCAATCAGCTTTCTGGTGGTCAACAACAGCGTGTTGCAATCGGGCGCGCTTTAATGAATGCTCCGGCAGTCATGCTGGCCGATGAACCGACAGGCAGTCTGGACAGCCGTAACGGTCAGGAAATCATCAAGCTGCTCAAGAAAAGCAATAAAAAATATGGACAAACACTGCTTCTTGTCACTCACGATGAAAATATCGCCTTGCAGGCAGACCGCATTATTACCATTGCGGATGGAAAAGTGGTGCGGGATGAGAGGCAGGTAGCGCGATAATGAACATCTTTCATAAAGTTGCCCTGCAAGGACTGAAAAAGAGCCGCACACGAACACTTGTAACAATTGTCGGAGTTGCTTTGTCTGCTGCTCTGATTACGGCAGTTGCCACCTTTGCTATTTCATTGCAAGCCTATATGGTGGGTGGAGCCATCATGAAATATGGTAACTGGCACGTAGCATTCTCCGATGTAGACACCTCTTTTATGCAGGAACAAGCGGATGACAGCAGAGTTGCAAATATCGCATCCTTTGAAAATATCGGCTACGGGACGCTTACAGATGGTCAAAATCCCAACAAACCCTATGTGTTCCTTGCTGGATTTAACAAAGAAGCCTTTTCCGCTTTGCCCGTTGAACTTCTTTCCGGCAAATTACCGGAAAACAGCAACGAAATTCTGGTTCCGGCGCACGTTGCGGCAAACGGTGGTGTGAAAATATCAGTTGGCGATACCCTCGCCCTTGCGGTCGGAACCCGTCAGGCTGGACAAGAAACACTGAACCAACACGATCCGTATCGTTCCGGGAAGGAAACTCTCATACCTGCTACGGAAAAAACCTACAAGGTGGTCGGCATCTGCCAAAGACCCGCCTTTGAGGAACGTTCTGCTCCCGGATATACTCTAATCACGACAGCAGATACGGCAGCTCCGCCGAACAGCTTCAGTGCATTTGTTGTGCTGGAAAAGCCGAGCCAGCTTCGCTCGTATATAAGCAGTGAGGCCGAGAGTCATTCTTATGTCCTAAACGATGAAGTGCTGCGCTTTATGGGCCTTTCGGCAGATACGATATTCAATGCGCTTCTCTATTCGGTCGGGGGAATTCTGGTCGCTTTGATTATGCTCGGTTCGGTGTTCCTGATTTACAATTCCTTCAACATCTCTTTGAATGAACGCACACACCAGTTTGGCATTCTCATGTCGGTAGGCGCGACAGAAAAACAACTTCGCAATTCCGTATTGTTTGAGGGTCTTTACATCGGAATAATCGGCATTCCCATCGGCATTTTAATTGGACTGCCAAGCATCCGGCTTGTACTTTCTATCGTGGCTGATAATTTTGCAAATGTTCTTTACAGCAACGTACCGCTGACTTTGGTGGTATCGATCCCGGTTCTTGCTGCTGCTGCGGTTATCAGTATGCTGACCATTCTGATTTCAGCCTATATCCCGGCAAAGAAAGCTGCCGGTACGCCCGTGATGGAGTGTATTCGCCAGACAAACGAGGTCAAAGTGGAAGCCAAGGCCATAAAAACCTCAAACCTCACAAAGCGGTTTTATGGTTTAGAGGAAACATTGGCGTTAAAAAACTTTAAGCGAAACAAACGACGTTACCGCAGTATTATCCTGTCACTGACACTCAGCGTTGTGCTGTTTGTAGCGTCAAGCGCCTTTGGCACCTATTTGGATCAACTGACAGAGCAGTCGGCTGTTGAAATGGATGGTGACATCCTGCTGTATACACGGGATATGACCGAAATCGAATTCTCCGGGCTTTATGATACTCTGAAAACCGCTGACGGAGTGACAAGAAGCACCAATCAGGCCGTTACAACCTATACCTGTGAGGTTGATACAAACGAGATTACCAAAGGCTTTTTAAACAGCGACCTGAAATCTGATGGTCTTAATTCGTCCAGTGAAAAGGTAAACCTATCGTTGGATGTTCAGTTTATTGAGGACGACATGTATCAGAACTTTATCGAAAGTCTTGGCTTGTCCACAGCGGAATATATCGGACAGGATGCAAAAATGATTATTGTCGGGAAATATAACGGCGGACTTGATATATTTTTAGACCGTTCAATGGATTTTACGATTGGAACTGAATCCGGGGAACAGACAAAAACCATTCACACTACTTTTGTGGATAGCTATCCGTTAGATCCACCGCCCGCAGAACCCTCTGAGGTGAAAGGATACGTGTTGATGGTGGTTGCCCCGCATCAGATGAAACCGCAGTTTGACACACTAAATGCACCTACCAAGCTAGGCTTGACTTTCTGGTCAGATAATCCCGCACAGTCAACGGCAAAAATGCAAGGAATAATCGAGGGATTGGGCATTACCTCAGGTTATACTTTGTACAATGTTCATGCGATGCTGGAGCAAAACCGCAATATCCTGTTCATTGTAAATCTGTTCACGGTTGTTTTTATTGCTATGATTTCCCTGATTGCGGTTGCCAATGTGTTCAACACGATTTCCACCAATATCAAGCTGCGCAGGCGGGAGCTTGCCATGCTCCGTTCCGTAGGGATGTCCGACCGGGATTTCAATAAGATGATGCGTTTTGAATGTGCGCTTTACGGAGCGCGAACGATGCTTTGGGGCTTACCCCTCTCGGGAATTCTTTCATGGCTGATTTACAAAGGAATGATTGTCGGCGGAGGTGATATTAAATTTATGTTTCCTTGGGACAGCATCGGAATTAGTATGCTTGGCGTATTCCTTGTTGTGTTCATTACCACACTGTATGCCATTCGCAAAATAAAAAGGGAAAACATTATTGATGCACTTCGAGATGACATGACCTAATTAATTCTACAAAAGACATTCTGCAGAAAGAGCGTAATTTAAAAATGCGCCCCAAAAAAAAGATTCAGAACCCGCCTAAAAAAAACGGTGCTTTGGCGGGACACTCCATATGCTTAAATACAAGCTAAATCCCTCCAAACCCGTAAAGTTTGGAGGGATTTTATATGTGTTGGTCAATACAGACTACACCGCTGCGCATTTGCTGCAGCGACATTAGGCTATTCTCATAACCAAAACCTACATAGGTAATTTGTTAAAAAAAGCCTGCACTTCTCAGGGGAGAAGTGTGTCCATGTACACGAACTACTGGTTCGTATTAATCTGAACTATAGTTTCGCGAAAGACACACAGAAAGGCATTGCTTTACCTCAGTGTGCCTTTATTTTTGTTATCCTGTATCGGTGCCGATCTCCACCTACCTCCAAATTTTCGCTTGGACACATTGGAAATTTGGAAGTTAAAAACATGAGAGAGTACACATTAATCGTAAAAGGGGAGAGAATCCCTGTAACTTACGAGGTATATAAAGTCTATTATCAAGAATATGAACATGAAAGATATCTGAAAAATAAGTCTGCCAAGCATGAATTCTCATTAGAACAATTTATTGAAACCGGAGTATCCATCGAATATATTTGCTTGGATAGTATTACCCCTGTAGAGGATGAGGTGCTGAAGACAGAACAGATTGTTCACCTTTATCGTTGCTTGGACAAGCTGAGCGCACAGGAACAGATAATTATCCGTGGCATCTTCTTTGAACAAAAAACAGAAAGAGAGTTAGCTATGCAGCTACAAATATCAGCTTCGGCAGTCAGACACAGGAAACATAAAATTCTAAAAGCCTTGTTTCAGGAAATGAAAGGCTACTACAGGTAGGAAGAATACATTACTTCCCCCTGTAAGCCGCACAAACGCCCCACAGCAGCTTTTCCTTGTTGAGATGGTACACTTTCCTGCATTTGTTCTGCAAGGCCTTTTGTGGGGCAAATTCCCGCTTGTTTTTCTGCTGAAAAGCAAGGAGGCGAACCATGCCCCTTGGGTTGTATTATTCTGATTTAAACATATACAAAAAAGCCTGTAGATACGCATATCTACAGGCTTTTTACCTTGGAGCTGGTGGTCGGAATCGAACCGACAACCTGCTCATTACGAATGAGCTGCTCTGCCATTGAGCCACACCAGCATATTTCATTTTTTGCCATTCGGCACTTAAAAATCTTCTTTGCTCTAACGATACTACCTTAGCAACAACCAGCGACCT
>ENA-UOOM01000107-UOOM01000107.1-fermentation-metagenome-genome-assembly--contig:-NODE-107-length-102906-cov-3.980982_pt1 | contig 102906 bp, 85 predicted proteins | sample MGYA00245781_ERZ724031 | MGnify/ENA primary metagenome ERZ724031 (study PRJEB28704, sample SAMN03018317) | fermentation metagenome | biome: anthropogenic terrestrial biome; feature: soil...
GGTGAGCCATTGGAGCTTAACGATAAGTTCGACATAAAAGTGTTTATTTTATTTCTGTTGAGCAATTTAGACGAGCCGCTTGAGTTTTCGACGGTAAACGATATTGTTATACAGGACGGTTTTGTTAATTACTTTGATTTTGCCATTTGCTTCGCCGAGTTGCTGGAGGCAGGTCAGATTACCGAAACTGACGAAGTAAAGCCGCTTTATGCCATTTCCGAGGCGGGACGCATGGCTATTGAGAGCTACGAGAGTACGATTTTCAACTCGGTTAAAGAAAAAGCTCTGCGGTCTGCATTAAGACTATTGGCTTTCAACCGAAGCGGCAATAGAATAACGAGCTCGCTGACGGAATGCAAAGGCGGTTATATTCTTAAATGCAGTATTAAGGACAGCGAGCGTGTACTATACGATACCGAGGTTTTTCTTACCGAAAGGCATTATGCCGAAAAGCTAAAGGCGAATTTTGATGAAAAAGCAGAGATAATATATAAGGGTACGCTCGCTCTTTTATCGGGCGACGTAAATTTTATTTTTGATGAATAACAAGAAAAAAGCCGAAAAAGTGATTAAAATGTTGGAGGAGAGCTATCCGGACGCACAATGCGGTCTTGAAGCGGAAAAGGACCCTTTCAAGCTGCTCGTTATGGCGGTGCTCTCCGCACAGACGACCGACAAAATCGTTAATAAGGTTGCCAAAACGCTCTTTATTCGTTTTCCAACCCCCGAATCCATCGCATACAGCGAACCGGGTGAATTAAAGCAGGAGATACGGTCAATAGGACTATATAACAGCAAATCGAAGAATCTCAGGCTTGCCTGTCGCCGTCTTGTAGAGGTTTACGGCAGTGTTTTGCCCTCAGACATGGACGAGCTGCTCACGCTTGCCGGCGTCGGGCGAAAGGTCGCAAACCTTATACGGGGAGATTTGTTCGGACTTGGCGGCATTGTAGCCGACACCCATTGCATTCGCATATGCGGACGGCTCGGCTTTGTCGAAAGCAAAAACCCGATTGTTGTCGAACGCACTATGGATGCTTTGATACCTAAGGAAGCCCAGAGTGATTTTTGTCACAGAATTGTCCTTTTCGGGCGGGAAATCTGTAATGCAAAAAAGCCCCTTTGTGAGAGGTGCTTTTTAAAGGAATACTGCTGTTACATAAAGAGCAGTTGAGTATTAACGGCTTGCAGTCATGCATTCTCCCTGTCTATTTCAATGACAGTAAACAGGGTTGCATCGGCTTTACGGACTTTTTCTGATATTTCTTCTTTTATAGCCGCTTCCGGTTTTTTTATGTCGTACGGAACGACAATATCGAAGATAACGTTCGTATGCGTAGGACCAGTTACTATACGGAAGTCGTGTATCGTTATCCGCGAATCAATATCGGCGATCAGCGCTGTTACCAGCTCCTTTGTTTCAAGCGTTTTCGGATCCGAGGTCAGAATAGGGTCCATATGAATAACTGCGGTGCAACCGAATTTATTATGTATCTCCTTTTCGATATTGTCTATTACATCGTGAACCGCCAATATGTCAGCTTCGGCGGGAACCTCTGCATGCAGAGAAATCATCTGCCGCCCGGGTCCGTAGTCATGTACGATAAGGTCATGTATCCCGACCACCTCAGGATGAGCCAAAACGGTTTCCTTTATTCCCCTGACAAATTCGCTATCGGGAGGCTGACCTAAAAGGGGACTCATCGTATCCCTTACGGAGGTATAGCCCGTAAACAGCACGAACAGAGCAACCAATAGACCAAAGTACCCGTCAGTATTTAATCCGGTATAATATGTTATAAGCATTGATATGAGAACAGCTCCTGTCGCAAGGCAATCGCTAATGCTGTCCTTAGCTGCCGCCCTCATCGCTGAGGAGCCGAGCTTCCTGCCGATTCTGCTGTTGTAAAATGCCATATACGATTTTACCGCTATCGAGATGATAAGCACAACAAACGCTGTCGATGAAAGGTCAATCTCGGTCGGAGTAATTATTTTTGAAATGGAGGATTTAAGTAGTTCAATACCGACCAGAAGTATAATCAAAGATACTATCAGGCCCGATATGTATTCCAAACGCCCGTGTCCGAACGGATGAGCAATATCCGGTTTTTGTGCGGATACCTTGAACCCTACCGCTGTAACGATTGAACTTCCAGCATCAGAAAGGTTATTGAACGCATCTGCGGTTATGGCAATAGAACCGCTTAATATTCCCGCAAAATACTTTATGCAAAAAAGCAGAACATTAAGGAAGATTCCCAAAACGCCGCACATAACACCGTAGCTTTGTCTTACCTTCTTTGAGGAATACTCCTTATTATTCTTTATAAATAATCTTGCTAAAAGCGTAATCAAAAAATTACTCCCTTTTTAGAACTATTTTTTATGTAATCTGTGAAAAATCCTTTTATATTATTTACATACCAAGCGATTTATTCTTACCTGAAACAGAATGTAATAACTATATAATTTTTGGTCATTTTAATTCATTTTAAGCGTTAAGTCAACTATAATGGTATAATTTTAACATAAGCAGATTAAAAACCCTGTCGAACTCAGGCAATTATTTTACGGTCCGGTTAATCCATTTATATGCAACTGGTATTTTTTAGTGCCTTTTGATACTGTATCGTAATGTAAATAATACAGCGGTCGATATATTATATTGACAGATAGTTTAACAAAGAGTATAATAAGTTTGCCGTTAATGAAAATTTTTGTTGTATAAAATAATAATTATGTTACACTTATTGTTAAATTATTTTTGAACAGTTTCGAAAAATGTTGAACATCGCATCTTTTTGTATGGTCCGTCGGATATTGTAGGTCTGCAAGGGGGAGATGATTTTTTGAGCAGTCTGCATAATAAAATCACAAGACATATAAATCTGCTGACTTTTTTAGGGATAATAGTTATTATTCTTATGTCTTTTGCATTTTTATTTGATTTCACTGTAAAGAGCTCCGAGCTGACTGAAGATGCGAATAAAACACAGCTTGGTGAAATCGCTATGCAAACATCAAATCTTGTTGAAACAAAAATCAATGACTTGCTGTGCTTTGTTCAGTGTGCCGCGGAGACATTCAGTGACTATGAGGACCTTATATCAGACGAATCATTTGACAGACTGAGGATTATAAACAAATCAGGCAGCTTTGACAGGGTTCGGGTAGTGCTGCCCGATGGCAGAAGCTATGACGAAAACGGAGAATGTGTTGATGTTTCGGAACGCTACTATCTTGTAAACGCTCTCAACGGTAATAGCGGTATTAGCAATTTACTCGATTCTATTTATAATACTGAGAAGATTATAATTTTCTATACGCCGATTTATCAAAATGGAAGTGTTATCGGCGTTCTTACGGGGGTATACGAAGCAAAAAGCCTTTCCACCGCAATAAATATGAGCAGTTTTGGGGGTCACGGTTATGCCAGTATAGTTGAAGCGAACGGTGATGTCATCATATCTCCGGGCAAAAACGATCTGTCGGAGAACAAAACATATAATGTTTGGGAGAAGCTTTCAAATGCAGAATTCTCAAACGGATACAACCTGGACAGTATAAGAACGGGTGTAAAGAACGGCGAGAGCGGCATTACAGAGTATACACTTGATGGCAAAAAAAGATATACATACTTTATGCCGATACGGAATTCTGACAACCTAACACAGGATTCCGAGTGGTATGTAATGCAGACGATACCCGAAACCGTGATGAAAATTCAGACTGGATATATTAATGAGATTTCCACCGCTCTGCTCTTAAAGGTTATCGTGCTTTTTATTGTTGTATTCGCTTTTTCCTGGTATTATAACGCTGCTGCCAAAAAAAGCGTTTCATATGCGAAACAGCAGCTTGATTCTGTTGTGAACACCGTGCCGGGCGGAGTTGCGAAATGCTCGGTAAGCGACGGATACCCTTTCTTGTTTGTAAGCGAAGGCTTTTTGAAAATGATAGGCAGCAAGCAGGAGGATTTTTCAGACAGCAGCAAGAACAGTCTTATCACACATATTCATCCCGACGACAGGAAGGAAGTCGAAAAGGCTCTGCAAAATCAGAATATCGGGCAAATCGAGGAATTGAAATACAGAATCGGGGATTCCTCCGGTAATACGATCTGGGTGCTAAACAAATGTATGCGTACGATCGACAAGCATGAAAATACAGCTTGTCTTTATTGCGCCTGTATTGATATAACCGACGAAATGAAGCTTAATCAGGATTTACTGCTCAGTAACGAGCGCTTCAAGATGGTTATGCAGCAGACTTCAAATATTGTGTTCGAATATGATTCAGAGACAGACAGGATACACTTTATTACAAAATCCAATTCCTATTACAGATTGCCGAGGGTTATTGACAACGGACCATTTTATTTTATTGAAAACGGCATTGTATTTGTAGAATTCGCCGAACATTTCCTCAACTGCTTTAAATCAATGTCAAGAGCTGAAACGAATATGGTTTCGATGATTCTGAAGCTCAGACGTGCTGATGGGAAGGCGGTTTGGAATAGGCTGACTATATCGGCTATCAACGACCCTTCGGGTAAATCCTACCATTCGATAGGTACATTCGAGGATATCCATCAGACAAAGGAGGCGCAGATGAGACAGCGGCGTGAAGAGAAGTACCGTGCCGCAATGCTCTCAGATACAATTGCCACTTATGAAATCAACCTTACAAAAGATAAGTATATCAAGATAAACTCAAGCGAGACGATCCTAAAGACACTAAGTATTCACGACACCTATTCAAACAATTTAAACAAAATCTGCAACACCCTGATTTATCCAGATGACAGAACACTTTTTTTGAGTGTATATGAAAAAGATAAGATAATCGAATCATATAACAGCGGAAGGATAATCCTCTATCAGGAATACCGTCATATCGATGAAGACGGACAGCCTTTTTGGATTTCCAGTACGACAAATCTTATGTCGGACCCCGAGAACGGAGATATCAAGGCTTTCTCCTATATAAAAGATATTGACAGGCAGAAAAATATTGAGCTTTCCATCAAGCGTAACTCCGAGCGTGACTCTCTGACCGACCTTTACAACCGCAAAGCGGCAATGAACCTGATATCAGAATACCTGAGGGATCCTGAAAACTCCTCGAAAAGAGGCGCGTTTATTTCAATAGATTTAGACTGTTTTAAGAACATTAACGATAAATACGGTCATATGGTCGGGGATGAGTTGCTGAATAAAGTTTCAATCAGCTTCAGAACCGTTTTCGATGGCTCCGATATTGTCGCAAGAATGGGCGGCGACGAGTTTATAGTGTTTATGAAAAATGCCGGAAAGAGAGTCGATATTCTTGCAAAAGCGCTTGAAGCGAGCAGATCAATCAGCAAGCTATCCATAGAAGATAAAAAAGATATATGCATTACGACAAGCATGGGAATCGCACTTTCACCGATTCATGGAAGCTCTTTTGAGGAGCTGTACAGAAATTCGGACAAAGCTCTTTACCATGCTAAAAGAACAGGTAAGGACCGCTGTGTATTTTATGACGAGGGTATGGGATAATCAACATAATACAGAGCTGCTGCAGATTTTCATAAATCGGTCTGCAGCAGCTTTTTGCTTGTCTGATATTCAAAGCAACGAAAAGCTCCTAAAATCAGGAGCTTTTCTACTACTTATGCTCCAAAGATGCAGTATGGTTTTTTCTCTCTTTTACTGCTTATGAGCTTATTTCTTTCTCTTTACAGCTATAATAATTATTGATCCTATAACCACGACGGCTGCGATTGCGATAAGTATTATGGTTGTTTTATCAAGACCATCTTTACCGCTGTCGCTTGTAGTGATTTCAGATGATTTTGACGGAGCGGAGCTTTCGACATCCTCACTATCGGCAGCCGAATTTGTTGGTTTTGACACCTCTGCGTTGCTATCATCCCCGGATTTTGAGGGCTCGCTTGATTCAGCTTTCGATGACTCATCTCCAGAAGAAGTGTCCAAAATCGGTTCATCGACAGAGAGCACTGCCTTTCCGTCTGTTACTTTCTCACCTGCAAGATCTATTCCGGAAAGCGTTACAGACATATCCTTTTTAACCAGTGCAGCAGCTTTTTTTTGTTCCTTATTCTTTGCGTTAGGGGAACTGTCGGAATGGATAGCGATTAAAATCTCATCTTCACCTATACTCAGTTTGCTTGGATCCTCACATCCGGCTACAGCGTTTGCCGTCACCTTATAAACATTGTCCGATACTTTTTTACAGATAAAATACGTAACGAATTTGAGGTTTGCGGTTTGAGCTTCCTCTTTGTTTGTGATTATAACTGCGTCCTCACCTTTGATTACACCGTTGACATAGTTTATATTGAACTCATAGCCGTCGATTTTGATTTCGGCAGTGCTCTCCTCCGCACTTGTAAATAAAGCAGATATTGTTCCGATAAGTAAAGCTGTAACAAGTATTGCCAGAATTTTCTTCATTGACATTAATCCTTTCATATTTTTTGATTTTTGTTTAAAGTATTATATCACGTTATTTTTTTTACGTCAATATAATTTTAAACGCTGTAACATAAAAAATGCTTGATTGTCAATAACCGATGATGCTTTCAGGTAAAAAAAGAAGCCGACGCCTGTCTGCCTTGTAAAAGTGGCGAAGCCGTTAATACTAGCCTTTGAATAAGTAACGACAATATAGTAGTTTTGGGTTATGGATAACTCAGTTTGTTATATCCCTTATTCGATTTACATCATACCAAGTTATTCCGTTAACACCCCATTTGTAGACAAGAAATTCTAAAAGACTTTTGGTTGGTATCTGACCATTTGTTGTACTTATTCAGCTGTTTTTTCATCCTCAAGGTAACAACGGAGGTATTATGCTTCAAAACAGTCCTATGTATTACCGATTTCGTGACATTATTTACTGTTTTATATGTCATACAAGCGGTTATATATGATAATGCGTAAGTCAATAATGACATTTTTGAAAAGCCGAAAAGCATAGATAAATCAAGACAAATCATAAAAACATAGAAAAAGCAAGGACTATTAAATCCTTGCTTTTTTGGTGCGGCTAATGGGAATTGAACCCATACGGTTGCCCACACGCCCCTCAAACGTGCGCGTCTGCCAGTTCCGCCACAGCCGCATCCGTATTTTTGCACTGTTGTAAGAGGAGTTTATTAATGCTTAAATAACAGCGCAAGAGTTATTATACACGGTTTTGGAATTTTGTCAATACCTTTTTTATGATTTAGAAGTTTAAAAGCTCGGGATCGCTGTTTTTATAAATCCTTCGCGGTCGCGGTTTGATTTTGAGCAAATCGAGCTTGAATTTTTTGCAAGTAGCTTCTGCCTTGACTATCCCGTTTATATCACAGACACAAACCTCCGTATCCATAATCGGAGTTGAATGCTCGCAGTAAAAACAGTATCTCTCCTCGAATACTTCATTTTTTTTCAAAAACAGTCCCTCCATGATTTTAAACGATTACATAAACTCCGTAAGATAGTATATTATATCCGCTTAAAAAAGTCAAGTTGTGCCGAAAACAAGCGATAGCAATCCTATGACCGCGGCGTTGAAAAAGCGTCCCGCTATGTACATCCGTGCCGAGAGCTTCCCGCGTATAACGGATATGACCTGCATTATGACGCATAAACCCGAAAAACCGATGATAATGCTAACCACAGCGGACTTTGCATATAGTTCGAGCTCTGTTGCCATAGCACATCCTGTGGTAAACTCAAAAAAACCTTTTACAAGCACTTTATAAAATCCCTTAAAGCGTAACGTATATAAAGCAAGCTCTCCCAAAACCGAAAAAACGACGATAAGGGCGCAGACAGATATCATCGTCATCGCAGACGCGCTTACCGCCTCGGCAAGTGATATACGCTTCCTGTTGATACGGGAGGATTTATTTATTCGTGTAAAGTCTGATTTATCCATATATGTAAACCGCAGAACTATCGCCAATAATACAGAAGAAAAGAGCTGAAATGCGGCAAGCCTGATACCTGTCCGAATATCTCCGAAAACAGCCATACCTATATAACCGAGCATAAAAGAAAGAGATGCATTATTTGTAAAAGCACAGATATATTCAGCTCTTTTTTTACTTATTATACCCTTTTCATACAAATAGACCGCGCTGTTTGCTCCTACGGGAAAACCGCATAACAAGCCGAGCAGCAGAACCTCCGCCTCGATTCCGTACCTTCCGCTTCCGGCGATTAAATCCGTAAACGGCATGGATATTATTATCTTCGCCAATACCATATATACAAAAAGCGTAGGTACAATTACCCTCAAGCACAGATATAGGCTCTTCGTAACCGGAACAGACACAAGATCCGGACTTATGATAAGACGCAGAAAGACGGCTATGACAAGAACATCGAAAGCGATTCCGATACCCTTTTTAAATGTTATTCTCAAAAAAATCACTCCGAGACAAGTATATATCCCTCACACTTGATAATATACATTATTGACCGAGTATATTTGATAACAGGGTGAATATCTATGAAAAAACAAGATTTTTTTGAAGGCGCGTATATCGAGCTGCGCGGCAACAGCGACCTGCTTGTCGAGGGCTGCGAAGCGTTGCTTGATTACAACGAGGATCTTATTATTCTGCAGATCGGCAAGCAGGCTTTAAACATACACGGCAGGCATATGCAAATGCGTTACCTTTCTGAAAAAAAGGTCGGTATCAGCGGATTTATAAAGGGTGTTATGTATGTATAAACTACTGCATAAAATTTTCGGTGCTTACACTCTGAGCGTGCCGGTGAGGGACGGAATACGGCTGGTAAACATTTTGAACCGCAAAAAAATCCTTTTTTGGGGAGTCAGGAACACGGGCGACTCCATTTGTTTTAAGGCATCTTTGTTTTCATGCGAAGCCTGTATCCGCACGGCAGCAGAAAATGAAATAAGTGCGACTATCGTAGAAACTATCGGTATACCGTTCGTGTTTTCAAAATACAAGGGCAGATACGGATTGATTTTGGGCAGCTTTGTCGGACTCTTTCTTATTTCCTGCGCACAGCTCTTTATCTGGGAGATAAGTATTACGGGAAACGATAATATCCCGGACGCAGCCATAATAAACACCCTCTCGAAATTCGGTGTTACACGAGGTGCATATATCCCGGATCTTGAAATAAACATCATCGAGGAGCTTGTGCTTATGGATAACACCAATATATCCTCTATTTCCATAAACATAAAAGGCTCATACGCCGAAATAAACCTGCTCGAACGTGCCTATCCGCCAGAAATGAACAAGCCGGGACAGTATTGTAACTTAATAGCATCGGATGACGGGATTGTAATGAAGGTGGAAGCTATCGACGGCACTCCAGAGGTAAAGACCGGTGAAGTCGTATATAAGGGGCAGATACTGGTCAACTCCTTTATGCTTGGGAAGTTTGGTCAATACCGCCCAACGCACGCAAGAGGTGAGGTTTTGGCACGGGTTAGGGAGAAATTTACAGTAACTATTTCTCTTGAGCAGGAGGAAAAGATATATACGGGCAGGACCGAAACCATAAAGTCCATCGATATACTGGGATATTCCTTTAATTTTTTAGCAAAGGACACATCCTCTTTTGAGCTGTATGACACAGAGGTATCCCTGCAAGAGAAAAAACTGCTCGGCGTTCTGAAAACGCCTGTCACCGTCACGACCACGCTTTTCAAGGAATATCGCATCAACCGGTATTCTATAAGCGAAGAAGAGGCGAAATCAAGAGCTGCCAATGCGTTTTCGGGGTATTTAGACCGTATTGAACATGAAATTGTAACTTATGACTGCGACGGCAGGTATTACAAGAAAAAAAACGCCTACGTTCTCACCGCAAGCGTTGTCGTACTAAAAAATATCGCTGTTGAAAAGGAGATAAAAATCATTGATTGAGCTTCTTTTTATAGCTCTCCGAAAGGTTCATTATCGATAGTATATAAATTAAAATCGTCTTTTTAAGCTCTGCGGAGGATATATATTCATCTCTTTGATGAGCGTCTCCCCTTCCCTCGCCGAACTTTCCCCGTTCGCTCTGTAAAGTAGCTCCGAATGCTACCGTGTTGGCAAGCCAGCGGGCATAGGTTCCGCCACCCATTGTATACGGTCTGCATTCGTATCCCAATACCTCCTCGCAGGCATTTGTGAGCGCCATGACTCTGTCGTCGCTCGCCGGTATCAGATACCCCTCCGAAGACATTACCAGCTGTACCGCAAAGCCCTGAGGGGTAAGTGTTTTTTTAATCTTTTCGAATACAGGTTTATAAGTTGTGTCCGGAATGTATCTGATGTTGAAGTTCTGAATCATAATACCATCCGAAACGCATAGCCTGCCGCCGATGCAAGTAAGGTATTGGAACGCCTCGCTTACCCTATCTATTCCGAGCGTTCTGCCGAAATACTCGCCGCAGGCTTGAGATAAAAATACAAAGGGCTTTTTATCGCTGTCGGGAAGAACTTTTTCATTCAGATAGTTCGCTAAAACCCCTATAGCGTTTATACCCTGCTCAGGTTTCGCCGCGTGCGCTCCTTTGCCTGATGCATGGATTTTTATCCGTTTCGCATCAAGTCTTTCGAGCTTTATCCCCCTATATTCGTCGGTTGTGCTGACATCGGTTTTTTCATCCCAGATAACAGCATATGCATAATCGGGTACTGCATTTGAAACGCTTCCGCCTCCCAGCTCCGCAATTATATCGGGTAGTTTTCCTAACATTATGTTAACCTGAAGAATTCCTTTTTCACCTATACAAACAGGGAACTCGGCATCAGGAGTGAATGAAAATAACGGCGGTGTTCTGACCTTGGAAAAATATTCGAGATCGCTACTGCCTACCTCCTCGTCGCTGCCTGCGATAAGGCGGACCGAAAACGGGAGTTTTTTTTCTGATTCCTTTAAAAAACGCATCGCATAAAGCCCGCATATAAACGGTCCTTTGTCATCCAAAGCTCCTCTGCCGATGTATTTATCACCCTCGATGGTAAGTCTGTATGGCTCGTAACTCCAGCCGTTTCCCGCAGGCACAACATCGAGATGAGTGGCGATTCCGACCTCCTCGGGTTTGCTGCCATAAATAATGCTCGCACAATAATAATCATGATTTTCTGTTTTAAATCCGTAAACGGAACCAAGCTCGATCGCTTTGTCAATAGCGTTGGCACACTGACTGCCGAAAGTATAAATACCTTCCCTTTTTGATGCGATACTCGGAATTGAAATCAATGCCGCCAAATCCTCTTCGAGATGCTCTTTTATATCAGCTCTTTCAAGGTACTCCGCTGCATCCTTGAGTATTTTTTCTTTATTCATTCATTACACGCTTTCATCTATTGTTCATTGCTTTTTGAAAATGTCATTTCCTTCTGTATCAATAGCAACGATTAATGGAAAATCATCAAATATAAGGCGTTTTACAGATTCGCATCCCAGCTCAGCAAATGCGATTTCCTCACAGCTTTTAATATGCTTTGCCGCAAGAGCACCCGCACCGCCAATCGCGATAAAATACAGGCTTTTGTTGCGTACCAGTGCTTCTATGATGTTTTTACTGCGATCACCCTTACCGATTGCTGCAGCAAGTCCGTTATCAAAAAGCTGAGGATAATAATCCATTCTGCCTGCGGTAGTAGGGCCGAATGCGCCGCATATCCTTCCTTCTTTGGCGGGAGTAGGGCCGGCATAATAAATAACGCTGTCCTTTAGCTCAAAGGGAAGCTCTTTGCCGCTTTCGATCAGAGCAACTATTTTTTTATGTGCGGCATCCCTTGCGGTATATACAACGCCGGATAATAAAACCTCGTCCCGGCATTTCAGATTATCTGCCCATTCTCTAATATTGCTTGTATTTAGTCGCATCGGCATGTTTACTCCGCACTTTTATGTTCTGCCGATAAAAGCGCTTCGACAGCGCATATGGATTCGGCAATTTGCTTGCGTACCTGATCAAGACCCGCACTTATAAAGACCTGCTTTTTTTCGTATTCGGATATCATCCTGTAAATGCTTCCCGCGCGCTTATCAGCCTCTGCAACAAGGCGCATAATCTCGTTGTCAGCCTCAGTTCTCGCTTTTGCAAGAATCTCCTGCGCTTCCGCTTTCGCCTTTTGTATTATTTCCTGCGAACGCACATCCGCAATCAGCAACTTCTCGCCCATCTGCTCGCAGAGCTGCTTGTATTTAAGCTGGCTTTCTTTATCCCCGTCTGTTTCTCCCGCATCAGCGGAGGACACCTCCGGAGCCGGTGTTTTTTCCTCGGGTTTATCCGGTTGTGCAGACAATCTGTCAATCTCTTTTTGAAGGTTATGCTTATCTGTTTCAAGGTTACTGATTTCAAAGGTGAGCTTTTCGAGTTGAGAAAGGGACTCCTCATATTTCCTTGTAATCTCGTCTTTTTCGCTGTTTAATCTCTTGACTGTATCAGAGTATTCAACCTGCTTCTGCTGTATATCGCTGTTCAGCTTAATTATAAACGCTTCCACTTCCTCCGGACTGTAACCCTTAAATACCTTGTTGAAGTAAATTTTATTCAAAATAGCATCTCCTTATACGCTTATATAACTATTCTCTCTCATATGGATATTATCATAAAACCCTGTTCTTGTCAATATTTTCGGTTTTTGATGTATTAATTCTATGGCAAGTCAAAGCCTGCGCATCGTTATGCTGTCGGGCAGAAGCTTAGTTAAAACTCTGTATACTTTATAAATCAGCCTGTTCGTATATACTCCTCTGCCCTTTCTTGCTTTCATGATAGATTTCAGGGCAACCTGTCTGACATCGCACCTCGGCAAAACAGAAAACAGCGAAGGCTTGCCGTCGATTTCCGCAACCGCTGTGAACTCCGTTTCCATTGGTCCAGGACATACCGCAAGCACATTTACACCGCTTTTCCTCAATTCGCGCCGCAACGCCTTAGCAAACGCAAGGACATAAGCTTTTGTCGCACTGTATACGCTCATGCGCGGTGTGGGTGAGAATGCCGCTATTGAGGAGACTTGAATTATACAAGAACCTTTTTCCATATACGGAGCGGTCATCAGAGAGATTGCAGTTAGCGCAGCGCAGTTTAACATCACCATATCCCGTTGTTCAAAGACGGGCAGCTCCATAACGTCGCCAAGCTTTCCGAAGCCGGCATTATTGATAAGAATAGTAACCTCCGGCTTTTTTTCTGCAAGATACTTTTCGTAAGTCAAAAGGCTCTCTTTTTCGGTCAGGTCAACAGGGAGAACAAAACTTTTTACCTTCGGATTGGCAGACGCAAGAGCGGTAAGCTTGTCCTCCCTGCGGGCAATAAGCCAAAACTCCTCGATTTCAGGACAAATCTCCGTCAGTACCTTAAAATATTCCATACCGAGCCCCGAAGACGCACCTGTGATGATAGCCGTTTTCATAGATACCTCCAAAAACAGAATTTGAGTGTGATTTATATAAGAAAAAGGATTGATTCTTTTGTATATAGAGGAAATAAAAAACATAATATGGGGTATGCCGACCGTTTTTTTAATTTCGGCTGTCGGGATTTATTTCACTGTAAAAAGCGGATGGTTCCCGATAACAGGGATCAAGGAGATACTCCGTTCGACGTTAGGTTCACTGTGGGGTAAAAACAGAGATAAGAGAAAAAACAGCGTGACCTCGTTTATGGCTGTTGCGACCGCTATCGGCGGAACAGTGGGGGTAGGCAGCATTATAGGAGTCGGTTATGCCATCACCTCAGGCGGTGCGGGCAGCTTATTCTGGATGTGGATAAGCGGTTTCTTCGGTATGATGATTAAGTACGCTGAGGTTTATATCGCGGTAAAATACCGAAAAAAGAAAAGCGACGGATACGCCGGGGGCGCCATGTACTGCTTATGGGATTTCGGTTATAAAAGGTTGGGTGTTCTGTTCGCTCTCTTATGTATCTTCGCTTCCATCGGAGTCGGCAACCTTACGCAGACCAATGCGGTTTCACATGTTTTGCAGGATACCGGTATCCCTCTAACCTTTACAGGGTTCATTCTCTGTTTTCTTTTCGCTTTGATTATCCTCGGAGGTCAGCGTAAAATCGCACGAATAAGCGCTTTTGTTGTGCCGGCGGTATCCCTGATTTATCTCATCTGCTCTTTTTATATTCTGCTCCGTTTTCTGCCCGAGATACCTGACGTTTTCAGAAGAATCTTCAGTGAGGCTCTCGGATACAAGGCAGCACTCGGTGGTTTTTCGGGTACGATGATATCGCAGTCGATACGTGTGGGTTTTGCCCGTGGTGTGTTTTCAAACGAGGCAGGTATGGGGTCTTCACCCATCGCACACGCGGCGGCGGAGAACTGCACACCGCATACGCAGGGTATGTGGGGTATAACCGAAATTATTATCGATACTTTTGTTGTGACAACCCTTTCAGGTCTTACCCTGCTATGCGCGGGAGCGAACGGAGCGAGCGAACTGTTCGAACTCTGCTTCGGCAGAGTAGGCATACACCTGCTCGGTGTACTGCTCACCGTGTTCGCTCTCGCTTCCATGATTAGCTGGTGTTTTTACAGTGAGGTATGCATACTCTTTTTAACACAAAAAAAGGTTTATCTTACCGTTTACAGGTTAATTTCCATCGCCGCCACTTTTTTCGGTGCGCTGATGTCCGTAACGGTTATCTGGGATATAGCCGATATTTTCAACGGGCTGATGATTTTCCCAAATATGTTCTTATTGATTATAAAAAACAATGATATAACTAACCGCAGAAAAAACATTTAACGCAATATCAAATCGATTATGCTTACATATAGAGTTAAAACAACGAAAGGAACGGATATCTGTGTGGCATTCAAAAACGACATCATTTATTTATGACGCTCTCTCAACCTCCCCCGTGGGACTTACCTCGGCGGAAGCATCAAAGCGTCTTGCTGAAAATGGAAAAAACCTTCTGGAACAAAAGAAAAAAAAGGGTATAATAGCTCGGTTTTTATCAGCACTTACGGATAAAATGATAATAATACTGCTGATTTCAGCGGCGGTATCATATGCTGCTTCGGTAATCAGCGGCGAAAAAAACATCGACCCTGTCCTGATATTGATTATTGTTTTTCTTAACACCACAATAGGAATGATACAGGAAAGCAGAGCAGAAAAAGCTCTTGAGGCGCTGCGCTCCCTGTCTTCGCCCGAATCAGTCGTCATAAGAGATGAAAAAGCGGTTAGAATAAGGAGCGAGGATATCGTCAAAGGCGACATAGTGCTTTTGGAAAAGGGTTGCTTCGTACCGGCTGATATAAGGCTTACAGATATCAACGAGCTCCAAATAGACGAGTCGGCGCTTACTGGCGAATCCTTCGGCGTCATGAAACATACAGAGCGCATCTCTGCGGAAAACGCCCATATAACCGAAAAGCACAATATGGCATGGTCAGGTACCGCAATCATTGCCGGAAAAGGCAGAGGTGTGGTAGTTGCAACGGGAATGGAAACCTATGTAGGTAAAATTGCAAAAATGCTTAACGTAGAAACTACTGTCAAGACCCCGCTACAACAGCGACTGACAAGGGTTAGCGGTATCCTCGGGAATGCGGCGCTTTTTATCTGTGCGGTGATTTTTGTTCTTTCTATAATAGAAGGATTGCCTGTTGACGAAATGTTTCTTACCTCAGTAAGTCTTTCCGTTGCTGCGATTCCCGAAGGACTTCCGGCAATAGTAACAATCGTGTTATCCGTCGGAGTTCAGGTTATGGCAAAGAAGAAAGCCGTAGTTAAAAGACTTCCCGCTGTCGAAACACTCGGCTGTGCAAGCGTTATATGCTCGGATAAAACAGGCACTCTGACCCAAAATAAGATGACGGTTACTGAAGTCTATGGTGATAAAAGAAAGCTGTCACTGCTTTTTATATTATGTAATGATTTATCCTCTCCTACCGAAAACGCACTTTATGACTATGCTAAAAAAATAATACCCGATACCGATTCAATTGTCAACAAATACGGACGCATCAGTGAAATTCCGTTCGATTCGAAAAAAAAGCTTATGATAACGACACACAGATATAACAACCGCTTAATTACATACATAAAGGGTGCGCCCGATGTTCTGTTCCCGCTGTGCAAGAGTAATATCAGTGCCGCGGAGAGGGCTGTAACCGATATGGCGAGCAGGGCTCTGAGAGTGATGGCTTTTGGTAAATACGAGAGCTCAAGCCCTCCCGCAAACCCGCTTTCGATAAGCTATGAGCTTGTCGGTCTTTGCGGAATGCTCGATCCTCCGCGGCCGGAGGTATATGAGGCGGTTGCAGTATGCAAACGCGCCGGAATCCGCCCGGTTATGATAACGGGTGATCATCTTGATACTGCGGTAGCCATAGGCAAGAGCATAGGTATTTATAGCGACGGCGATGAATGCCATACCGAAAAGGAATTATCTGGTCTTGACGATATTCAGCTCTCGGAGGCGGTCAAAAACTGCACTATATTTGCCAGAACCACTCCCGAATTCAAGGTAAAAATCGTTGATGCTTATCAGCGGAACGGAATGGTAGTAGCCATGACGGGCGACGGCGTAAACGACGCTCCCGCTTTGAAGAAAGCGGATATAGGCTGCGCTATGGGCATCGGAGGCACCGATGTCGCAAAGGAAGCGGCGGATATCATCCTTACAGACGATAATTTTTCCACTATCGTCGAAGCGGTCAGGCAGGGTCGAGGAATATATTCCAACATTAAAAAAGCGGTACATTTTCTTCTGTCGTGTAATATAGGTGAGATATTGACGGTTTTCTTTGCAATATTGCTGAGATTTCCTGCTCCGCTCACGGCGATACAGCTCTTATGGGTTAACCTTGTAACGGACAGTCTGCCTGCAATATCTCTCGGCTTGGAAAAAGCAGACCGTGATGTTATGGAGCAAAAGCCGATAAAAAAAGGCGAGTCACTCTTTGCACGGGGTATGGCGCTTGAAATGATTGCCGGAGGCGTTCTTATCGGAACTGTTTCACTGATCGCTTACTTTATCGGTTTAAATAGCGGCAGCCAGCAGCTCGGACGCACAATGTGCTTTTTGGTGTTATCCGTTTCTCAGCTTTTTCATTCTTTGAATATTCACAGCAGAAAATCTATTTTTAAGTCGAGCGTGTTTAAAAACCCTTATCTGATCATCTCCTTTATAGTCTGCGTCGCCCTCCAGCTCGCCGTTGTAGTCGTGCCTTTTTTGGCTACCCTGTTCGGTTCGGTGCCACTTAATACCAAACAATGGATGATTATATTGTTTTTTTCGATATTTCCGTTAATATTTGCTGAAATTTACAAACTATTAATAAATAAGTGTAATAATAATTAACTATTTATATGATACAATTTATTTGTTATGATGAAATTGGGGGATGTTTATGGAAAAAAAACTACCCGTTATCGGTGAACAAGCTCTTGTACTTAGTCAGGATAACGGTAAGTATCTGCGTATACACGGCAGATACACGATCAAGCAGGATTGTCTTGCATTTGACTGGGTGAACAGCGGAATAAGCTTCAACTTTTCCGGAACCGGCTTTATTCTTTCCTTTGGAAGTTATTCAGCAGATCAACCGGCTTATGTCAAGGTATTTCTCGACGGTGTCGAGCAGCGTTTCGCTATCACAAACGGCAGCGAAAAAATCATTTACGAGAACCTGGCGGAAAAAAGGCACAGAGTTACCATTTTGAGGATTACGGAAGGTTCCACACCACTCTTGTTCAAGGATCTTGTTTTTATGGGAATGGAGTACAAGGTCATGGCGCCGCCCTTTGACAAACCGAGAAAAATCGAGTTTTTGGGTGATTCTATAACCTGCGGATACGGTGTTATTGCAAATCCGAGCGAGACTTCATACTACACCTATCAACAGGACAGCACTATGACTTATGCCTATTTTACCGCAAAGGAACTTGACGCAGATGCGCATTACGAGTGTATTTCCGGTAAAGGCATCGTATGCAACTGCCTCGGAGAGAAGGATTACGAGATACCGCTCTTCTTCGAGCACGCCTCTCAAAGCGGTGAGCCCTGGGATTTTTCAAAATGGACACCGAACATTGTTGTTATCAATGCAGGTACAAACGATGCTGCCGGTGCGATACCCGACCAGTTATACACCGAGGCATGCATAAGCTTTTTCAAGCAGATACGTTCAAGGTACGCCGAAGCTGATATTATATGGGTGTACGGTATGTTAAACGACAAGTATATATCAGCTATTAAATCAGCCGTAAGAGAGCTGAACAAAACCGAAGAGAAAATTCATTTTCTATACGTTGAGAGCATCAATCAGATGAAGGGTGAAACCGGAGCAAACGGTCATCCGAACACAAGAGCAAATATGCGGGTTTCAAAGTTGCTGGTCAAAAAGATTAAATCGATTACTGACTGGAAATAGTCTTTAAAACACGCGGTTTACTAACACATGGATTTCCATATCAATAAAAAAGCGTCTCGGTAATTCCGTAACGCTTTTTTTATTTGTTTCACATTAAACGACAGGTTAATAATATCTGCTGCTCTTTCCATACCTGCTGTTATTATACTTCTTCGTATTCTCCTCGTTAGCATCGTTGAGAATTAGACCTAAAACCTTCGCATCAATAAACTTTAGCGATTGAAGTGCCTTGTCAAGCTCGGTGTACGTGCTTATCTTTCTTCTCACTACGACAATTACTCCATCGGCTATTTTTGCCAAAGGCAGAGCGTCTGACACTATATTTATAGGCGGCGTATCCATAATAATATAATCGAATCTCGATTCAAGCTTGGATATCAACTGCTGCATCTTTAAGCTTGCGAGCATTTCGGAAGGGTTCGGAGCAGAGATTCCTGCCGGAATAACAAACAGGTTCTCAAACTTTGTCGCCTGTATCGATTCCTCAACGGTAGCAAGTCCGCTTAAAACATTTGTCACTCCCGGATCTCTTGCTATTCCAAACGCTTTATGCACCTTGGAAAGACGAAGGTCACAGTCTATAAACAGCACCTTATTGAACGCTTGTGCCAGCGAAATCGCAATGTTCACAGAGGTGGTTGACTTTCCCTCCGCCTGTAGTGAGCTTGTTATTACAATCTTTTTACATTCGTCTTTTATTACCGAAAGTACTATATTGGTACGAATCGCCTTATATGCTTCCTGAACTCCGAAAAGCTCCGTGTTGCTGTATGCGTAATCGAACGCGACTCTGTTGCTGTTCTTGGGTTCCGCCGTCATTTAACTGTCCTCCTTTTTTAAAATCTTCCCCTTAAATGCCGGTATTGACCCTAAAACGGGCAAATCATATCTGTCCATAAGATCTTTTACGGTTTTTACCCTTATATCGAGTATCTCGCGTAAAAGTGCGATGATATAAACCAAAATCATTCCGAATACAAAACCTATAACCGAATATATAACCGTCTTGTCACTCGAAAGACGCGCTTCCGTTGCGTCCTCTGTTGTCCAGCAGGAAACATCATAAGAGGAGCTGTTAAAATACATCGAAACCGATGATACTATAGCGGCGGTTATCGGCTGTGCGTATTCCTTGTCGGGACAACTGAAGTTTAACTTTATTATCTCAGTGTTCCCTACTGGTGAAAAGGTCGTCCATTCCCTCAACTGCTTGACGCTGTATTTTTTACTAATCGCATCGGGAAGCTCTTCATGTACGACCTTGAAAAAATTGTCCGAATTCAATATCTCTATATAGGTCGCGACAAGCTGCCTTGCAAGAGTCAGATCTGCAGTGGTATTTATATCACTCGTAGCCTCTGATTTTATTGTGAATTTTGACTCGGAATAATAGGTCGGTACAACAAAAAACTTGGAATAAGCATATGCGATACCAAAGAACAACACACCGCATGCGATAATCAATATCAGATTGTTTTTTAGTATTTTAAACAGTTTTTCGTTAGTAATCTCCATCTTTTAACTCCTATAATTTATATCCATATCATTATATTCTTTGCTGCAGTCGTTGTCAATGTTTCATTTATATAAAATGTAAACATTCATTGAAGACAATTTAATCATCAAGAAAAACAGTCCTTTTTTCCTCAGCTGATTTATATATGGCAAGAATTATATCCACAGCTTTTCTTCCCTCTTCAAAATCAATCAGGGGTTTTGTTTTTGTTTTTATCGCTCTGATTACATCAGATATCTGGTTTCTGTGTTCGGCAGTGGATAACGCGGTAGGTGTTGCTGTGGAAGAAATAAACGACGGCTGCAAAACGATATCCTCATATTTGCTGTTGTCTATATCCCAGCGGACGATAGAGGTTTCCTCAAGGGCTATAGAACCCTTTTCACCGTTTATTTCAAGCCTTCTCGGGTAGCCCGGATAAACTGAGGTCGTAGCCTGTATTACACCTATCGCACCGCTTTTATACTCGACAACAGCCGATAAAGTATCCTCAACCTCAATTCTTCTGACAAGAGTTTTTGACAGTGCATAAACACTTTTTAGAGACCCTGCAAGATATTGAATCAGATCAACGCCGTGTATACCCTGATTCATAAGCGCACCGCCGCCGTCTACCCTTTTCGTGCCTCGCCAGCTGCCGCTGTCATAATATTCCTGAGTGCGGTTATATTTCATATATATATCAGCACAGAGAATCCTGCCGAGCAGACCTTCTTCAATCGCCCGGCGCGTAATCGTTACTCCCCTTGAAAACCGGTTCTGCGATATGGATGATAAAATAATGTTGCTATCCCTGCAAGCGTCTTCAATGGAATCGAGCTGTTCCTTTGTAATCGCCATAGGCTTTTCGACAATAATATGCTTTCCGGCTTTTGCCGCTTTTATTACAACCTCAGCATGGTAACCGCTCGGAGTACATATGTTTACAACATCGATTTCGCTTGAGGAGAGCATTTCCTCAAGAGTGGCAAAAACTCTTATCCCGTGTCTTTTAGAAAACTTCTCCGCCGCATCGTAAACGACATCGGTTACTCCGACCAGTATCGCCTCGTCTTGCAGCTCCATTATCGCATTTGCGTGGAAATCCGCAATCACACCGCAACCTATAATGCCAAATCTGATTTTTCTTTTCATAAATCCGACCATTCTTTGTTTCGTATTATTTTTTCTATATACGAATTGTAACAAAATTATGTTTCCGTGTCAACTTATTTGTTATATTTGGGGATTGACTTAACTTAGCAAATGATGTATATTTATAACAAATTAAAAACCAGAAAGAGGAATGGAAATGAATCGCGTGTATAATTTTTCTGCAGGTCCCTCCATGCTGCCCTTATCCGTGCTGGAAAAAGCAGCGAAGGAAATGACTGATTACAACGGCAGCGGTATGTCTGTAATGGAGATGAGTCATCGATCACCTGTGTACGAAGCAATTATCACCGCGGCAGAGAAGAATCTCCGTATTCTCATGAGCATACCCGAAAACTACAAGGTTTTATTTCTTCAGGGCGGTGCGACAACTCAGTTTTCCGCTGTTCCGCTGAACCTGATGAACAAAAATAAAAAAGCGGATTATATCGTCAGCGGTCAGTTTTCTAAAAAAGCCGCCCAGGAAGCTGAAAGATACGGTGAAGTTAATGTAATCGCAAGCTCCAAGGATAAAAATTTCACTTACGTTCCGTATGTCGACAAGTTTTCACCGGATGCGGATTATGTGCATATATGTTTTAACAACACCATTTTCGGAACAAAGTATAATTATATACCCGACACGGGAAATATACCCCTCGTCGCTGATATGTCCTCGTGCATATTGTCCGAGCCGTTCGATGTTTCAAGGTTCGCACTTATTTATGCCGGAGCACAGAAAAATATGGCACCTGCCGGTCTGACCGTCGTAATAGTACGGGAGGACTTAATAGGAAACGCCCGCCCCGAGACGCCGGTTATGCTCAACTATAAAATACAAGCAGAAAACAATTCGATGTATAATACCCCTCCGTGTTACCCGATTTATATCGCAGGATTGGTTTTTGAATGGCTCTTGATGATAGGAGGGCTTGAGGCAATGAATAAGATCAACGAAAAAAAAGCGGCGATTTTATATAATTACCTCGACAACTCAAAGCTCTTTAAGGCGACAGCTCAAAAGGAATTCCGATCGATAATGAATGTCTGCTTTATAACGGGTGACGAGGAACTCGACAAAAAGTTCTGTTCGGAGGCGAAAAAGGCCGGTTTGGAAAACATTAAGGGGCATCGTTCCGTTGGCGGAATGAGAGCATCTATTTATAATGCGATGCCGACCGAGGGCGTAGAGTCGCTTGTTAGCTTTATGGAGAAATTCGAATCGGAGTATAAACCGGTATAAAAAGCCGGTATGAAAGGACTATAATATGAAACAGATTCAATTACTTAATAAAATAGATAAAATAGGCACAGACGAGTTCGATAGGGAAAAATACACTTTGTCCGAAACTGCGGAGAACCCATGCGGTATTCTTGTCCGCTCCTCTTCAATGCACGAGATGGATTTCGGAGATAATCTTCTTGCTATTGCAAGAGCGGGCGCAGGCGTGAACAACATACCGATTGAACGCTGTTCCGAAAAAGGTATAGTTGTGTTCAACTCTCCCGGAGCAAACGCAAACGGCGTAAAAGAGCTTACCATAGCGGCTCTGCTTATCTCCTCAAGGAACATTGTCGGGGGCATAAACTGGGCTAACGCCCAAAAGGGTCAGGCAGAAGTCGCAAAGCTGGTCGAAAAGGGCAAGTCTAAATTCGCAGGGCCGGAGCTGAGGGGAAAAACTCTTGGAGTTATCGGTCTCGGTGCGGTTGGCGGAATGGTGGCAAACGCTGCTTACTCTTTAGGCATGGATGTTATAGGCTGTGACCCTTATCTTACCGTCAGCGCCGCCTGGTCACTCTCGAGGGCTATCATTCGTGCTGAGAATTACGATGAGATTTACGCAAAAAGCGATTATATTACCATTCATGTTCCGTCTGTCGCTTCCACTAAAGGGCTTATAAACAAAAAGGCAATTGCAAAGATGAAAGACGGCGTCCGCATCATAAACCTTTCAAGAGATGATATAGTCGATAATGCAGATATAATAGAGGCGTTAAAGAGCGGCAAGGTATCTTCTTATGTAACGGATTTCCCGACAGAAGAGGTACTCGGCGTCGAGGGGATTATTGCTATACCCCATCTCGGTGCATCTACCCCGGAGTCTGAGGAGAACTGTGCATATATGGCAGCGCAGCAGATGATCGACTATCTTGAAAACGGCAACATACGCAACAGCGTAAATTACCCTGAGATTGTTTTACCGCGTGTTACAAAAACAAGGGTTGTTGTGTTGCACAAGAATATACCGAATATGCTCGCTCAGATCTCAACCTCCCTATCGGCGGCAAATATAAATATCGAGAGCCTCCTCTCCCACGCAAAAGGCGACAATGCCGTTTCTCTTTACGAGACCAATGACGAGGTGGACTCCGGCATAATCGAAAAAATACTTTCAATCCCCGGCGTAAGAAGGGTCATGACAGTGCATTAACAATAACAAAATTACTCACCGCAGGCGAATAACCTTGCGGTGAGCTTTTTTATTACATTTTTTTGTTGTACTTGAATATCAAGAAAAATTCTATTATTTCACGCAGCAAAAAAACCCCGATGGCGACGCAAGTCAGCCATAACGGTGCTTCCGCTAAAATCGTAAGCATAAGCAGCAGGATGAAAAAAGGTTTTGTTATATCGGACGCTCTCGCTTTTGCCTTGTCTCTTATCATGATATTTCTTTCGTCCGATAATTCTATTTCGTTTTGCTTTTTAAGTTCGGGTTTTTTATTATCAATAGCATTTATCGAGAGCATAGCGACGCTCATTCCGAATAATCCCGCTCCGATACCTATAGAAATTCCGGATAATATTTTTGATTCTTCATCCCCAAAAAAGATAAGACTCACGCAAATCAATATAATCCCGGCTATCATAGCAGCCGTATAGATAAGTTTGTTTCCACGCATATCAGTCACTCCTCGTATAAAAATATTTCTTCGATTTTCATATCAAAATAACGGGCTATTTTAAACGCTAAAACAATAGACGGGTTATATCTTCCGTTTTCAAGCGAGCCGATAGTCTGTCTTGACACTTCAAGCTCTTTTGCAAGCTCCTCCTGACGGATGCCCTTTGCTCTTCGTATTTCCTCTAACCTGTTTTTCAAAAAAAATCTCCCCCTAATAAAAAGCGGAAAGCACGCTTAACATTAACTATATCAAATAGTATATAAAATGTCAAGTATGCTTTCCATTTTTAAAACAGGTTTTAAAATAAATTTTTTTATAAAAAAATCGTTTGCTTCAAAACTTCAAATTCAATTACTTTCCTTATTTTGATTTAATTCGCTCTCCAAAACATCAGCGAATTTTTGAATATGCGGTCCTAATGCAGCAACCCAGTCCAATGTTTTTTTGTCCTGTTTGAACTTATTCGGGTTTTTGCGTATCTTAACAACCCTCTCCATTATCTTGATATCAGGGACGAGCTTATTTTCTATCACCCATTCTCCGGAGGCTGTTTTTGCGATTATATTCCCCGTTTTTAATGTATATAGGCAGCGGGCTATGTCAAGCATCCAGCCTGCATTCGAAATATTTTTCTGCGTTGTCTGAGCGTTTTTCCTGACAGAATCATAAAGCCTTTTTATGTCTTCGGTCAGCTCCTCCCTGGTCGGATAAGCAAAAAGCTTTCTTCTGTCCTCGCCGCATGAAACCATTCCGTAATCCTTTAGCTCCGCCATAGAAAAGGCATCAAAGTAATAACTGTCGGTGATTTTCTGGCCGCTTGTTCCCCAATAGACCACCCTATCGGTTGTTTTGTTGATAAACGCTTCCTCTGTAAGAAAACCACCCTCAAATAAACGGAAATAAGAATTTCCGGGGTATTCCGCCAAAAGAACCTGCCGCAGGTTTAAGAGCTTATTTGCCTGTTCATCCGTTATTGTGCTCTTACAGAGGCACAATATGTCGATATCACTCCACCCGAGCCTGAAGTCACCGAGCGATACAGAGCCGTATAAATATACGGATAACATATTTTCCCCTAATATATCTTTTATTCTTTTTATCATCAGGTCTATACTGCTCTGAAGATTGTTTATTTTTTCTATTTTGTTCTTTTCTCGTTTGATTCTCGTGTTTTCACGGATATAATCAGCTTCCAGTATCGCATTCCGAACCGCTGATTTTATTATCGCATATAAGATCATTATCCAAAAAACACACAATATAATACTACCTAATACAATTGCTCCCGTTTCTGGCAAGAAACATCCCTCCTTTATCGGTAGTAATAGCATATCACAAAATTAATAATATTTCAACATTTATTTATATTGAAAATTTTTACTTTTACATGCAAATAACAACTACTTTTTACCTACAAAAAATCTGCTTTGCCTTGACAAACCTTCTTGTTGTGTGTTATCCTTTTCTTGTATTATGTAAAATGTAAGACAGTTGAAAAAGGGAGAAACCGTATGGCAAAAATGATAGTTTTTGACGGAAACAGCATATTGAACCGTGCTTTTTACGGTATCCGTCCGCTTACGACCAAGGACGGTCTTCCGACAAATGCGGTGTTCGGTTTCGTAAATATTATTGAAAAGAGCATTTCCTCGCTTGGAGAAAAACCCGAATATGCTGTAATCGCCTTTGATATGAGGGCAAAAACCTTCCGGCACGCAGCCTGTGAAACCTACAAAGCGACAAGAAAGGGTATGCCTGAGGAGCTTGCGGCTCAGCTTCCGTACGCAAAAAAAGCGGCGGAGGGTTTGGGTCTTGTTTTAATTGAAAAAGAGGGCTACGAGGCGGACGATATACTCGGTACATTGTCCGAGATTGCAAAAGAACAGGGATGCGAATGTATTATTGTAACCGGTGACCGCGACAGTTTTCAGCTTGTCGGAAACGGCACGACCGTTCACCTTGCCGCCACCAACGAAACAAAAATTTATACAGAACAGACGATATTGGATACTTACGGCGTTAAACCGGCACAGTTAATTGATGTTAAAGCTATCATGGGTGACGCTTCCGATAATATAAAAGGAGTTGCCGGAATCGGCGAGAAGGGTGCGCTGAAGCTTATAAGCGATTATGCCGACCTTGACGGAGTTTACAGGAATATCGATGGGATAAAGGGTGCTTTAAAGGACAAGCTGATCGCGGGAAAAGAAAGTGCGATACAGTCCCGTTTTCTTGCGGAAATATGCAAAAAAGTACCGATTTCGCTTAATATTGACGATTATATTTACAAGGGCAAAGACAAAACCGCATTGTATGAGCTTTTTACGCGGCTTGAGTTCAGGCAGTTTATAGAACGCTTTTCACTTGCGGACGGAGAAGCCGCCTCGCAAAAAGTCGAATTCAGGGAAGTAGATATAGCAACGCTTGAAAAAACAGCGTCAAGAGGTATTCTGTACCTTGATATCAGGGACGGAAGAGTCCTTGCCTCCGACGGAAAAGAATACTTTTCGGCATATTTCGATGAAAAAGCGGGAATGCTTTTTGAAAACAAGAAAAATAAAATATGTGTCTGGTCCGTAAAAGAACTGTATCACCTGCTTAAAAAGATAAATATTGAGCCGATGTGTGAGTTTGAGGACCTTTCCCTGCTCGGATATGTGCTGTCCCCGTCTGATAGCGGTGTTTCCTTTGATAAACTCACAATGACGTATCTTAATATCACGACTTCACAAACAGACGTTTCCCTGTTTGCACCTCTGCTTGATATAATGCTTATAAAGGCTGAGGAAAACCTTCAGATTCCACTCTACCGCGACCTTGAATTGCCGCTTGCTTTTGTACTTTCCCGTATGGAACACATCGGTTTTAAAGTCGATAAAAAAGGACTTGAGGATTATTCGGAAACACTCGGCGACTGGCAGACGAAAGCAGAACGCAGCATTTATTCCGAGGTGGGACACGAATTTAATATCAACTCCCCAAAGCAGCTCGGAACCGTGCTGTTTGAGGAACTACGGCTTCCGCACTACAAGAAAACAAAGAACGGTTACTCTACAAATGTCGAGGTGCTTGAAAAGCTGAGGTTATATATGCCTGAGGTAATAGAGCCGATATTATATTACAGGCAGATTCAAAAGCTTAAAAGCACATATGCCGACGGACTTTTGAAGGTTATATCAGAGGATGGCAGAATTCATACCACTTTCAGGCAAACCCTGACCATGACCGGCAGGCTATCCTCAGTCGAGCCTAATTTGCAGAATATACCCGTCAGGACCGAGCTTGGAAAGGAGTTCCGCAGATTTTTCATCGCAGAGGACGGATGTGTGCTTATAGATGCCGACTATTCGCAGATTGAACTGCGTATTCTTGCTCATATCTCTGAGGATGATACGCTTATCAACGCTTTTTGGGAGGGACATGACATTCACGCCCTGACCGCTTCCCGGGTTTTCGGTGTTCCGCTGAATATGGTTACCGATGAGATGCGCAAGCGCGCAAAGGCGGTAAACTTCGGTATCGTTTACGGCATAGGCGGTTTCTCGCTTTCCGAGGACATAGGCGTTTCGCTAAAAGAGGCGAACAAATATATAGACAGCTATTTTGCCAAGTATCCCAAGGTCAAGGAATATATGGACTCCACTATTGAGAGTGCGAAAAAGGACGGTTATGTGACTACTCTGTTAGGCAGGCGGCGTTATATACCCGTAATATCCTCACCAAAAGCAATGCTTCGCTCGTTCGGGGAGCGTGTTGCTATGAACACGCCGATTCAGGGAACTGCCGCAGATATAATAAAAAAGGCGATGATCGAAACCGAAAAAGCTCTGATCGACGCAGGACTTAAATCACGTCTGGTATTACAGATACACGACGAGTTGATTGTCGAATCCCCCGTTACAGAAGCGGACAGAGCAAAAGAAATTCTTGTTCGTTCAATGGAAAATGCGTACAAAATGAGAGTACCTTTATCTGTAGACGCGCATATAGGTAAAACTTGGTACGATGCGAAAATGTAAACAAGGGTAAACCTGCCCTGAAATATTATTTACTCAAATCGAAAGAAGGGCTAACAATAAAACTCAAGAATCTTAACGGGAGAAAAGCGAGGGTGCTGCTTGTTTATCCCGATTACACCGACAGGGACCTGAAGGGAAAATCTTCGGGCGGCAGCTACAGCGAGGGCCTGGCTTCTATTTCAGCTGTATTAAAGCAGGGAGGGCACAGCGTATCACTGCTGCATCTTCTATACCTTCATGACAAGCAGGAGTTTCAGAATAAGCTGAAAGATGCAGGTAAGTTCGATATCATCGGCTTTTCCGTGCGCACGACAGCGTTTCCCGATTCAAAGCTTTATATCGAATGGACTAATGAGGTCTATCCCGATGTATTCATAATATGCGGGAGCTACCACTGCACTCTCGTACCAGCGGAGGTTCTTGCTGTCAACGGGGTTGATTGCGTCTGTATCGGCGACGGCGAATATGCCGAGCTTGAATTGTGCGACAAAATGAGCGCGGGTGAGGATTATACCGATGTGGAAAGCCTTTGGTTCAAAACAGAGGACGGAAGTTTTATAAAAAACCAGGTCAGGCCGCTGTTCGCCGACCTCGACAGAATCCCGATACCGGATTTTGATCTGTTTGATTATAAAAACCTTGACAGTGTCAAGGTAAACACAGCCATCGTAATGATGAGCCGCGGTTGTTTTTATAACTGCACCTACTGCGGGAACTCACAGTTCAGGAATGTTTATCCGAATAAAAAGATATATGCACGCTTCCGCAGTCCCGAAAATGCGATACTTTATCTTAAAACACTGCTTTCAAAATACCCCAACATACAGTTTATAAACTTCAGAGATGCTATATTCAATATGTTTCCCGATTGGTTCGACAAGTTTATTGAGTTATATAAAAAAGAGATTCACCTGCCCTTTACGGGGAATGTCCGCTTTGACATTCTTACCGAGGATACGGTACGCAGAATGAAGGAAGCAGGATGCTATACAATCGATATGGGGCTGGAGAGCGGCGACCAGGAGATGCGGTTCAAGTATCTAAAGCGTTTTATGACCGACGAGATGATGATAAACTGCTCGGCTTGGTTCCACAAATATGGTATTGCTCAGCTTACCTATAATATTATCGGACTGCCCTATGAGGATATACATAAGGCTTTGAAGACTATAAAGCTTAACGCCCGGATGAAGAGCGACCGAGTTATACCCAACATATTTTACCCGTATCCCGGGACAGTTCTTTACGAAACCGCAAAGCAGGCGGGCTTTTTGCCCGATGTTATCAGTCCCGACTGTCGAGTGCCTCTTAAGCAAAAACAGTTTCCCGAGCACGAGGTCCTGTTCATAGAGGCATATTTCATGCACTTCGTAAAAAGATACAAGATAGCGTTTGCCATGCCGAAATGGTTAGGAAAACCTTATGAAAGATGGCTTGACTGGCGTGTAACAAGCCGTTTTGTACCACATAAGTTTTATGTATTCCTGCATGATGTATATTCCGGGGTCCGCAACCGGTTGAAGGATTTTCTTATTAACAGAATGCCGAAGCTGTATATTAAGCTGCGTATACGCAAGCATAAGAAAAAAGCACAAAAATAGATTTACACGCGGAAGGAACATGGAATGTCAGCGGAAATAGAGAAAGGCGTTTTATATGTAGTTCCCACTCCGATAGGTAACCTTTCGGATATAACGCCGCGCGGGCGGGAGGTTCTCGAGTTCTGCCATTTCGTCGCCGCGGAGGATACGCGGGTTAGCGGAAAGCTCCTCTTTCTGCTCGGTATAAAAAAACCCATGGTAAGCTACCATGAGCACAACAAAAACAAAAGCGGCAAAATGATTTGCGAAAGAATTCTAAACGGCGAGACCTGTGCGTTGATCACGGATGCGGGCACTCCTGCAATAAGCGACCCCGGCAGTGATTTGGTGGCGCTCTGTGCCGAAAAAAATATAAAAGTCGTTCCCCTGCCCGGTGCCTGTGCAGCAATCACCGCCCTGTCCGGCTCAGGCCTGCCTTCGGTGCGTTTTTGCTTTGAGGGCTTTCTGCCGGAAAACGCGGGAGAGAGAAGGGAATATCTCGAATCCGTCGTAAACGAAAAACGCACGCTGATTTATTATATTGCACCGCATGATCTCGACAGAGCACTATCAGAATTCAAAGAGGCTTTCGGAAACCGCAGATGTGTGCTTGCAAAAGAGCTTACAAAGCTGAACGAACGATATATTCATTCTACGCTGGAAAAACTTCCCGTGGAATTGGACAATTGTGAGGCTTCAATAAAAAAAGGTGAATTTGTATTGATTATCGAGGGCAGTACAAACAGCGAGACGGCGTTCTGGAGTGAACTTTCGGTAGAGGATCATTTAAAGCGATACCTGGATCTCGGTATGACAAAAATGGACGCTTGCAAGAAGGTTGCGAGAGACAGGGGCGTACCAAAGGGCGAGATTTATAAAATTGCGACCGGTTTATAGTTTAGGAGTATATCCATGAAAAACAAAGCACTGTCAATCCTGTTATCTGCTGTAATCCTGCTTTCCGCCGTTTTGCGGTTTGTACCCGTTGAAGCGGCGTCGGTTGAAAACGCCTTTGATGTCGAAATAACCGCAAGAGAGACGGTTTTTGTCGGAGATACTTTAAAAGTCTCTTTTACTTTTCATAACATAACCAAGCCTCTTTCCGGTGTCGAATTTGTTTTTGTGTTCGACCGGGGAATTTTCGAGCCTGTTATAACCGATAATGCCGATGACGAAATGAACGCTTTTATAAAACAGTCCCCTTCGGAATACTGGGAGCAATCGTGTAATTATAATGTGGAGAACGGCTATTACCTAAGATTCGGAACCGATAATATCGCAGATGAGAATCTTTTGAAAACATCCGCTGATCTTGTTATTGAAGTTCCGCTTTTAGTAAAAGCGACCGGAAACTCCACTTTGTCAGTCCCAACCGCAGATATTATGGGCTTTGACGTGGATCCGATGGTAATATATTCCGGTCAGGGCGATACCCTTGCGCTCACTTCATCAACCACCGATGGAAAATATACAGTTGATATGTCTGTAATAAACAGCATAGAACGCGGCAAACCTGCAGAGCTTATTGTAACTATAACAAATAACCGCGATGACATAGGTCTCATAGCTGTGGAATTCAAGCTGTATTTCGACAGTAATGTCAAGCCGGTCATTACGCAAAACGATAACGGTCAGATGGATGCTTTCATCTCCTCGTCTCCCGCTTCGTCATGGGAGCAAATATGTTCTTTTGACGATACCTATGGTCTTTATAATATCCGGCTTGCTGCTCTCGGTGCGGGTACGGTGGCCGAAGAGATATTAATGACAGGTGAATCCATAACACTTACCATACCCTTTGTTGTAACCGGAAATAGCGGTAGTACGTGCACTTTTACTGCAACCTCAGAGAGCTGCTACGCGGTAAACAATGTTACTAAAGTGGTTACCGGGCAGGGCGGCAGTGCTTCCTTCGTTATATTACAGGGCTCGAACATCAGCCTTGTAAACGGAAGCGATAAAATAATTTATGATTCAGGCGATTTGAGCTATATGAGCGGGTTTCCCGCAGGAACGACAATAGAGAATTTGCTTTCTGAATTTACAAACAGCGGTCTTGTCGTAAAGGACGGAAACGGCGTGATCATTTCATCCGGAATTTGTAAAAACGGATACACAGTTAACCTTTACAGCGGTGAGGTGCTGCTGGACAGCATCACCGTTGTAATCGAGGGCGATGTCAGCTGCGACGGAGAGGTTACGGCAAAGGATTATCTGTATATAAAAAGGGCATTTCTCGGTACAATGACGCTCAATGAAATCCAGCTCCAGGCAGCTTATTTAAAAGAAAGCACAACCATAACCGCTGCAACTTATCTTAAAATAAAACGTCATGTTTTAGGTACATACAATCTGTACGATTAGAAATCATACAGATTGCCGAGGTTATGCTTCACGGTTTTATAAATAAAAAAGCCAACCGAAAATCCGGTGGCTTTTTTACGAATAGGTATATTATTTTACTTTAAAGTATTCGCTTTTTGATGTCATATTGTTGTAAGTATACTCGTCGTATATGAAACTTCTGATAGTTCGGATGTGTATACTCCGTATTCCATCTACTTTCCGTACTCCTCAATAAAGGACTTAACCTCAAGACTGCTGGGAAGAGATGAAATCGCTCCCACCTTGGTAACAGTAAGTGCGCCGACCGCGTTGGCGTACTTGGCGGCGGCAATAATATCGCCCGTACGCAGATATTCAGCCGTTAAAGCGGCGGTAAAAGCATCACCCGCTGCTGTTGTGTCAACCGACTGCACATCAAAGGGTGAGATAATGTCACAATACTTGCCGTCGTAAATATAGCAGCCTCTTGCACCTAACTTTAATACAACATACTTGATATCAACCGCATTGCTTAATGCGATAGAAGCGCGCAGGCAATCCTCTAAAGTGTTGGGACGTATCCCCGTAAGTATCTCGGTTTCCACCTCATTCGGAGAGAAAATCTCCACCTGCTCCAGCTTTGCAAGCGGAAAATCCCTGCGGGCGGGTCCGGCATCGATAATCAAAGGTACTCCCTCGGTGTTGGCGGTTCTTGCGGCGCTGATAACAGCCGTATCGCCTATCTCAAACTGTGTGATTATCGCATCCGGGTACGAAAAAAAGGCGTTTTCAATATCGTTCTCGTTTATTCGCTTATTTGCTCCAGGATAAACTATTATGCGGTTAACACCGCCCTTTTCCAAAAGAACAACCGCAAGCCCGGTCTGCTCAAGCTTGTCCACTTTGAGATAACGCAGATCAAGACCATGCTCCTTATAAAGACTGATCAGCCTGTCACCGTATGCGTCGTCTCCCACTCTGGCGCAAAAAACCACCTGTGTGCCTAACTTTGCGGCAGCTACCGCTGTATTGGCTCCCTTTCCGCCGGGCACAAAAGTATATGCACCCTCGGAAACAATTGTCTCACCCGGTGCCGGCACATATGGTGTTGTCATTAAAAAATCAATATTTGCGCTTCCTACAACGAGAATTCTTTTCATCGACATTTTTGTCACCCGTATTTACCCTTCCTCAAGCCTTGGGAGCAAGTTCCTTTTTAAAAGTTGCTTTATGGCTATAATTTTCAACAAAATATCTGATATTTATACAATTATATATTACACTACTTTTTAAAACGTGTCAATACTTTTCTTTTTTATACTTCAGGCGTGTCGCCATTCCGCCCCGTATATGACGCTCGTTTTTGTTCTGTGCGAGAACCCGGCTGACCGCCTTGTATAACACGGGATTCTGAACCTTCAGGCGTTCGGTTATATCCTTATGTACAGTACTCTTGCTTATGCCGAAATGCCCCGCTGTCGCTCTTACCGTCGAATTATGTTCCACTAAGTAGGTTCCCAGTTCAGTGGCTCTTTTATATGTGTCCAGAATATACATTGTCGCTTCCTCCTGTTCATTTATATGAAGCGAACACTCGTAAAATTCGGTTACTTTTACTTTTGCCGTTATAAAAACAGAAAACAGCGGTTCTTCTCTGCTGCGAATTATTTTGCGGCAATATGCCAATACTGTTTAATAAAGTTGTATGGTTAATATATAATCTACTTATAAACGTATTTTAAAAAGGGGATTTTGATATGAAAACGATTAGGCTTGGCAGCTCAAACCTTCAGGTTCCGCAAATTGCCATCGGCTGCTGGCGTATTCATTTGGCAGGCAGGCACGACGCAGAGTTATATATCCGTACCGCAATCGAGGAGGGCGCGGTGTTCTTCGACAATGCTGATATTTACGGCAATGGCAAATGTGAGGAAATCCTTGCGGATTCGGTTCAAATGAGCAGCAGTATCCGAGATAAAATTATCGTCCAAACAAAATGCGGTATAAGAAAAGGCTATTATGACTTTTCAAAAAAGCACATTTTGGATTCTGTCGACGGCAGTTTGAGGCGGCTAAAAACTGATTATATCGACATTCTGCTTCTTCACCGTCCCGATGCCTTAATTGAACCGGAGGAAGTCGCCGGAGCGTTCGACCTGCTTAAAAAAAGTGGAAAGGTACGCAATTTCGGAGTTTCAAATCACAATCCGGCACAGATCAAGCTGCTTCAAAAGTATATTAAACAACCGCTTTTAGCTAATCAGCTTCAATTTGGAATTGCTCACGCATCTATGCTGTCTACCGGATTGAATGTAAATATGATGTCAGATTTTGCGAATGACCGCGACGGCGGCGTTCTGGATTTTTGCAGATTAAACGATATTACTATTCAGGCATGGTCTCCTTTCCAATATGGATTTGCGGAGGGAGTTTTTCTTGATAACGAAAATTTTGCTCCGCTTAATAAAAAAATAAACGAGCTTGCGGAAAAATACAGCGTAAAAAACACTACCATAGCACTCGCATGGATTTTACGTCATCCGGCAAAAATACAGCCGATAATCGGAACGATGAAGATTGATAGACTGCGAGATTGCATAAAAGCTCTGGATATTTGTCTTACACGTGAGGAATGGTATGGGATTTATCTTGCCGCAGGCAACAAGCTGCCCTAAAATGATTCCGTAATCCTTTTATTTATACCCGGTTTTCGTCAGGAAAACCGGTTTAGTATGTCATCATACCCGGCGACTCTTCATAAGCTGTATTGAAGGGAATGATGACGGTTTTGGCAGAACTGAATAAAGATGGAATTATATTCAACACGATAACAATAAAGGGAGAGCTTTTATATAACGATATATTACTCTTATCCTACAAAATAGATTATCCCGAATTCAATACGGCTTATAAAAATTCTGAAACTGAAATAAATATGTTTTATAAGAACAGAGCATTTGAATACAAAAAGCACTGTGAAAGCGAGCTTTTCGATGCGGCGGTCAGGCAGTACAGATCTGATATGGAAAATGGCTACCCTATAAGGGTTTTTGAAGCCGTAAGCACTTTTTCGGTATCTTACGCTCTTTCATGTATTATCAGTCTTTATACTGATACTTATGAGTATACCGGCGGAGCACACGGTAGTACGTTCAGGGATTCGCAGACCTTTAACCTGCAAAAGGGCTATGTTATGAGTCTGAGTCATCTTGTAACCTGCTCTCCCGATTACAGAGCTTTCATTTTTGGATATATAACAGAAAAAGCTGCCGAAAACCCCGATTTATATTTTGACAACTACAAAGAGCTTATACCGTCAACCTTTTTCAAAAACAACTTTTACTGCACTCCAGACGGGATTGTAATATATTTTTTGCAATATGATATCGCTCCCTATTCAAGCGGAATCATGGAATTTCTTATCCCCTATTCTGAATGCGTTATTAATCCGGCAAATTTGTGCATCAGCAGAAAAATATAATAAAAATAGTTGACATTTTACGACAATGTGATATAATTATTAAAAGATTATGCAAAGCAACATGATTTTTTGCTAATTCGGACATACAAATTTGATTTAGTAAAGCTCACTCTCATTTTTTTATTGCATTATCCTTAATTTTTAACTATAATATATATAGTGTTATGAGATCAGGGGTGCAGAATGGATACCAAGTGTAAATATAATAAGGGCAGATTTGTATCTGTCGGAATTACTGATGGCTTTTCATACTCTCCCGGACAATTTAACATTATTCTTTTAAAAAAGGGATATCTGTCGTTAAAATGCGGCAACAACAGATTGATAGCAAACGGTCCTTCACTGATTAGTCTTTACGGAACCGAAGAGGTTACGCTCGGTGCTTTAAAAGGGAGCGTTGCATCATTCAATTTTGCTCCACAGTTTATAAACATTCACCTCAGTTCAAGGCTTCTTTCCTCGGAGGATTATTTAAGCATCGCAGCGGAGCATCTTTTCCCCTCTTTTAGAATATTTACACACCACTCGGATGCATACGGAGGTGTGCTTCCTCTCGGAGAAACAAGCTCGCAACGAATGAATGTGCTTTTTGACAGGATATCGGTTCTGACCTCGAAACAACCAACCTTTAAATGGTCCTGCAAGGTTCGCTCCGAGATTTTTCTGATACTTGATTTAGCAGAATTCAATCTTAGCACCTTTGAGAGCGGCGGCAATGAATTAAGCGATATGCTGGAATCCATTCACGCAAAAATCGATACCAATTTAAGTCTTCTCAGCTTATTTAAAACTTACAACACCACAGCGCCGACGGTCAGCAGAAAATTTAAAAAATTATTCGGCACCACTGCAATTAATTATGTTTTAAATCTCAGACTTACCCTTTGCTCATGTGTTTTAGCATTCACGGATATAAACGTAAATGAAATAGCCGAGAGTTATGAGTTCAACGATTCCACTTATTTTGCCAGAATGTTCAAGCGTCAGTTTGGGTTGGCACCCCTGGATTTCCGCATTAAAAAAAGATCCGACCGCGATAATAATCTGAAATAAACCTAATAACATACAAATAGCGAGATATAAATCTCGCTATTTGTATGTTATGTGAAATTGGGGATAGAGATAATTAAATTATTAGTGCAAACCGACATAAAAAAGAAAAGACGGTATTATATTAACAATAAAAAACCTGTTTATTCTCTAATCCTGAACTATTATACACATCTAACATAAGTTTGTCAATAGTTTTTTTAATAATATTGATTTTTGTTTATAATTAGCATTTATGGTATTTTATTTAATGTTCTGATCATTTACCGGCTTTAGCTTTGCATCCTTCATAGCAGGGTTATTTATCAGCTTTCCGTTTTTATCAAAGCGTGAGCCGTGACACGGACAATCCCAGGTATGCTCTATCCTGTTCCACTTCAAAGCACAGCCAAGATGGGTACAGCGTTTCGTGACGGGTTTTACAAAGTTAACCAAAGTCTCTCCGATGTTTACGAAAAACTGCTTTTTAATAAACGAACGCCTCGGCGTGAAAACCTCGTATCCGACGGTGGATTTACCGGTTATCATATCGCTTAAAATTTCCGCACTTATCATAGATGAGGTCATACCCCATTTATTGAATCCCGTTGCAACATATATATCGGTGTTCGCTTTTGAATACTCACCGATATAAGGTACTCCGTCTAAGCTCATACAGTCCTGAGTAGCCCAAGCGTATTTTTCTTTTGCATCGGGATAAAAGGTTTCTTTATAATCGCGAAGCTCCCTGTATCCCCCGCCCATCTTTCCGGTTCTGTGATCTCCGCCTCCTATGAGCAACAGGTTGCCATAGTTACGGAAAGACATTCCGTTTTGTTCCGAATCGACATACATACCATGTATATCCGGTGCGTTTTCGAGTGCGATAACATAAGAACGGCTTTGATACAGCTTTGTGAAATAAAAGCCTTTGGTGTTTATAAACGGAAAATGCGTCGCTATTATGATTTTTTTCGCCTTTATTTTACCGTTAGCAGTATACACTGTTGTTCCCTTTATTTTTGTAACGAATGTTCTTTCGCGTATATTCAGATTTACCGAAATACCGGCTATAAACTTCATCGGATTAAATTGCGCCTGATTACCGAACATCACCGCCGCTTTTACATTCAGCGGAAGAGGTATTTTTTTGCACAGCTCCGCTTTAAAGCCGAGACTGTTGACAGCTTTGACCTCCCTTTCTATCTTTGCTTTTTCTGTCAACGAAAAGGTATATGCCGCTTTTTCCTCAAAATCGCAGGGAATATCGCGGCTTAGCTCCCTGTATTTCTGTATCGCCAACAGATTGTTTCTCAGATATTGTCTTGCTTTAGAGTCCCCGGCATTCTTTATCAGATCAGCATATATAAGTCCGTGCTGCGCCGTAATCTTTGCCGTGGTGTTTCTTGTAACGCCGCTGCCTATTCTATCTCCCTCAACGAGCAGATAATCTGCTACTTTTTCTTTTAAAAAATACGCACAGAGAATCCCCGCCATCCCACCGCCTATAATGAGGAACTCGCAGCTCTGATCACCCTCAAGCTCTTTGAAAGAAGGCGTGTTTTTTATTTCTTCGCCCCATATGGAACCCATATTTATCACCTCCCTATAATTATCTGCATATTAGGTAAAAATATCAATTTTTTATAACAAACGCATTATTGCGTTTCCAAACCCAATATGATAGAATGCAGTAGAATTATTTTATGAGGAATGTACCGATATGTTTATTAAAAACATCGAGCTGCTAAAGCAGATTATACCATTGAAAAAGCCTTTTAAAACAGCGCTCAGACAAGTAGAATTTCTTGAATCCTATATCGTCAGGGCAGTCGCCGATAACGGTTGGTGCGGTTACGGAAGTGCGTCTCCCACGGCCGCGATAACCGGCGAAACAGATGCTTCCATAATCTGTGCCATAACCGAATATATAAAACCCGCTTTAATCGGTAAAAAGCTTGATTTTTCGCTTATCGACATAATCACGGCTTCAATTGCATACAACATGTCTGCAAAAGCCGCGGTAGAAACTGCCCTTTACGATCTATTGTCACAGGAATCGGAAATGCCCCTATACAGGTATCTCGGAGGAAAAGAGGAAAGATGCTTTAAAAACGATATCACAATAAGCATTAATTCCCCAACCGAAATGGCAACGGATGCAACTGATGCGCTTTCGAGGGGAATATCGATCATAAAACTAAAGCTCGGCAGTACTTTACAGGAGAATATAGAGCGTATTGACGCTGTCGCCTCCGTAAGTAAAAAAGCTCCGCTGCGGCTTGACGCAAATCAGAGCTGGAGTATTGAAACAGCTATAAAAATCAGCGACCATTGTGTAGATAAAGGTTATAACATAGAACTTATCGAACAACCATTCAAGCGGCACGAAACAGAGCTTATGGGAAAATTCAAGAACATAAGCCGGTTCCCTATACTTGGCGATGAGAGCGTATTTGACTCGCATGATGCAAAAAAAATAACCGATAACGGTTTTGCCGACTTCATTAATATTAAGCTCGCTAAGTGCGGAGGCATAAAGGAAGCGGGTATAATCAACAGTATTGCGGAAAAAGCGGGTATACGCTGTTTGATGGGCTGTATGCTTGAGTCGCCGATAGGTATAATTGCAGCTGCCCATTTCGCTGCCGCTAATAAAAACATAACCATGATAGACCTCGATGCCACCGAGCTGCTGGAACACAACCCGGTAATCTCTGCGACCACCTTTACTCCCGGCGAAATTTTTGTTGGTAATAGTGGCGTGGGTTTAGGAATTTACGATATAGGTCGCACCGAAAGGATTGCATAAGATGAACATACGGGACAGAATTCAATCTATAATCGAGACAAATCCTTCGGATATTGGAGTTCTAATCAATAGCGGTGATACGATAATCTTCGCATACAACGAAAAAAAACCGCTTCGCAGTGCCAGCATTATCAAGCTCTTTGTTCTCTCCTACTATATCGATAAAAACATCCCAATGGATATGAAGATAAAAACAGATAAATCTGCATATACGCACTTCAGTGTGATAAGCGAGCTCGGTATACGCGAAGCTACAATTTATGAGCTTCTTTTGCTGATGATTTCTTCGAGTGACAACACTGCTGCAAACATACTGTCATCCCTCGCGGGGCTTGATAAAATAAACGATTATATCTCATCCACGCTTGGGCTTACTGAAACTTGTATGAACAGGCTAATGCTCGACTTTGAGGCTGCCTTGCGGGGATACGATAATTTTACCACAGCAGCTGACACTGTGTTTATTCTGAATCGATTATCAAAGAATCCCGCCGCTATGGATATTTTAAAAAGGCAGAAGGATTTATCGGGTCTGATGCGTTATATTTACAGCGGAGTGGATTTCTACGGAAAATCGGGCGAGCTTTGTAATGTAAAGAACGATTCTGGTATCTTAAAATCGGAAAGAGGTGTCGCTGTCGCTGCGGTTCTGACCGGTAATATCGATAATAAAACAGCTGAAAATCTTTGCGGTTTATGCGGTCTACTCGCAATCGGAGCCAATGAAATAATATACTAAAAAAAGCGTACCGGGAAATCCGATACGCTTTTTCATATTATAATATTCTATTACAATCTTGTCGCACTGTTTACGGCAAAATCCTTTGAAAACACGCTTAAGTTTGCGAAAAGGTCTTTGTTTACACTGTAAAGTACGGTTCTTCCCCTGTTCCTTGTATTCAAAATCTTCGCTTCGGCAAGCATATTAAGGTGATAGAACACCGCCGTAAGCCCTTTACCGAAAGCGTTGGCAATTTCGGTCGTGTTCATCTCACCTTTTTCTTTTATCATGTTGATAATGCTGATTCTAAGGGTATCAGCAAGCGCTTTTGCCACGATAAACATATCGAATGCTCTTGAACCGAGCATCTCCTGCAGCTTGTCAGTCGTACCGTAGCCAATTACAAGACAGCGTGTGTCTCCTTCACCAAAGACTGCCGCCATCTTATTCTCGGTCGCGGAAACCGAAAAGTAAGCAATATTTTCGGAGTCTGTTTTTATGTTAAGCGCGTTAAGGATTTCTGTTCTTACAATTTCCGATTCGAGCAGTCGCAAAACATATTCGATTTTTATCCTTACCTTCTGGTAGTGCTTTTCCACAAGAAGGAGCTTACTGTTCAGTTCGTTTATTAAGAGCTCATTAAAATAGCTCTTGTTCATACTGTAAAGTACGATCATGAGTTTGACTTTGTCAGGTACATCAATGTTCTTTATAAGCTTATATACCTGTTCGGGCGAAAGGGATTCCGAATCATCAATTGATTCGCACTTTAAATAATAACTCAAAACTCTGCCGAACAGACCGGGAGCTTTTATTGATGAAAGAGCTGTTTCGATATTATTTTCATTTGAAAAAATGTTACTGTTAGCAATCAGAAAATTTTCGGAAATAAACCCAGATAAACCGTCAGGTGAGTAGAAGAATAAAAGCAGATCTTCATCAATTGTTTCACCGTTAAGAACCGAAAAATGAGTTTTCTCATAATCCTCCGGATCCTCGATAACTTTCTCCAATGATGATTTGTTGAAATGGTAATTGAATAATCTGACGAGGTCATAAATCTGCCCGGGAATTTTCACGTATTTCATCTTCGCCAATCCTTCCATATTAATCTTATTTAATTACCATGCTTTTTTATATACAATTTTGCAACTTACCGGCAAATTGTAAAGCAGAGTAATTATTTACTTAATGAGTATATCATATTTATTTTTATTTGTCAACATTTATTGAATAATATTAGTTATTTAAAAAGTTTTAGAATAAGTGCGAAAGGTTTTTAAGACCTCGAGCACTTATTTTTTTATGGCTTTTGCCTATAACGAGGATAGAGCAACGCAGAGGTGCGACTCGAGCGCGTTATGGGATTTTAGCATAAGGGAATGAGGAGCGGGGCGAGCCCCGCTCCTCTTTTCCACCATTAAGACGAAAAGAAAGGAGTTACCGTATGACTTGCCGATACCTAACCTACGAGGACAGAAAGAGCATAGCGGCTCTTTACGCCGACGGTGTAGCGCTCGCGGACATTGCCTCCGCCCTCGGAGCACACCTTGCGACGATTTACAGAGAACTCGCCCGAGGGAATACGGGAGAGCTCGACGGGAACGGGCGGAGCGGATATAACGCCGAGCTCGCGCAAAGAGCTTTACAAGATAGCATTAAGCACCGCGGACGGAAAAAGACCGCAAACGCTTAAAGAAATATTCTAATAAAACGGAGTGATTTTATTATGAGGCACTATAAACACCTTTCTTTTACGGATAGACTTAAAATCGAGGCTTGGCAGAGAGTCGGAACGAAACCGCAAGTAATGGCGGAGGAGCTCGGCGTACACATAAGCACCATATATAGAGAATTAAAGAGAGGCGTTTACGAGCGGCTCAATAGCGACCTTACAACAGAGGAACGGTACAGCCCAGACATAGCGGAGCAAAAGTACCAGGAAAATTTACGGGCAAAGGGCGCTCCGTTAAAAATCGGGAACGACCACGAGTACGCAACATACCTCGAGTTTAAGGTATCGGCGGAAAAATACGCGCCTGGTGCTATCCTCGGAGAGATAAAGCGCAAGGGCTTAAAGTTTAATACGACTATATCAAAGACGACTTTTTATAGATATATAGAGGACGGCGTTTTTCTTACTATAACAAATAAGGACTTGCCCGTTAAAAGAAACAAGGACAAGCAAAAATACGACCGAGTACAGCCGAGCAGGGCTCCGAAAGGTAAGAGCATAGAAAAGCGCCCCGAGGAAATAGAGAGCCGCCAGGCTTTCGGGCATTGGGAAATGGATTGCGTAGAGGGAAAGAAAAAGACAAAGAAAACATTACTTGTATTGACGGAAAGAAAAACGCGCCGAGAAATTATTAGGCTTATGAAAGATAAAACCGCCGAGAGCGTTGTAAAAGCTCTTGACGGTATCGAGGCAGAAATGGGAGCGGAATTATTCGCCCGCGTTTTCCTCACTATAACGGTTGACAACGGCTCCGAGTTTTCAGACTACGAGGGTATCGAGCGTAGCTCTCTCGGAGAGGGAAAGCGGACGACGGTATATTTTTGCCACCCGTACAGCTCATACGAGCGGGGCTCAAATGAAAATCAAAATAAAATGGTACGCCGCCACTATCCGAAAGGCTACGACTTTACCTCCGTTACAGCGGCAGAGATACGCCGCCTTGAAAAATGGATAAACAATTACCCGCGGGAAATATTCGGCTATTATAGCTCCGCAGAACTATACGAGGCTTGCTTAAACAGCATTTTAGCGGCGTAATTATGACAAAATTAAAAATTTTTGCACTTTTTCGCATTTACCCCTTGACTTTTCATAATATTAGTTATTTATTTTTATTTATTTTTATTTGTTTTTATATTTGAAATATTTGTGGCATATTTTACGTTATCTATTCATATATCTCACAATTATTTATAATTTAATTTATATAATTTGTATATTATTACATTTTTTTGAATATTTATAGTTAAATACAAATAGTTAAACCTTTGTTGTAGTCGCCTTTTGCTTTAGTATAATACCCTGCCAACTATAATAATATTCAAACTTGGGTTTTTTATACATTGAAATTATCAATGATTTTCTTCCGCTTGATTTGTATTTTTTTTGTTCTACACCGGATATTGAGTTGAGCTAATAAAACAAAAAAGATAAAAACCTTGAGTATGCTTTTAAACTTGACGGATCTGCTCGAAAAGTGCTATAATCAGCTTGAGCCCTAATAGCTTAAGGTTCTTTTATTCACTATACACCGGAGGAAGCTATGAAGATTTTATTGAGAATAAGCAGGGAGGCTGTAAAATACCGAAAGCAGTATATAATTGCAATATTATCGACCTTTACGATTACTTTAATAAATCTTGCCGCTCCCAGAATACTCTCAAATCTAACCGATACCCTCGGCTCGCTTAACAACATGGACACACCCCATATAATTTTAAAGCTCGCAGTTTTACTGATTATTCTATATGTATTGAGAACCGCATTCAGGTTTATGACCAGTTATCTCTCTCATCGCGCCGCATGGAAGCTTGTCGGAGATGTGCGCGTGAAGCTTTACGATAAAATACAGAACCTCTCTATGAGCTTTTTTCATGACAAGCAGACCGGCGAGCTAATGAGCTGTGTTATAAACGATACCGCTACTCTGGAAACGCTGTATGCGCATGTAATTCCGGAGCTTATAACGGGGTTTATCACTTTTTTCGGGGTTATGGTCATACTTCTGATGATAAACGTCAAGCTGACGCTGCTTACCTGTATACCCATGCCATTTATAATGACGATAGGGTTAATTTTTGTATACAAGATAAAACCGAAATTCAGAAAGGCTCGTGCTGAGCTTGCGGAATTCAACGCAAAGTTGCAAGATAACTTTTCCGGTATCCATGAAATACAGGCGTTCGGACAAGAGGACTATGAGGAGAAAAAAATAAACGAGCAGTCCGCTCATTATACCGAAACAAACCTGAACGCTTTAAAATACAGCGCATTTTTTCATCCTACAATCGAATTTTTTTCCTCTGTCGGCACGGTAATCGTTGTCGGAATCGGCGGAATGCTCGCCTATAATAATTCGATGTCGGTTTCGGATATAGTGGCATTTCTTCTCTATCTTTCGCTGTTTTATGCCCCGGTCGCAAGCTTTGCCCGTCTGCTTGAGGATACTCAGATGTCCCTTGCGGGTGCAGAGCGTATAATATCGATATTAGATACAAAGTCGGAAATTACCGATTCGGAAAATGCTGTTGATATTGGCAGGGTGGAGGGAAAAATAGAATTTCGTTCGGTTGATTTCAGCTATAAAAACGGTATACCGGTGCTTAAAAACATAAGCTTTACCTGTGAAGCAGGGAATACGATTGCACTCGTCGGACCGACCGGTGTAGGGAAAACAACCCTCGCACAGCTTATTGCACGATTTTATGATCCGACTTCGGGACAAATTCTTGTTGACGGGCACGATATAAAGAGCATAACCATAGACAGCCTTAGGCGGAATATAGCCCCAGTATTGCAGGACACCTTCCTTTTTAACGGTACTGTTGCCGAAAACATCGGTTATGCGGACAGGGACACAAAAATGGAGGAAATAATTAACGCTGCAAAAGCGGCGAGGATTCACGACGATATTATGCTTATGCCTGAGAGATACGAAACAAAGGTCGGGGAACGAGGTATGAGGCTTTCGGGCGGACAGAAACAGCGTATTGCGATAGCGAGGGCTATCCTGCGCAAAGCTCCGATTATTATTTTGGACGAGGCTACCGCTTCTGTTGATATGGAAACCGAAAAGGAAATACAGGAAGCTATCTCCGAGCTTGCAGGAACACGTACCGTAGTTGCAATTGCACACCGTTTGTCCACAATTAAGCGTGCGGATATAATTCTTGTTTTAGAAGAAGGTAAAATCGTTCAGCAGGGTAAGCACAGTGAGTTGATCAAACAGGAGGGCTTGTACTCAAGGCTCAGCAATGCTAACAAAAGCGATTGAAAACGCAGCGGAGGGTTACCCGCCGCAGAAAGAGCTGTAAATGAGCAATACGGATTTTAAACTGCATTCGGAATATCTGATTAAGCTACTGCGAGCTGCTTTGAACAGCGAGTGTATTTCGGTTATGCCCGACGAAATCCCGGCAAAAATTGATATGAAAAAGATATTTTATCTTGCAAAGCTACATTCGGTAGCCCCTGCCGTATATCCGGTTATTAAGGATTCACCGCTGCCTGCTGCAAGACTGTTTGAGGAGGAATATAAAAGGTCCTGGCGTAAAAATGCCATACAATATATCGAGTTAAGTAATATTTTAAGTAAAACCGATGAATTTTCCATCAACTGCATCCCTTTAAAGGGCAGCGTATTGAAATACCTGTATCCCTCTCCTGAGATGAGGACGATGGCTGATATAGATTTTCTGTACGACGGCAGAAAAACAAGCGATATTCTTCTCATCATGTACGCACTCGGTTATACAGCAAACCCGGATTCGCCAAATCACCATACCTTTTACAAAGAACCTGTTATGAACGTGGAGTTCCACGAGAATCTGTTTAAAAAAGATAATGACTTTACCGAATTCTTTAACCCCGGATGGCGTTATTCAAAGCAAACAGGCAAAGATAAGCCACTCAGGGAGCTTACCGACGAAGGGTTTTATATATATCTTGTAGCGCATACCGCTCAGCATTTTCACAATGGCGGTGCTGGTATCCGCAACGTCATGGATGTATGGGTGTATCTTAAAAAATATAAAGACACCTTAGACTGGAAATACATAGATTTGGAATTCAGGCGTGCTGGTATCTATAATTTTGCCGAAAACCTTAAAGACCTTGCAGATATCTGGTTCGGCTCAAGCAAAGCATCGCCACTGCTTGACGAATTCGGCGACTATATAATCAGAAGCGGCACTTATGGAACTCGGGCAAATCAAATCAATAACACCCTTTGCAAGGAGGGCAGGTTAAGCACAAATAAGCTGAGAGTTATATTCAGGACTATTTTCCCTCCCTATGAAATTATAAAAAGCAAATACCCAAATGCAGGAAAATATCCGTTTCTTCTGCCCATATACTGGATAAAAAATGATTTAAACGCACTGATAAACCGCAAGCAGGATATTAAATACTGGATAAGAACCATATCAAAAGCGAATGAAAAAAAGATTAAGGACCATAGCGAATTTATGAAAAATTGTGGGCTATAAAAAACCGTACCTATCATGTGGTACGGTTTTTTTATTATGAGGATATATAGCCTGTGTATGTAGGAACTATATCCGCTATCAGCTTTTTTATATCACAATTCTCATCTTTTAGCGCATTGCGCAGATTCTCAAGCTTTGAAAACAGCTCCTCGGCATTCACTTCAATCGGTTTTCCTATAAAAATCAGTTCGTTTTGGGTTGACTGAATACCCTCCTCCTCCATCAACAGTTCCTCGTACAGCTTTTCTCCCGGCCGCAGACCGGTAAATTTAATTTCTATGTCCTCATACGGCTTGAATCCCGAGAGCTTTATCATGTTTTCTGCCAAATCGAGTATTTTCACGGGCTGCCCCATATCAAGAATAAATATCTCCCCGCCCTTGGCTATAGCTCCCGCTTCAATAACAAGGCTGACCGCCTCGGAAATAGTCATAAAATAACGGATTATCTCAGGATCCATGACAGTAACCGGACCGCCCTCGCTTATCTGCTGTTTAAACAGCGGAACAACGCTGCCGTTGCTGCCCAATACATTTCCGAACCGTACCGCAACATATTCGGTATCTGAAAGCCTGTCGAAAGCCTGCACGATCATCTCGCAGATGCGTTTTGTCGCTCCCATCACATTCGTCGGATTTACCGCTTTGTCGGTTGAAATAAGCACAAACCTGTCTGCAGAGTATTTATCCGCCGACCTCGCTATTGCCAAAGTTGGACTTGATTCCATTAGAGGTACATGCTTGTGTGCCGCAGCATGATATACTATATTCGGGCGGTATTTTGCAAAAATGGAGTCAACGCGGTTTTCATCCCTTACCGAACCGATAAGCACTACAAGATCTATATTAGGATATTTCCTTTTAAGCTCGTTTTGTATCTCGTATGCGTTGTTTTCATAAATGTCAAAAATAATTAGCTGCTTTGGGCTATGCGCCGCTATCTGACGGCATAACTCTTTTCCGATAGAACCTCCGCCACCTGTAACAAGGATTGTCTTACCCCTTAAATATCCTGCCACAGCCTCCAAGTCTACTACGATCGGAGGGCGTCCGAGGAGGTCCTCGATTTCAACGGACCTTACATTGCTTGCGTCGATTTTTCCGTTTACAATCTGAAAAATGCTCGGAAGAGTCTTGAGTTTGCATTTGGTTTCCTTGCATATATTCAGTATTTCAGCTCTGTCCGCGTTGGTCGCTGTTGGAATAGCGTATATAATCTCATCAACCTTGTATTTTTTAACCGCGTCGGCGATGTCTTTTCTGGTTCCTACCACCTTGACGCCATGCAGTCTGCTACCTGTCTTCGAGTCGTCGTCATCGATAACGCAAACAACCCTGCAATTCCAGAATTTATCGCTCGAAAATATATCACGAATAAGAAGGTTGCCCGCTCTGCCCGCTCCGATTATCATGATACGCTTTTCGGGAGAGTTATGACTGACATATCCTCTTTTGATGGTCCTTATCACCCGGTAAAAAAACCGCGGTATTATCGTCATACATAAGAGTAGTAAGAAGTAAATAATATAATAGGTCTCCGGCTGTGAGCCGTTGAAAATACTGTTGCCCGTAAAATAAAAGAGGCTTGAAATAAAGCTTGCGATAATAACCTTTCCCGCTTCGTGAATACTTGCAAATTCCCAGATACTCCTATAAAGCCCCAATAAATAATAAACAGCGATTGTTATAATAACATTAACGGGCAGATATGAATTTATATCACCCCTTAGTTCCTCCCCTGTTGCTAAAGAAAACTCAAACCCGAGTACCAGAGCGACATATGAAGCCGAAAGGATAATCATAATATCACACAACAGTAATAGAGCAACTTTTATGAATTTTTTCAATACGAATACATCCTCTTGTTAATAATGATTTCCTGCTTAGTAATACTAACACAATTACTATGTTGTAACAATAGTCATTTCGCTGATATTTTTGCCTTATATTTTTTGTTTTTGTAAATATCCCGAAAATCCTATGGAGAATTGCCGGTTATACGTCGATTAAGTCAGATGTATACTGATTCCGGCAATATTTTACTACATTTTAACGGCGAAATTTGGCGAAGCAGGGGTTGTGCTCCCTTTCGTCCGAAAGCGTCGTTTTTCCCTCATGACCCGGGTAAACGGCATAATCCCCCGGAAGATTATACAGCATTCTCAAAGTGTTGTCCATATCCTCATCGTTCCCGTCAAACGCAGTTGTGCCGACTCCACCCTTAAAAAGAGTATCCCCGCAGAAAATAATGTCACCAAAAATATAACATACACTTCCCTTTGTATGACCGGGCGTCGGCATTACATAGAACTCAAAATCCTGAACTTTGTATATACCTTCCTTGTCAAAAAGGATATCCGCATTATCAAACGGACGCGGATCAAAAGGCACCATCGTTGAAAAAACATCCCGCTCAATAAGGTAATGAGCATCATCCTTATGAATGCACACAACCGTTCTTGCCGTTTTGAGATCTCCGAGTGCAAGTATGTGGTCAAAATGCCCGTGTGTAAGCAGTATTACGCTACAAGTGGCGTTCAGCCTGAAAAGGGCGTCCTTGATTACGGTCAGATCTCCTCCCGGATCGATAACAATCGCATTACGATCGTTTTTCTTTTTCAATATATAGCAGTTGGTATGCAGCTGCCCTACCTCAACCGTTTTAATAATATAGTCACTCATGTCTTTTCCTTTCACTCATGTCTTTTCCTTTCACTCATAATTTGTGTTACGATTATTTAAGCAGTCTTTTTTATAAAAATCCGAGTATAATTGGTAAATTTAAGGGGCATATTACTACCAGCCCCGCAACTCCTATGCGGAAGTGACAGATAATATAAAGGCAATTACCGCCGGTATTATAATAAGCGCCGCCAATATTAGTGTGATAATTGTTTTTGCTTTACTTTTCATAAACAATTCCTATCCTCCAGAAATGAATGATTATATCATAGAAAGTATTACACCGATAATGGCGTTGCCGGCTAAACAAGCGTATTATTTAGATGGATAAAACATACCGGCAGATAGTCTGATGCTGACTTCTGAAAATGCAAAGTATTTTCCTAATGCCGGCTAAACAAGCGTCTAAATCAGATGGATACTAATGCTGGCAATATTATACCATAAATTTTCGGTGTATGTAAAGTGTTTTTACTTATATAAAGCAAGGAGGTGATCTTTTGAGTCCAAAGGAATTACTTTATATAGAGGACGCGTTGAACCATGAAAGTTTTCTAAAAACGCAGTGTCAGGAATGCGCAAACCAGCTTAGTGATCCGGTTTTAAAAAACTTTGTCAACGAGTTATGCCACAAACGCGGCGAGATTTTCAATGAGCTGTACCGTACTCTATAAATTTTAGAAAGGACTAATAAAATGGATGATAAATCCTTGATGGAGAGCTTACTCATTACGGTAAAGGGCGCGAGCGGTATCTATTATCACGGAATGGTTGAGTCCTCAACGGCAAATGTACGCAACACTTTCGACAACGCCCTGTCGAAAACCCTGCAGATGCAGAACGATATTTTTTGCAGAATGAGGGACAAGGGCTGGTATCAGACTCAGCCGGTCGATCAGAAGCAGATAACGCAGACCGCACAAAAATTTGCACAGATGCAATAGGATAGAACGATTCGGATAAAAAATCCCGTTTTTCTCATATCCATATGAGTTAAGCGGGATTTTTCTTTGCTTCCGCACATTTTATGCGGAATGGATAAAAGAAAAAATTCGCTATTGACAAACATAAGATTAACCATTATAATGGCAAATACCAGTATATTGACAAATGCACAGACGAGGACACGAGCTACATAAGAAAAGGTATCAGAGAACTGCCGTAAGGTGCGAGGCAGTAGCCATCTTTTGCATAGCTTATCACCTCCGAGCAGCAATGCCGAAATTGATTCCGTACGAATTATATTAAGCATTGACGGAACACTCCGCCGTATTAATGAGGAGAGGCGTTGATTAGACGCAGCAAATGAGTGGTTAAATGAGGAACCCTTTACAGGACTTCATCTCGTTGCAGAGGAAGTTCTTTTTTTATTTTTCGAAAGGAGTTTATTTATGGGAAATCAAACAAAGCTGATAGCTTCACGTCTTAAATGGGCACGTACAAACACCGATTTGTCTGTAGCGCAGATTGCAAAAGCATGTGACGTTGACGAGCAAAAATACCTTACTCTTGAGGAGGGTAATGACGACTTCTCCTTCACATTTCTCTACAAGGCAGCTCTTGCTCTGAAAATGGATATTTCAGAGCTTGTATCGGGGGATAACCCAAAGCTCAGCTTTTTCAATGTTACCCGTGCAGGCGAGGGTATGCCGATCAAACGCAGAGAGGGCTTTAATTACCGGCACATGGCGCCCCTGTTGAAAAACAGAGCATCCGAACCCTTTATAGTAACTGCAAAATTTCAGCCCGATCAGCAGGATATGCCTATTCCGCTCTCAACACACAGAGGGCAGGAATTTGATATGGTTATCAAGGGTACGCTTAAAGTGCAGCTCGATGACCATATCATAGTGCTCAGGCAGGGAGATACCGTTTACTACGATTCCTCTCACCGCCACGGTATGATTGCCGTCGACGGCGAGGATTGTACCTTCCTTGCTGTTGTGTTCAAAGCAGAGGGAGAAACAGCGACGGATATTGAACCTATGCCGGTTGAACGCAAACCTGAAAAAGAGGGTGTACATGATGCTGTTTATGACGGACTTATCTACAAGCAGTACGTCACAGAAACCCTTAACGAGGACGGCACGCTCAAAACATTTGAAATGCACCCGACACCTGACTTCAATTTTTCATACGATGTGCTTGACGCGCTTGCGGAAAAGATTCCGGATAAGCGGGCAATGCTATGGGTTTCCGCTAAAAAAGAGGAAAAATCCTTTACATTCTCTGAAATGAAAAGGCTTACCAATCAGACCGCAAATTATTTCAAATCGCTCGGAATCGGATACGGAGACAGGGTAATGCTCGTATTAAAGCGTCATTATCAGTTCTGGATGGCGATTTTAGCGCTTCATAAGTTAGGAGCGGTTGCTGTTCCGGCGACAAACCTTTTGTTGGAGAAAGATTATATCTACCGCTTTGATGCGGGTCAGATAAAAGCTATCGTATGCACCGCCGACGGAAACTGCGCACAAGAGGTTGACAAGGCGGCATTAAAATGCCCCTCCTTAAAAATTAAATCACTCGTTAGAGGCTCACGCGAAGGGTGGTCGGATTTTGACGCGGAGGTTGCAAAGCAAAGCGATGTATTTGAACGGATTAAGACAAGCAAGGACGATCCTTCGATAATGTTCTTCACCTCAGGTACTACAGGATACCCCAAAATAGCGACACATACGGCAACCTATCCCATAGGGCATATAATTACCGCCCGCTGGTGGCACAAGGTAAATCCGGACGGCCTGCACCTTACCGTCGCCGATACAGGCTGGGGCAAGGCGTTGTGGGGCAAGCTTTATGGGCAATGGTTCTGCGAGAGCGCAATATTCGTATATGATATGGATAGGTTCAGCGCAGACGATCTGCTTCCGATGTTTTCAAAATATAAAATAACCACCTTCTGCGCACCGCCTACAATATACCGGTTTCTCATAAAGGAGGATCTGACAAAATACGATCTTTCCTCCATAGAGTACGCAACCACTGCAGGAGAGGCTCTTAATCCCGAGGTTTTCAACCGATTCAGGGAATACACCGGGCTTACGATTATGGAGGGCTTCGGTCAGACAGAAACCACCCTCTCTATATGTAATTTAATCGGCACCACGCCCAAGATAGGCTCTATGGGACGCCCGAGTCCCGCCTATGATATGCATATACTGCGCGAGGACGGAACCGAAGCGGAGGTAGGCGAGGTCGGAGAAATTGTAGTCCGCACAAAAAAAGAGACCTGTGGACTTTTCCTCGGATATTATCTGAACGAAGAAAAAACAAAGGAGGTCTGGTATGACGGCTATTACCACACGGGCGACACCGCCTGGTTAGATGAGGACGGCTTTTACTGGTATGTAGGTAGGACAGACGATGTTATCAAATCAAGCGGATACCGCATAGGTCCGTTTGAAATCGAAAGCGTTATCATGGAGCTCCCATATGTTCTCGAGTGTGCGGTTACGGGTATTCCCGACGAAATAAGAGGAACGATTGTAAAAGCAACCGTTGTTCTTACAAAAGGTAAACAACCGAGCGGCGAGCTTGTCAAGGAAATACAGGATTATGTGAAGAGCAAAACTGCTCCCTATAAGTACCCCAGAAGAGTTGAATTCGCCGATTCGCTACCAAAGACGATCAGCGGTAAGATAAGACGGGTGGAATTGAAAAACTAATCACAATATAAATATATTCGTGGAAAAATGCGGAGAGTCGGGTTTGACTCTCCGTATTTTGTACGTCTTTTAAGAAAGCGGACTGTTTTATCTGATTGTACTGTCGGAGTTTTTTACCGTTTCGATGTATTTCTGCACGTTCTCAAGACCATAGGCTTCTCCCGCTCTTCTTCCCCTATAAGAACAATAGATAAAAGCAGCTGTAATCAGTAAGGAGTATACGATAATGAACGCAGCTAATTTATCATTGATCCCCGTTATTACAAAGTTGTTTACCCTTATGTCGTCTTGGGCAATTTCTTTCAAAACATTGTGCTTGTTTACCACACCGAAAACCGAGGCAGTCAGCGCTGACGGATACCAAAACTGCGATGCAAATATCCCGCAGAAATGAGTGCCGGTTCCCATATACATATTTATTATATAAATGATTGTTCCGCTTAGAACTGTCTGTGTTTTAACTTTTTTTTCGGGCTGTACTATCCTCGCCTTGTAAGCAATCTTATAGCCCGCAATATAGCTTGTCAAATACCCTGCTATAATAAACGATATTATTGTTACGGCTCCCATTGCAGGATAAACCACATTGAACAAGTACGAGGCATCTGCATGAAGCTCGACGATAGTCGGTGTTTTTATAAAAAAAGAAACTATTAACCGAGTGAAAAATGGTAAAATGGATGCAATAAACATTGATAAGGTAAAAATTACGATACCGAAGAAAAAACCGTCATACTTTTTTTCATACATACAGAGAATCTCCTATTATAAAAAATTCTTTTTCATAAATTTAAATCGGATAAATATATATGCAAACATTATATAACAATTTATTTATAATTGCAACATGCAATTTTAATTATACTTGACTTAGACCTCTTTATAAGGTATAATTCATTGAGCAAATATTACATAAAATTAATCTGAAAGCTGGCGTAACATGAGCGGTTTTTATGGGATTTACGAGTACTTGAAAAAAAACATGGAAAAAGCCATAATAGGCAAAGGAGAGGTAGTCGACCTTGCGATTATTACGCTTTTTAGCGGAGGACATCTGCTTATAGACGATGTTCCGGGTACAGGAAAAACCCTTCTCGCAAAAACGCTTGCCGCCTCGATAAGCTGCAGCTTCAAACGTATTCAGTTCACTCCCGATCTTCTGCCGTCTGACCTTACGGGAGTAAATTACTTCAACATGAAAAGCTCATCGTTCGAGTTCATACCGGGGCCTATTTTTACAAACATACTCCTCGCTGACGAAATAAACCGTGCAACCCCGAGAACACAAGCAGGATTACTTGAATGCATGGAGGAACGGCAGGTCACGGTTGAGGGACGTACCTATCGGCTTGAAAGCCCTTTTGCTGTAATAGCAACTCAGAATCCTATCGACAACATGGGCACTTTTCCGCTTCCGGAGGCTCAGCTTGACCGTTTCCTTGTAAAAACGAGCATGGGATACCCCACTCACGCAGAGAGCAACCGAATAATCGAGAACAACAGTATCACGCAATATGCAGCCGACTCGGTCCTCACGAAAGAGGATGTTTTTAAAGCTGCGGAGGAGCTTAACAGGGTTTATATCCATCCGGATATCATCGATTATATAAGCAGCATCATCGAGTTTACAAGGCAACAACCGGATGTGCTGCTGGGTGCAAGTCCGAGAGCGGGTATCCACCTATTAAAGGTCGCCAAAGGATATGCGGCAATTTCGAAGAGAGGATTTGTATTACCGGACGACGTAAAAAGAGCCGCAGTCCCTGTGCTTGCACACAGACTTGTGCTGACAAATTCCGCAAGAATGAAGAATGCGATGGATCGAACCATAATAAAAGAACTGCTTTACAAGGTCGCAGTTCCCACTGAGGCTGTGTTCGATGGCGGAGGAAAATAATATCGATGAACTCATTTCCTATGTTTCTTGATAAGATAGAGGAATTTTTCTCTTCCGGATTTTATATATTTCTGGTATTTCCGGCATTGATCGCCGCTCTTATCATTTTGTTGTATAATCTGCTGATCTTGATGCGCAAAAACGCAATCGGCAGGCTGATTTATAGTCGTTCTTTCTCCGAAGAGGGTGTTTACGCAGGTGACAGCGTTGTTCTTACAGAGGTAATATATAACCCGACTGTTTTTCCCCTGTTTCGCCTTGACGTGGGTTGCTATATAAGCACCGGTCTTGAAATCGACGGAGAGACAACGGATGTAAATGAGTATCTGGAATATTTTTCGAGCCGGTTTCATCTGCCTCCCTTTACGCGAATAACCCGTACTCACACAGTAAAATGCAATACAAGAGGCCATTATGTGCTTCAAACAGCCGAGATTTACTGTGATAGAAAATACATATATATACCCTCTAAAGCAGAGCTTTTCGTGTATCCGAAGCCGTTGGGAGAAACGGAACGGATTTTACCCCAACTAAATTTGCTTGGCAGCGAGCTCTCAAAAAACCGCTTTATAAATGATCCTTTTATGTTCGTGGGAGTACGGGACTATATTCCGGGAGATGCTTTTTCGAGCATAAATTTCAAAGCCTCGGCACGTACGATAAAAGGTGGCGTACGGCAGCTTATGGTCAATAACCATGACTTCTCCTCACAGTTGAACATTATGATATACATGGATTTTGACGTGCCGCGCTTTATGAAAATAGATACGCCGATGTATGAGGACCTTATCGAGCTTGGTCTTTCATATTCCGCTGAAATAATCAGCCGCGCAACCCTGCAGGGAGGAAAAGTAGGCTTTGCTGCTAACGCAAAGAGCTATGACGGCTCCATGTACCTGCGCCATAAACCATTTGCCGGTACGGTCCATGTTGTTGATATATTCAAGAATTTAGCGGCGATTACACCTATGACCGGGGCCTCGTTCTTATCGCTTTTGGACGCAGACCTTAACTATTCGCCTGTTGAAACTGATATCGTTATCATAACCTTCGATATAAACGCTGAACTCGAGAGCAGAATAAGGCGTCTGAGAAGGTACGGCAAAGGAGTTTCCGTAATAACTTTAGGGGTGTAGCGTGAGTAACTTTTTAAAGAAATATAATCAAACAAAAGGCGTAATATCAGCCGTTTTATATGCTGCTCTTCTGGGTGCTTTTTTACAGATATTCGAGAAATCGAGATATACCGACAGCACTCTGAACGGCTTTGCTTTCGCCGGGATTATCGTAACCGGTTTTCTTTTTATACGTGCTATAATTAGGCTGCTCAAGAAAAAGTATAAAAAATTCTTTAAAAAGCTTAGTCAAAAAACAAAAAAGCTGAAAGCGTTTTTTAAGCAGTTCGGAAAAAGATTTACCAACAGGTTCGGTATAAAAAAACTTCGTTATTTATTACTGGGCAATGATAAAATAGAATTTATGCTTGGAGAAATAAGAAGAAACAGAAAACGGGAAAAAGAGAAGCAAAAAAGGCTGAAACTGCCCAAGTGGGAGGAGCTTAAAAACAACAGAGCGCGGGTGCGTTATATATACACCGTTTTTCTTCTGCGCCTCTGCAAGGGTAATTATAGAATCGACCCGGCAAAGACTCCGGCGGAAATAGCAAAAGTTCATGCCCAAAACGATATGCAACGCCGGCTTTTTGCTTATTACTCAAAGGTCAGGTACGAAGATGAAAGCCTGCCTGTTAAAAACGAGGTTGTAACCGAGCTTTTAAGTAATGTAAAAATCAGCAGGTAGGTTTTTCCGCTTAATAATTTTTTTTTTCATTTTTGATGCGATTATAAGAATATCGCCCGATGAACGGATAAAAAAATCACTCCGTTAAAAATCAAAAGAGATTGAAAAAAACAGGTTTGAAATATCTGTAAAAAGCAGGCCTTTAACAAAAAATACGGCGGAGAAATTCTCCACCGTTACGTTTTTCTTCTTATCGGTTTTTGCCAATCTGTTCCGAAAGGTGATTTGACAAGACGGCAAGGGATGCGGCCATATTCTCATTTTGAACAAGAATTCCATCGGGTACTTTAAGATGAACAGGTGCAAAGTTCCATATAGCAAGCACTCCGCTCTCCACCAAAAGATCGCATACCTCCTGTGCCGATGCGGCGGGAACGGTTATTATCCCTATCTTTATTTTCATCCTGCCGCATATCTCCTTGAGCCTGAAAATAGGTAAAATAAGCTCCTGCTCGTTCACGACATCCGGATTTTGATCAAAGGCAAGCAAAATATTAAGACCGTATTCCTTAAATCCGGTATAACCCATCAATGCCCTGCCCAACTTGCCCGCTCCGACGATAACAGCGTTGTTATTATTGTCATAACCAAGAAAAGCGACCAGCTCTCTGATCAGGTCTTCGGTATTGTAGCCGATTTTCGGTTTCCCCGACGTGCTTACGCACGCTAAGTCCTTACGTACCTGAACATCGTTAAGCCTTAATTCCTCCGCAATGGCGGTAGCAGATATGTTTATTACCGTGTCGGGCAGGGATTTGAGATAATTAAGATAAAGCGGCAGCCTTTGCAGGGTGGATTTTGAAATATTCTGATTCGACATATTACCGCACTCCTAACATTCAGTCTTTATCCCAGATTCATTCTCATATATGCGTTCTTTCCCGTATATATGTGGGATTTATGAAGATATTTGCAACAGTATATCACGATACACAAGAAATATCAATATGAATGAATTATTTGCCGGTTATAACTTTTTTATATGGAGCTTCATAGAAAAATTAATTGATTCAGATAAGAAAATATATAAATGCCTTATTGCATTGAAGGAATGATTGTAGTAAACTGATTTTAGTTGATGAAAAAGTTTATCTGGTTAGTCAAACGGGTTTTTTCAAACAGGAGGAATTTATATGAAGTTCAACGACGGAAAATGGCAGCATCATATCGATGTACGGGATTTTATCGTATGCAATTATACGCCGTATGACGGAGATGAGAGCTTTCTTGCAGATACGACAGAACGCACTGCCATGTTATGGGAAAAAGTAAAGGTTCTTATGGAAAAAGAGCGTAATAACGGCGGTGTTCTCGACATTGATGAACATACTATTTCTACGATTACCGCTCATAAGCCGGGCTATATCGATAAGGAACTTGAGGATATAGTCGGCTTGCAGACAGACTCGCCCTTAAAAAGAGCTATTATGCCATTTGGCGGTATCAGAATGGTAAGGTCCTCCCTTGAGGCCTATGGCAGGGAGATGGATCCCGAAGTCGAAAAGATTTTCAAATACAGAAAAACGCATAACGACGGCGTTTTCGATGCATATACAGAGGATATGAAAAAAGCACGCAGGAGCGGGATAATTACGGGACTGCCGGACGCATACGGCAGAGGCAGAATCATCGGCGATTACCGCAGAGTACCGCTTTATGGCGTGGACTTTCTAATAAAGCAAAAAGAGCAGGCGAAGAAAGACTTTGTTTTTGATCTCATCAACGAGGATATTATCCGCCAGCGTGAGGAGATTTCCGAACAGATAAAAGCACTTAAGGAACTCAAGGAAATGGCAGCTATGTACGGCTTCGATATTTCCAAGCCCGCACAGGACACAAAAGAAGCTATCCAATGGCTTTATTTCGCATATCTTGCCGCTACAAAGGAACAGAACGGCGCAGCTATGTCTATCGGCAGAATTTCGACCTTTCTCGATATATATGCGGATAATGACCTCGCCGCCGGAAGATATACCGAAACCGAGATTCAGGAGTTTGTGGATCATTTTATCATGAAGCTGCGAATGATTCGATTTCTGCGTACGCCCACATATGACGAGCTCTTTTCCGGAGACCCGATCTGGATAACCGAATCGATCGGCGGTGTCTGTATCGACGGCAGACATATGGTTACTAAAATGTCATACCGTTTCCTCCATACACTTATTAACCTCGGAGCAGCGCCAGAGCCGAACATGACAGTGTTATGGAGCCAGCGGCTACCGGAAAACTTTAAAGCGTACTGCTCGAAGATTTCTATAAGAACCTCCTCGGTACAATATGAGAACGACGATCTTATGCGTGTTGAATACGGTGACGATTATGGTATCGCCTGTTGTGTGTCCGCCATGAGAATCGGAAAGATGATGCAATTTTTCGGCGCGAGGGCGAATCTCGCAAAAGCTCTGCTTTACGGTCTTAACGGCGGTAAGGACGAGATCAGCGGAGAGCAGGTAGGTCCCGAAATGGCATTGATCAAATCGGATGATACTCTTGACTTTGATGAGGTCTGGAGAAAATACGATCAGATCTGCAACTGGCTGTCGAGACTATATATCAACACCCTTAATATAATCCATTACATGCACGATAAATATTGCTATGAGCGCATTCAGATGGCGCTGCATGACGAACGTATTTTCAGAACCTCCGCCTGCGGTCTTGCCGGTCTTTCTGTAGTGACCGATTCTCTGAGTGCCATAAAATACGCCAAGGTGCATCCCGTCAGAAACGAGCAGGGCCTGACAACAGACTTTATCATAGAAGGCGATTATCCGAAGTTTGGGAACAATGATCCGAGGGTTGATGAGATTGCAAGAAGCGTGGTCGAGCATTTTATGGCAAAACTCTCAAAACACAGCACTTACAGGAACTCTAAACCGAGCATGTCGATTTTAACTATTACGTCAAATGTTGTATATGGTAAAATAACAGGATCGACACCTGACGGACGAAAAAAAGGAGAACCCTTTGCTCCCGGTGCAAATCCGATGCACGGCAGGGACTCCAACGGCTGTGTGGCTTCTATGATGTCAGTCGCTTCGCTTCCTTATGAATTCTCAAAGGACGGAATCTCATATACATTTTCCATAATTCCCGGCTCTTTGGGTAAGGATGATCAGCAGCGTACTGATAACCTTTGTTCTTTGCTTGACGGTTATTTTGCTGAGAACGGTCATCATATCAATGTGAATGTTATTAACCGCGAGGTCCTTATTGACGCGATGGAGCATCCCGAGCTTTATCCCCAGCTTACTATCCGCGTTTCGGGATACGCAGTGAACTTCATCAAGCTCAACAGAGAGCAACAGATGGATGTTATAAACCGTACTTTCCATACAAGATTTTAAGCGTTACGCAAAGAGAGGTTAATATGGGCAACGCTGTCAAAGGCCGCATTCATTCTCTGGAAACCTTCGGCGCAGTCGATGGTCCGGGATTGCGTTTCGTCATATTCTTTCAGGGCTGTCCTCTGCGATGCCTGTACTGCCACAATCCCGATACTTGGGATACGCAAGAAGGCAGTGAAATTACAGCGGAAGAGCTGATCGCCCGGATTTTAAGATACAGAAGTTTTATAAAAAAAGGCGGAGTCACGCTCACGGGCGGCGAACCTCTGCTGCAGAGCAGGTTCGCACAGGAGATAATCAGGCTCTGCAGGGAAAACGGCTTGCATACCGCTATCGATACCTCCGGTGCAGTTCCGCTTTCGGTATGTAAATCTGCTGTCGATGCGGCAGACTTAATCCTTTTAGATATAAAAGCGATTGATTCCGCACTTGCGAAAAAGCTTACCGGAGCAGGAAACGAGAATGCGCTGAAGCTTCTTGATTATTGCGAGGAAACAAACAAGGATGTCTGGATCCGTCATGTTCTTGTTCCGGGCTGGACTCTGGACAAAGCTCAGGCAAACCGTATGGGAATATTCCTGAAAAAATACCGATGCGTCAAAAAAGTCGAGCTGCTCCCCTTTCATAAGATTGGCGAATTTAAATGGGAAAAGCTGTGTATCGAGTATTCACTGACCGATACGCAACCGCCCGAACCTGAAAAGGTTGACGAAATAAAACAGATACTGCTGTCACACGGATTGGTGTTATAAAAATCAGGAAGACTGAAAAAACAGCCTTCCTGCTCTTTTGTATATGCAAACCCGTTTATCCTTTACGCATACAGATCATATGTACCTAAGAAATGTCTTTTTATCTTTAAATAATCCGAAGCCCTTGAGGTCACGCCATCCGAAATGGCAGCGGCTCTGTTCTGGTTATTGTCGGGAGTATATGTTCCGAGAAAGATACGCTTTGTTATCAGGTAGTCGACGCTGCTTATTTCTCCGTCACCGTTCGTATCACCCTTTATAACGACGGTATAACTGAATATTCCGTTAGAAATAATACATCCGGTGCCGATTTTCTTGTTGTCATCAAGAAGAGAACCGCTTTTATCCCTGACTGTAACTGTTCCGTCTAAAAGCGTTTTTGCCATCTCAGCGGTCATACTCTGCGTACCGCCGGAGCAAAAACCGATAGCGGTGTTTCCCTCAATCACAAAATAATTTTTTATCGCCAAACCGCTTCGCAGAGCGTTTTTCGTTATTATCCTTATAAATTCCAAATCGTCGAGCAACGCTTTCTTTGCCGCTTTATTTGTGAGAGTGTTAACGGTGGAAACCGCACTTTCAATATCGTTAATGACCTGATTGAACAACGATTTCTCTGCTGTTGCTTTGATAATGTTCAGTTTTGCTTTAATCGAACTCGCCTGTGCGGGTATTATACCTTGAAGCGGTAAAATCACCTCGTCAATTCGTGTAATCGCATCTTCGGTAAGAATCAGTACTGCGTTTCTTTCATTGAGGGTGGGGGGTATCGCCCGGTTACGGTAAAGGGATTTATTTAATATCTCACCGACTTCTTTTCTCAAAAACGCGCTCGCCTCAAAAAATACCGAACCCGAAGCCCCGATTCTTGCCATATCCTCTGCCTGTTCTGCTAAATCCTCTGAACTGAGCATATCCAAATAAGCACCGAGACCGACACCCACATAACAGTCTTCGGCTATATTTACAAAATCCTCCATAAGGTTTGTATACCCGATACCGTATGCCATCGGGTGAATCATATCAAGATAACCTTCTCTAAGCCAGGTGACGCTGTCCTGATATATGTTCTCGTATCCGCTTTCGTAATAGGCCGAAACATCCGCACTCAAAAGTACGTCCGGATTCACCTCATCGATTAGATTTCTTACCGATTTCACCATATCGGTGACGAAACCGGCTCTGAATGCTACCCAATCGTCCCAATAGGACGCTTTTTTATTGTAGGACGGGGTAACACAGTACTTAGCTCTGAAGGCAGACGTAGTAATGCTATCATATCCGAAATCCACCTCCCCGCTGGAGTAGTAGCGGATATAGTCGAGCTGAAATCCGTCGATATCGTATTTTGTAAGTATATATCTGTATGTATCGATAAGGAACTTCTTTACCTCGGGATTTGCGGGACTCAGAAAGACAAATTTCGATTCATCACCCGGTGAATAGTACTGACCTGTGTTTGACACAGTACGCCATTCGGGTTTTTTTACGCCGACACAGGCGGTGTTATCCAATCCGTGTCCGACATAATACACGGGCATCCAGATGTGAAGCTCCATATCCCGTGAATGGCAGGCGTCAATAAAAGCCTGCAGCATATCAAAGCCTTTCCATAACGGATTCTGTTCGAACAGACTATCCTCAGGCATGGGCATTATCATCGTCGAGCTATATAGCGTTTCTATGCATATCATATTTATACCCGCATCATAGAGCTGTTGGACATAATTCTCAACCGCTGTGGTCGTTGTCTGAGTCGGTCGTATCCATACTCCTCTCATTTCCACTCCGCTGCTCTCGCTGCAAAGTCCCTTTATTTCTGTTATCTCAGCAAACAAAGGTGCAGAATTCTTACTGAGATCATACGATTTATCCGAGTTATATGCGGTGAGCAACAGCTCATATTCATCATCAACCGCCTCTATCCGCTGCATAAGACCGCTGTAATCGATAATACGGTAAGTCGACCTCGCATTAAAATACGCGTCCTTCATCGCTAAAATCTTCAAATCAAGATGGGTTAGAAGAGTATCGTTATCATATGTAAAAGTAACGGATTTGTTTGTGTAGGATGCTTTCATTCCTATCAAAACGTTTTTCTTCAACCATTCTATCGATGTTCCATGACCGGATACGACAAAAGAGCCTTCATCCGACGGAATACTATTGTTGTTTCCGCCGACAGATGTTACTACCCCGGCGGTAACTACCACCTCATAACCGTATATATTGGTGTTTGTATTGCTGCCTCGGACATTATAAACAACCATATAGTTGGTATTTCGTACGACATTTATACCGTTTATAGCAGTAGACACACTGTAAGAAGCCGCATTTACCTTTAGAGTAACCTGAGGTAATAAGCCGACCAGCAAAATCAAAACCACCAGCAACGACACTCTCTTAATTCTTTTCATAACAATATACCTCCCCGTTTAAAACGGCAGTCATCGTGAATATACCGTCTTCCCGCAGAAAAAACGATATCGTTCCTAATGACCGCCGCTGTTTTTTTTGTTATTTGTTTTTCTTTTTCTTTATCAGTAACGCAGCGAGCACGCCGGCAGCCGCTATAACCGCAACTATGACTACCGGAACAATCCATCCCTTTGCGGGCGGTTTTTCCGCAACCGGTTGCGAGGACGGCTCGGACTCGGGTGCGCTGCTTGTGTAAGCGGATACCTCGTAGTCATCGGGCACTCTCTTAGCGATCTTGGCAATCTTGCTCGCATAATCAAGGTCAGTATTAAGAGCAGTCTTTGCATTTGCGTTTTCGAGCGAATCGATAGCGTTTTTTGCTGCGCTAAAGGAGTCATCCGGTGTTTTTTCTGCATTAATATCGGCTATTACAGCGTCAAATGCCTTCTTTACGATGTTTGCCTCCTCCTCAGACATTCCCGAAAGAGGTAAAATCACTTCGTCAATTCTACCTTTGGAATATTCAAGTACGGCGATGGTGGCGGCAGCTTTATCAAATGTGGGCGTTATCGCCTTTTTTTTGTAAATGCTCTTTAGCAGTACGCCGCCTGTGCCCTTTCCAAGATAAGCCGATGACTCGAAAAACGAAGAACCTTCCGCACCGAGAGAATTAACCATCTTTGAATGCCTTAACATATCGGCAGCGGTATATTCATTCATAAATACACCGAGCCCGACAGAAATGAAAACATCGTCTCCGCAGTTCGCCACCTGAGCAGCTATCTCGTCCTCAAAACCCTCGCCGTAGGACATTGGATGAAGAAGATCAAGATAACCCTCATCTAACCATGTCATATAGTCCTGATAAAGATGATTATAAGCGTCCTCGATGTTTGGACCTACATCGGCGCTTAACAAAACCGAAGGATTGACCTCGTCGACCAAATCCCTTACCTTTTTTACCATCCCGGTAACATAATTTGTTCTGAAAGCGACCCATTTTTTCCAGTATGCCGCTTTGGGTTCGTATCTCGGTTTTATTCCGTATTCGGCTTCAAAAGCAGAGGTGGTTATCTCGTCATAACCGAAATCACAACCCTCAAGATTCGTCCAATAGCGAATATAATCAAGCTCAAAACCGTCTATATCATATTTGGTAAGTATATACCTGTAGGTGTCGAGCAGAAATTGAGTAGCCTCCTCGTTTGCCGGATTGAGCATCTGAAAGCCGCCTGTATCGTTCGGAGCATAATTACCGCCGAGGTTGGTAACAGAAAGCCATTCTTTCTTTTGGGTTGCAACGCTGAGCTGTACATAAGTGTCGCCCTTCATGCCTACAAAGTATACGGGCATCCAGATATGGAGTTCCATATTTCTTGAATGGCAGGCGTCGATATAAGCCTGGAGCATATCAAAGCCCTTCCAGCCCGGATTCTGTTTGAACAGACTTTCTTCCGGCATGGGCATTATCATAGTGCTGTCATAAAGTGTTTCTATGCTTATCATGTTTATGCCCGCATCATAAAGCTGCTGAACATAGCTCTCAACCGCTGTTTTTGTTTTTTGGGTAGGACGTACCCATACTCCCCTGTATTCCACCGTTCGGCTTTCGGTCAACAGCTGTTTTGCCTCGTCGAGTAATCCTATTATTTCCGAGCTCGCCGAGTCGAAGTCTTCTAACTTGCCGCCGTTTTCATAAACTTCAATCGCTGTGTCGAAAGCAGTTCTCGTCTCGTCGAGCTTGCTTTTCGCCGCTTGGTGATCTATATATCTGTAATTATCGGAAGCTGCTTTATAATCATTTTCAAGCTGTTCGATTTGTTTTTTTATACCATAGGTTACGGAATGCTCGTCATAAACGAATGTAATCTTTTTGCTGCTGAGATCATAGCTGACAGACATGCCCAGCTTTATATTTTTTTTGAGCCATTCAACATGTATTCCATGTCCGGATACAACAAAGCTTCCTTTTTTGTTCGGGATAAGATTATTATTGCCGCCCACCGAAACAACTCTATTCTCCTCAACTACAACTTCATAACCCCATTGGTTTGTAGCAGTATAAGTGCCTCTTGTATTATAGATTATCAAATTATCTTGAGCTCGGGTATCATTAACTTTATCAAACTCTGTATCTACGGTATAAAAATTGCTTACCGCTACGGGTTTGTCCGATATTGTAACGACAAGTGACGAATCGTTGTAATAAACATAATCGCCGACCTTTACATTCTCCATAAGATATGTCTTCATCATGCCGCCATCAACACCGACATCTACATCATGTCCCGAAAGGACAAAGCCGTTAGCCGGTATGGCGTTGTTGTTGCCGCCCGCTTTTGTAACGACATTGTCCTCGACTACAATTTCAAAGCCATATTGATTGGTTGCCGTCGTCGCACCGAATTCGCTTGTATAGATTACAAGCAGTCCATATCCTCTGACTGTATTGATACCGTCAGCTTCTACGGTCTTTTCCTCTGCGGAGACGGCAAGGTCAAGAACCGGTAAACACAACCCGACAGACAAAACCGCTATTATAAGCACCGCAAGAACTTTCTTTGCCGTTGTTTTAAAAATCATTTTATACCCCTTATATTATTATTGCTGATTATATTACCTGCTGTAGTACATAATATATATAGAACGTCTATACATTGAACCTGAAAAGAGTAACGTCACCATCCTTCATAACATATTCCTTGCCCTCGCTCCGCACAAGTCCGGCTTCCTTTGCAAGTGCGAACGAACCCTTTTTAATCAAATCCTCATAAGCGACAACCTCTGCCCTGATAAATCCCCTTTCAAAATCAGAGTGAATCTTTCCCGCCGCCTGAGGAGACTTTGTTCCTTTTTTGATCGTCCATGCCCTGACCTCGGGTTGTCCGGCGGTCAAAAAGCTGATAAGGCCAAGTAGCTTATATGAGGATTTTATCAGCTTGTCAAGACCGGTCTCCATGATGCCGAGATCCGCTAAGAACAGCTCCTGTTCATCCTCGTCAAGCTCGGCGATTTCCGCCTCAATACCCGCGCATACAGTTATTATCTCCGCATTCTCATCCTTTACGGCATCAGCGAGGATATTATAATACTTATTATCACTATCCGGCCTTGAAATATCATCTTCCAAAACATTCGCACAGTATATCACCGGCTTACCTGAAAGAAGCGGTACTGAGGTGTAAATAAGCGCTCTTTCCTCATCATTCATTTTAATCATGCGGGCCGGGACACCCTCACTGAGAGATTTGTATACTCTTTCAAGCAGCTCTATCTCTCCGGCAACGCTGTCATCACCCTTCAGCTGCTTTTTAAGCCTGTCTATCCGCCTCTCAACAAGCTCGATGTCGGATAGTATAAGCTCGGTGTTAATCGTATCAACATCCCTTTTTGGGTTGATACTTTCCTCGACATGTACTATTTCGCTGCTCTCAAAGCAGCGAACGACATGGATTATTGCGTCCACCTCTCTGATATGGGAAAGGAATTTATTGCCCAAACCCTCCCCCTGCGACGCACCGCGAACAAGACCGGCAATATCGACAAATTCTATTACTGCCGGAGTAATCTTCACGGGCTTGTATATCTCCGCAAGCTTTGTCAGCCTTTCATCGGGAACCGCGACCACCCCGACATTCGGATCTATTGTGCAAAAAGGATAGTTCGCACTCTCTGCTCCCGCTCTTGTGAGCGCGTTGAAAAGTGTACTCTTCCCTACATTCGGCAACCCAACAATACCCAGTTTCATATTTGCCTTTTGCCCTTCCCGCCTTCCCGAGAAGGCTTTCCGACCTGATTGTTTTGATTCATATGTTTATACTCATATTTTTAATTATATACTTTTTGCCGATTATATGCAATATATAATTTTCATACACAATTATAAATAAATATTTGTGTATAATATTTTCGTTTTTATAAAATTTTTTATCAAAAAGTATTGACAAAGGGCTTTTTATATGGTAATGTATGCTCAAATAAGATTATTGATGTTAAAATTTCATTTGTAAACAATAATAAATAATGGAGGTACTATTAATTATGACCAAAATCTTAGTTGTCGATGATGACCTTAATATTTGCGAACTGCTTCGCATGTATCTCGAAAAAGAGGGATATGAAGTAAAAACAGCAAATGACGGTCAGGATGGCATTACCGCTTTCAGAATGTATGAACCCGACCTTGTACTCCTCGATATCATGATGCCCAAAAAGGACGGCTGGCAGGTCTGCAGAGAGATAAGAGAGCATTCCTCTAAGCCGATAATTATGATCACGGCTAAGGGTGAGACCATTGATAAGGTTCTCGGACTTGAGCTCGGTGCGGATGATTTCATCGTAAAGCCGCTTGATATGAAGGAGGTTTTTGCACGTGTAAAGGCCGTTCTGCGCCGTTACGCAAAGCACGACACCGCTGACGGAGAGCTTATTAAGTTTGAGAATATCGAGATATCGCTTCAAAAATACGAGCTCAAAATCTGCGGCAAACCGGTTGACCTTCCTCCTAAGGAGCTGGAGCTTATCTATTTCCTTGCTGCAAACTACAACAGGGTTTTCACCCGCGACCAGCTTTTGGATAAGGTATGGGGATTTGATTATCTCGGCGACTCGAGGACGGTTGATGTTCATATCAAACGTTTACGTGAGAAGCTTGAGGGAGCGTCCGACAAATGGGTACTTAAAACCGTTTGGGGCGTAGGTTATAAGTTCGAAGTACTCAGCGAATAAATCCCGGTTCCCGCTCACTTGACACAAAAAAGGTCTTTTCTGATTCTCCTTATAAAAAGAGCCCCGCGTAATGCAAAAGCCTTGCATTTGTCCGGGGCCCTTTTCCTCTTTACTGGAAAATAATGTTTGATTTTTATGGTAAAACGGTTTATAATAGTACAGAATGTTATTCAGAGGATTTAAGAGGAGGGCTGACGGTTGTTTAAAAGCGTTTTTACAAAATATATGACCACGTTTACGCTGATAATTCTTTTCAGCTTTCTTATACTTATTCTTGTAGTGTCTTCAATGGTCACAAATTACTCCATAAGCACAAAGCAGGCTATGATGGAGAGCAGTGCGGAAATGGCTGCAAACAGCCTCGGCGCTTATAAAAAAGCTACCGGAGATAAGGATAGTTACCCGATCGTTGTTAAAAACAACCGCGACGATATTTACAACAGTCTTATTACAATAGATTATTTGGCGAACTCAACAATATATATTATCGACAGCAACGGAAATCTGTTGTGCTCCTCCGAGTCCAAAAGCGTTAAAAACGGTTTTTTAAATCAACAGCAGGTTAAAAATATAGTATTGGAACCCGACAAAGCGTATAAAATAAGTAAAATCGATGATGTTTTTTCCGATCTCAGGCTTAATTACTTTTATCTGCTTGAGGAAGCACAGGGAACTACGATTGTAATGGTAAGCTCTCCCGATGTCGGCGATCCCGTGTTCACCTCAAAAATGATAAAAGCCATTATTTCCGTTTCTCTCTGGATTTTTTTAGCAGCTTTGATATCTGTGTATTTTATATCAGAACGAATCGTTGAACCTTTGCGCCAGATAAGTCAGGCGGCACAGAATTTTGCAAAGGGTAAATTCGATACGAGAGTAAAGGTCAGCGGGCATGATGAGGTCGCAACGCTTGCGGAGGCTTTTAACAATATGGCGGATTCATTGGGCAGACTTGAGGAAACGCGTTCCACATTCCTTGCAAACGTTTCTCACGACCTGAGAACACCCATGACTACCATTTCGGGTTTCGTCGACGGAATCATTGACGGGACGATACCGGAGGAAAAAAGATCGTATTACCTCGACATAATATCCTCCGAGGTCCGCAGACTCTCAAGGTTAGTCAGCTCTCTTCTTCAGCTCAGCCGTATTGAGGCGGGGGAAACCAAGCTGAAGATGGCGGATTTTAATCTGAGTGAAAGAGCAAGGCAAATCCTGATATCGTTTGAGGGTAAAATAGATGATAAAAAAATAGACATAGAGTTCAACAACGAGCAGGATATTTTTGTAAATGCGGACACAGATGCGATCCATCAGGTCATTTATAATCTTACCGATAACGCAATAAAATTTACACCCAAATCAGGTTCGATTATTATAACGCTTACCGTAAAGACTGTTGAAAAGCGTATGAAAAAAGCAGTTTTCTCAATAAAAAACAGTGGGAATGGCATACCAGCGGAGGAAATACCCCTTATTTTTGATCGTTTTTATAAGAGCGACCGCTCGCGTGGACTTGATAAAACTGGCACCGGACTCGGGCTTTATATTGCAAAAACAACACTTATTAATCACGGAGAGGACATAAAGGTAAGTTCTGAGCAGGGCAAGTACACCGAATTCGTATTTACTCTGCCTGTAGCAGAAAAACCTGCAACCGAAAAGAGCGATAACCCCACCGGCAAAAAAAATAAGTAGTCAAAAGCTGTTTCAGTAAGATTTAAGGTTTTATGCTTATAATTTACTCATAAACCAAGGAAAGGAAGTGCTTGAAATGACAGATAACGATCAGAATAGCCAAAACGGCATTCAGGATAACAGGCAGAGCGGACAGAGCACCCAAATCGAAAAAGAGCAAAATAGTCAAAACCAGTATAATCAACCATACAATACTGCTCCGCAATATAATCAGCAACCTCCTTTTATGTACAGTTGGGATGCGGGGCAGCAAGCACCGATTAAAAAGAAAAAAGGACTAAAAATATTTGCTGCAACAGTTTCCGTCTGCCTTATATTTACCCTTGTACTCATAGCATGGTCTATCGGAATGGGATATGTGTCCGACCCCTTTTCAAACAACAGTTCAAATGTCGAATCCAATATTTCGGATACCGAAAACAGTGATGTAAGTATCCCGCAGACCATAGTCGCCAACAGTAATGACCTGCCGGCGGTATCTGATCTTACGGAGCTTTACGATAAGATTGACGACAGTTGTGTTACGGTCGAGACCGATATAGCGCTCGGCAGCGGATTTGTTGTAACCGCAGACGGATATGTTATCACCAATCATCATGTCATTGAGAATGCAAAGCGTATAAAAGTCATTTTTTATGATGATACCGAGTACAACGCAACACTCGTCGGCAGTGATAAGACAAGTGATATAGCCGTCCTTGACCTTGAAGGTGAGTTCGTTCCCATTGATATAGGAAACTCGGATAATATCCTTGTCGGCGAAAAGGTTATCGCAATCGGCACGCCTTACAGCAAGGATCTTGCCGGAACGATGACTGAGGGTATTATTAGCGGAATAGCAAGGGATATAAAAGTTACAAACGATACGGGAACCGTAGTAAAGACAATGACGCTAATCCAAACCGACACATCCATAAATCCCGGCAACAGCGGCGGACCTCTTGTGAATATGAACGGCAGTGTAATCGGTATCAACACCTTAAAGCTGATGGACGAGTATGAGGGACTGGGTTTTGCAATCCCGATAAACAGCGCTATAAAAATCGCAAATGCACTTATCGCGGGCGTAAATCCTGAAAATGATTTTGTTTCCGCGTCTCCGAAACTTAATATTACGGTTATGACAGTGTCTGATGCTATAACTGAGGGTTTGATTGATGTTGAGTATGATCTGCCAGACGGCGCTTTTGTAACAGATGTCGCACGTAAATCCGCTATATATATGGCCGGACTCGAGCAGTATGACATTATCACCGAATTCAATGGTGTCACCGTAACTTCCAAAGAGGAGCTTATAGACGAGCTTGGCAAATACAAAGCAGGCGACAGCGTAACCATCAAAGTTTTCAGACTTAACCTCAAGGGCGACAATGGCGAGTATTTGGATTTCTCGTTCAACCTTGATCCGGCAGGCTAAAAAACACTAAATTCATAATCATGCCCTTATATCGCCAAACATGGCTTTATAAGGGCTTTTCTCTGCTTTTCGGTTATTTACCATATTGAGATTCCGCTGCAGACGGGGATTTATCCGTCCGGTAAAGTATTTTACACCGGCAATTTGCTACTAATACACCGATTGATTTTTTGTGTAACAATAAATTCACCGCAATAAATTTTCTGATGCAAATTTTCTTGTAAAAATTGATTTTGAGTATTTTATGGTATTATCTGAGGATTTGCCTGAGCGGTAATTTTATAAGGTTGTACTCACCGGTTACCGGATTCCTATTCATATTTTTATTATTATAGTTATAGTCACAATAAACCGCGCACTTTTCAGAATATATTATTGCGATGCCTCTCTTTATGCCATTTTGCCGGCTTGTCTTGGGATTGTTATTAAGGAACCTTTTTACATGACGCAGCATAGGGTCATTTATTCTCAAAACCACGGGTATATATCCCGTTGAATTGGTTGAGAGCCTGTCACAGACCATTTTGTCCCGTAAAACCATACGGTCTACATTCTTTTGCCTGCCAAAGTACTCGTAAAAAAGTCCGGTGTATTCGTTGAGTGATATAGAGCTTTTACTGTTTTCGGATACAAAAGAACCAAAATCGTAAAAAAGCTCAAACGGTGCATAACCGACTTCACCGATCAGATATTCCAAAGTTCGGCGGAACCTTCCGCTGTTATGCAATCTCTCTAAAGCATCCTCCGCTTTATGTAGCTCACAAAGCTCCTCCGAGGTCATCCATGGAGTGGAGAGCACTTCATACGGAGGTGCTTTCGAATATTCACAGGGATATTTCTCCTTATCCTCTTTCATGGCGGTGCCGTGAATCAGCTTTAAAAAGCCGAGCTGGAGCATATGCGGCTTAAGCTCATATGCGGTGTTGAAGCTCTCCGTAAAGCTCTGCCAATCCTCATACGGAAGACCTGCTATCAGATCGATGTGTATATGGATATTTGCATTCTTTACAAGCTGGCGGATATTGCCCTTCAATGCGGTGATATCCGTTCTTCGCCTGACACTCTCCAAAGTCATATGATTAAAACTCTGTAATCCTATCTCAAGCCGTATAGCACCGATCGGAGATATAGAAAGCAGCTCAAGCGTTTTCCTGTCAAGTATATCACCTGCTATTTCAAAGTGGAAACATACTCCTTCCGGAATCGATTTTCCGTAGTTTTCTATTATAAATGAGATAATTTCGGCAGCTCTTTCACGTTTTGCGTTAAAGGTACGGTCGACGAGCTTTATCGTCTGCGTCCCGCTGTTTGCGAGAAGAAGCAGCTCTTTCTTCGTACGCTCCATATCAAAAAAACGTGTACTTCCGCAGCGTCCCGACAAACAGAAAGCACAGGAATACGGACAGCCCCTGCTCGTCTCAAGATAGACGATGCGACCTGATAATGAATCGAAATACTCAGGCAAATACGGGTTTGGCGGATCTTTTTTTGATATATATGGCTCGGAAATTACGTTTAGACCGTTCTTGCGGTAGCATAGTCCCGGCAGACCGCAAACATCGCTGTTTTTCTGCACCATGTTTAGAAAAAGTGCGAATGGCTCCTCTCCCTCGCCAGACAGAACATAGTCCACAAGAGGATTGTCTTTCAGTATCATATCGGCGTTATAGCTGACTTCGGGCCCTCCGAGAACGATTATCGCTTGCGGGAGATGCTTTTTTACCTCTTCAACCAGTACGAGTGTTTTGGTAATATTCCATATATAACAGCTAAAACCTATAACCTGCGGAGCTTTTTCAATAATTTTCGATGCGATTTCCATGGTATTTTCATTTATCGTACCCTCGATAACACAGGCATCAACATTCTCATCACAGTATTCCCGTATTCCCGAAAGCAAACACCATGGTGCAAGGGATGAATGTATATATTGGGAATTGAGAGTGGTAATTATGACATTCAGCTTTTTATTCATGTTTTTCTCCGCTTCTTGTTAGTTCCGTATATGATTATACCAGCAAACCAGCCTTAACGCAATTATTACCTAAAAAAGGAGCAGGATTCTTCTGCTTTCCGGCAGAATGCTCCTGCTTCCCGTTTTTCATATTATTAGTTTTATCTTCTTATCTTTTTTGAGGTCGTTTTCGGGAACTCCTCGTTCCTGATTACAACTGAGGTCACACGTTTATATACAGGCAGCACCCTACACACCTCCGTTATATCCTTCATAACTTTCTGTTGATCCTTCGGCTCCCCTATATAGACCTCCGCCATAAGAGCATTTTGACTTCCCATCTCGTTTTCAACACCCCTGACGACGACCTCCTTGATATAGTCAATCGACTGAATGTAGTTCTCTATCTCCTCCGGATAAACATTTTTGCCACTGCTTAGCACAATAATGTTCTTTTTCCTTCCGGTGATAATAAGCTGGTCCTTATCGTTTATAATACCGTAATCACCCGTATAAAACCAGCCGTCTATAAGCACCTCGCTTGTCAGGTCGGGGCGCTTGTAATAACCGAGCATCACAATGTCTCCCTTTACGCATATTTCCCCTATACCTTCCTCGTTTGGAGAGTCTATCCTCCATTCGATACAGGGCAGCTTCAACCCGGCTGTATTAACATCATTGAAATAATCATTGTTTGCACAAACCAGGGGAGAACATTCCGTTATACCATAGCCGTTGATTAAGTTAATGCCGATATCGTCAAAGAACCTGCCTATTTCGGGGCGTATAGGTGCGCCGCCGCAGACGATTTTAATAAGCCTGCCACCGAAATTTTTATGTATTTGTTTAAACAGCTTTTTACGAAGGTCGATTCCGGCCTTTCTTAGCCCGTTGCTCAGCTTTATCAGCACACCGAACGCTTTTTTCTTTCCCTGTTTTTCAATAGCATTCAAGATATTGGCGTAAAACACTTCAACAAAAGCCGGTACGAGATACACATACGACGGCTTGAATATCTTCAGATTTTTTGCAACCGAAGCATAGGAATCGTTAATGCATATGGTGGAATGATGATGCAGCGAAACAAGTATTCCGCTGACCGCTTCATAAGTGTGGTTATACGGTAAAACGGACAGACAGGTGTCATATACGGTGGAAACCTGCATTCCATAATAAACGCTGGACACAAGGTTGTGTTCGGATAGCATTACCCCTTTTGAAGCTCCGGTTGTACCCGAGGTATAGACCAGCATCTTCATAGAAAAGGGATCGCTCCTTGACGTATCGTATTCTGTCCTGTCGAAGCTCTTGCCCTGTTCCACGAGCTTGTCAAATGATAAAAAAGGTCCTTCATCTTCGTCACGATCCATACCCACAAACAGCTTTATATTCGGTATCTTATCGAGGTTTTCCTTTAGAAAGCCCTCAAATCTTTTTGAGTAAAACAATACGCTGCTGTCGCTGTCGTTAATAACATTTATCAAATCAGCCGCAGGCAGTTCTCTGTCAATGGGGACAAATACACCCGCGCTCTTGAGCACGGTCAGGTAAGTGACGATCCATTTATAGCTGTTTCCGCTCAGACAAGCGATATGGCTCTTGCCAAAACCTGATTTAGTCAGCGCCGCACCGAGATTCTCTGTTTGTTCTATGAACTCCTTATAGGTTACACTTACAACATCGTCGCCGTTTTTATACTTAAACGCTATCGTCTCACCCGCTTCTCTTCCCGCAATATCAAGTAGCTCCCTGATGCTGCTAAATTTTTTCACCTTATAATAAACCGGCTTGTTTCGCTTCATAAAATTATCCTTTCATCATTACTGTTAAATTTTGTTTTAATGCTTTAACGGTTATAATGATATACCATATAACCTTTTTTATCCACCTACTTTTAACAGGTATGAACCCTACAAATCAGCACAGTAATGTAGACCTAAATAAAACGACTCTACTGTGAGTAGAATCTCCTTATTTAACATTGGTTCACACTTATTGATTTTTCCGGGTTTTATGTTATAATAATAAAAAACAGGCAATGCCTGCGATCCTGGAGGGATTTCGAGAAAATGGATGATATAAAGCAAATTATCGCAAAAAACATCACCTCGCTCAGGAAATCCACGCCTCTTACACAAGCGGAGCTTGCTGAAGAGCTCAATTACTCGGATAAGGCTGTTTCCAAATGGGAAAGAGGGGAATCCATTCCCGATATTTCCGTATTAAAACAGCTTGCGGATTTATACGGCGTAACACTGGACTATCTGATCGAAGAAGATCATACAAATAGTGACTGTATCAAAACCTCAGTTGCCGCACAGCAAAAAAAGAACAAAAAAATAATCACATTGCTCGCAATCTCGGTGGTTTGGTTGGTCGCGACAATATTGTTCGTCAGCATCGGTCTTTATGCGCAGGATGTAAGCAACTTATGGGTCATATATGTATACGCCGTACCCTGCACTTTTACGGTTCTATTGATCTTCAATTCAATTTGGGGTAACAGAAGAAAAAATTTTCTTATTATAACACTGCTTATCTGGAGCGTCCTTACCTCTATTTACCTTTCGCTCCTGTCTTATAACATCTGGTTGATTTTCGTTATCGGTATACCGTCACAGATTATCGTCGCTCTCTGGTCGCGAATACAATTTGAAAAGCATTAAATTTTGAAGAAAACCGTTTACTTCTACAGAAGGCTTCGATTCCAGACTAATATAAAAATAAAAGCGCTCTCAACCTACCGGGAGCACTTTTATTTTTAAAAAGAACACGGGTTTGAAGCAAACTTCTCACACCTGTACCTTTCCCGTTTGTTACGTTTGCCAAGTTCACCCACTAAATTTATAGAACTGTCAAGCAACAGGCGTATAAGTTCAGCGGCTTGTTACTATGATTGTGTTTTATTATGTCATTCAATTTCATTCGTTAGTCATTGATTTCTCGTTTGTACCCATCATAAAGTGGGATTTATTATTTCATTATGCGTAATTGACGTGGCAATTCTTTTGTGTTAAGCTGTAAGCGTCGACAGAAATACATCCTTGCAAGGCTAAATATTTATTTACGGAGGGCTATATGAAACTCAATATAGGTGTCAACATTCGAAAATATCGCAAGAAAGCCGATATGACGCAAGAACAGCTTGCAGACAGACTCGGAACGACCGATCAATCTGTGAGCCGTTGGGAGAACGGTTCGACATACCCGGATATGGAGCTCCTTCCGGTTATTGCCGAGTTGTTCGGAGTAACAACAGACGCATTACTCGGTATGCCAGAAAGAGAAAAAGAGAAAAAAGCTATTGATGCAATAGATATGCTGAGCCGTGAAGCTATGAAGCCGGAAATCGATCCCGCAATCGTTATACCGCTTATACGCGATATCAAAAACAATTATCTCGGTTGCAGCTGTGCATGGCGCTTATGGGTTGAATCGAACAACCGCTGCTACCGTCATCCGGAGGTGCTTCCGGAGGTCAGACTGATGGCTGACGCGTACAGAGAAAAAACTTCTTTCATTGAAAGCTCATTTTGTATAAAAACAATGGCATTGGTAGAAAGCGAGGAATTTATTGACGAATTCTTCAAAAAGTATACGACAACACTCGATTCGTCCGAAAGAGAACTCAGGTTTGCAAGGTATTTCGAACTTCGGAACAGCGAGAAATTCGAACCCGAAAGAAGAGTAAAGTTTTATATGACGATATGCACATTACTCAATACGCGGACGCTTATCGGATGGAGTGACAAAGAGTCGGACTTAAAACGCGCCGTTACTTTTCAGGCAGAATTGTTAGATCTGATACGGGATAATAGAAATGATGATGAGCTTGATATGTGGATATCCAGACGGCTTATGCTCGGCTTTGACAATGCGACTTGCCTTGCGGCATCAGGCGATGTTAACGGAGCCGTCATGCTTATCGGAAAGAATGTATGTCTTTTAGAAAAAACGATGAAAATAACGGATAAGTGCATACTCGGATGCTCTTGTAGTTGGCTTGACGGCATGGTGTGTGAAGCGTCGGAAGATTATACCAATAGCCGTATCAATCCGGATGAGGATGAAGAACGGTTTATAAAGATAAGTATTCGCATAGGTCAGCTGGTTCTTTGCAACAATGTTTACCCGAGCTTTTATTATAAAACTCTTACCGATTTCGGAAACAACAATACATTGCAGGAAAATCCCCAATTCTCGATATTGACCGAGCGCGTGAAAGCGCTGATAGTAACAAGACCGAAAAGTAAATAGGTTTCTATGCATCCGCAGATTTCATCGTATCTCTGCGGGCGTTTTTTTGAACTTTTCTGAGTCACTGTTTGCCGAGTACACCCACCGTCAATTTTGAATATTCTCGTTTGACGCGTATAAGAGCATTGACGATCCGATGTCCGACAGGCGGTAATTTTCTATATATTCCTCAAGCGGCAGAAAACTAAAAAAGTTAACAAAAGGCCTTGTATTAGGACCTTATGTGAGCAAGTGGGTAGTTTGTACCAACAGAAAGAACACAAGCATCATATCGATGATTGCGTTCTTATGTTGTGCGGATAACAGGACGGCTTCGCCTCTTGAAAAGGTTCAAGTCCTTATCCTTACGAAAAAATAAAAGCGCTCTCAACCTACCGGGAGCACTTTTATTTTTGGTGCGGATAACAGGACTTGAACCTGCAAGCTTGCGCACTGGTTCCTAAGACCAGCGTGTCTGCCATTCCACCATATCCGCATAAATTATTATGTATTTTAAAATACTATGTATGCAACTCGATCTGCTTAACGCTGCTGCTTCGGATCATATGTGCTATGATTTCTATTTGTTTTTGTATCTCGGAAAGCTGATAATTTAGAGTCCAGATAAAATTAAGGTTGTATTCCACTATGAAAACACCGGCAGTTGTAATGGCATAAATCCTTGCGCTTTCAGCCTCCGGCAAGTAATAATCGTCTGTTTTCTTAAACAGGTAAATTGCATTTTCGGATTTTTTTATTAGCCCCATAACTTCTCTTTCAATTGTACCAAGACGATGTATCGCACCCGTTTTCAACCCGCTTTTAGAGCTGTACAATTCAGCTTTTCCGCTTGCAAAGCATGCGAGTGAAGTAAATCTTTCGCTTTGAGCAGCAGTACTGTAATTGAAATCACAGAGCATCGCAACAATCGCACATGACTTATCATAACCGATATCAAAGAATGACTCAGATGCTTTTATATCGTTCATTTTTGTTTCTATTGTCTTTTTTCTGAATTCTAAATAAGCGTTGATTGAGGTTTGACCTTTTCTAAAGAATCTTATAAGCATTTTTCAAGCTCCGTTTCAACCCATTCGGGGAAGGAGATTCTATCAGCACTATATTCGAATTTATAATGAGAAACAGCGGATTTATATTAGATAATATTAGCACGAAAAGCTTTTATTGTCAACACTTTACTTTTAGTAAAAACAAGGATATAATGATTATAAAGTATCTTAAGGAAGGTGATTTTTATGGATAAAGCAGAAATTTTGAAAAAGGTTGACCTTTCACTGCTCTCGCCGACTGCAACATCCTCCGAGATTCTTGCATTATGTGACAAATCGATCGCATTCCGAACCGCTTGCGTGTGTATTCCTCCGAGTTATGTTCCGTTTGCAAAGCAATACCTCGGAGATCGTACTCCTATCTGTACTGTAATCGGATTTCCGAACGGTTATAACACAACCGCCGCAAAATGCGCCGAAGCAGAAGACGCGATCAAAAACGGTGCGAGCGAAATAGATATGATGGCGAATTTAACCTATGTAAAAAACAGAAAATACGAAATACTGCTCGACGAAATAAGGCGTGTCAAAGAGGTATGCAAAAGCCAGATTCTAAAAGTTATTATCGAAACCTGCCTGCTTACCGAACGCGAGAAAAAGGAATTGTGCTCCATAGTTTCGGATTCCGGTGCCGATTTTATAAAAACATCGACGGGATTTTCAACGGCGGGCGCTACTGTAAGTGATATTGTTCTTATGCGTAAATACTGTTCTCCTAATCTGAAAATAAAAGCCGCAGGCGGTATAAAAACCTTTTACAGAGCAGAAATTATGCTTGGAAGCGGCGCAGACCGCATCGGAGCGAGCAACCTTATAGATGAATAAAATAAAGGGGTGTTTGTTATGTTAAGGATAAGATTAGTCGGAGATATCAAAGGGCTTGAAGCCGGGTTCGACGAAATTAAGAATGACCTGGGGCTTGAGATCTCGGAAGACGGTTTTTTCGTGCATGCGAAAAAAGAGGACTGTTTGCGTGTTTGCTTTATGGAAAACAAGGCGGAAATCGGATACGCGGAGCCGGTACAGTTTTTCAGAGGATTATCCCTGCTTGTGTTGCATTGCAACAGGGGTGAAAAAGATTTTTCCATAACCGAGAAGCCCTGCTTCCGAAAAGACGGCGTGATGTTTGACTGCTCGCGCAATGCGGTACTGACCGTCGATGCGATAAAATTCTTTATCCGTAAAATGGCGCTTATGGGGCTGAACCTCGGAATGATGTATACAGAGGATACCTATGAGGTGCCCGAATATCCTTACTTTGGATATATGAGGGGCATATATACTTTCGACGAGCTGAAGGAAGCGGATGATTACGCCGCGCTTTTCGGAATTGAGCTTATGCCCTGCATACAGACCCTCGCGCATCTTGAAAGAGCCATGCGCTGGCCGAAAATGCAGTATCTGAAGGACACCGAGGAGGTGCTTATGGTCGGTGAAGAGGCCAGCTATGAGTTTATAGAAAATATGCTCAAGGCCGCTACCGCTCCTTATCGCTCCAAGCGTATTCATATCGGAATGGATGAGGCGATGGATCTCGGGCTTGGCAGATACCTTAAGAAAAACGGGTACCGTGCGAGCACGGATATTATTTCCCACCACCTGAAAAGGGTTCGCGAAATACTAAAAAAGTTAGGGCTTGAAGCCATGATGTGGAGTGATATGTATTTTCGTATTGCCTCCCCTTCTCACTCGTATTATGACCTGAAAAACCCCATTCCACAAAGTGTGATTGACAACGCTCCCGACGATATAAGCCTTGTATATTGGGATTATTATAACGAGGATGAAAGTGTCCTTTCGGGAATGATTAAGCAGCACCGGCGTTTTAAGGCAGACACCTGCTTTGCAGGCGGAATATGGACATGGTGTGGTCCTGCAACCGATTATGACAAGTCCATAAATACCACCGTTGCAGCACTTGACCAATGCCGAAAGCTCGGTGTTTCCGAGGTTTTTGCCACCGCATGGGGTGATAACGGCGCTGAAGCCAACTTTTTGACTGTGCTTTACGGACTTCAGCTATATGCCGAGATGAATTACACGGGTGAGTACAATCCCAAAGAGCTTGCAGATAGGTTTAATATTACATGCAGAACGGATGCGGAGTGCTTTACCAATCTGACAATGTTTAACTCCATGCCCGGTATGGAACCGCTTGGCGGAAGACCTGTAAATGCAGCGAAATTTATGCTATATCAGGACCCCCTAATCCCGCTGTTTGAAAAAGATATGGAGGGTTTTGAACTCGATTCGCATTATTACAAGCTTGCAGAGCAGTATAAAATATATGCCGATGAATATCCCGAATACGAGCTGCTCTTTAAGTATTATGCGGACCTTGCAAGAGCTCTGTCTCTCAAGTGCAGATGGCACGGCAGGGCTGCCGACTGCGTGAGAAACCGTGACAAAAAGCAGGCAGTGTCGCTTGTGGACAGTGTTCCGGAGATTGTCAGCGCAATACGCGACTTGAAGAATACATGGCTCTCGCTCTGGGATAGCACCAACAAGCCGTACGGTTTTGAAATTATCGATTTGCGACTCGGTGGTATTGTTTCCCGTTTTGAAACGGCGCAGCTTAAAATGAAGCAGTTCGCAGACGGCAATATTGATGATATACCCGAGCTTTCAAGTGAAAAGCTGCTTTACACAAAGTACGATAACGGGAAAATGATAGGCTCTTATGTCTGGAGTGAAATCGCATCGGCGTGTAAGACTTATTAAATTAATTACAAATCCGTCTGTTTATTAGACCGCAAAGGTCGATATACAGACGGACTTTTTTATTTATTGATATTATCGCAATCGATTAGAATCAGGGGTACAGCCATCTCATCATAAGTAAGCCCCGCATGCAGAGCCTTTTTTGGAAGAGCATCCGATGGTACTACTTCGATGCTTACGGATCCGACAGCGACAGCCATATAATCACCTATAAATCCTTTTGTTCTCGGGTGAATATCCCCGAAACCGAACAGCGCTTTATCAAAAACCTCCTCTTTTGTCATCAGAACATAATCTTTTCCAAAAGCATCAATAAAAACTTTCTCGAATTTTCTCCTGCAACCTTCTTTTATAAAAAAAGTCATCGCTCTCGGTTCTACCGACGGAAGGCGGACGAGACAAGATAATATCTCAGGAAAATCAGATAGCCTAATTGTTTCTGTATCTTTCATTCCATGATCGGCGGTAACAATAACAAGCGTGTCAGCTAACTCACCGCACATCTCCCTGACCTGCGTTTCTATATCATTTATACAGACCTTTGTGCTGATGCTCCCTGTACCCTCCTGATGCATAATTCCGTCAGGCTCATGCCAGTAAGCGTAAATATACTTCTGCTTTTCTTCCGAACAAATGCTCTTTACCGATGAGCAGATATCAAAAACACTGTTGATATTATAATCGGCAAACGGAGCAACTATCCGCGCGTCGATGTTTTTATTTGCCATGACGATCTTATCCCGGATGTTTATATACGGCAAATACCGCATCGCAGCGTTGTAATCGGCAGCGGGAACGCCACCGCTTCCCTGAATTGTGTTAGGGTAGAGATTTATATTGGCATCCAATTCCTCAAAGTACAGACACCAGCCCAGCCAGCCGTGCTCTAAGGGCGAAAGTCCCGAATCAAATGTTGTTGTCGCCGCCGTAGTAGTCGGAGGGAATACCGAGGAGATTTCCGCAACGGTGTTTTTAAAGAAAAAACCTTCTTTTTCAAGATTTTTCTTCATTACCGACATACCCATTCCGTCAAATACCATAAAAACTATATTCTTATATCTTTTTTCAAGAGCTTTGTCCAATACCGGCAAGCTCTTGTGCTTATGCTCTGCTCCATAATATTTTAAGACCGAAGAAGCCGCCGAAAGTATGCTGTTGTCATAATCGGGGTATTGTATTTTCATTTTCTTGTACCTGCTTTTATTAATAATGCAATCCCTTAAGTGAACAAGAATTTTTATTATAATAACACCACAACGCTTATTTGTCAAAAATATCCTCTCCGTAATATACAGAAAGGATATTTCTCTATTTATTTTTCGGTTTGGCTTGTTGCTTGGTTTTTTTCGCTTTTCCCTGCATCTCGGGGACGGGTTTCATCTCGTTCTTAGGAATTTTCATCTTTTCGGTGTTCTCAGTTCCGTGGGGTGCTCTCGGGTCGGGACGTCTCATTCCCGCTTTTGCCATTTGACTTTCACCTCGTTTGCGTTAATCAATATGACTATTTTTTACACAATAAAGTAAATTATTCGGAAACAGAACACTTTTTTGCTCATAATTGGTTTTTCCGCATAGAATTAAAACGAGGTGAGTGATTTTGGATACCTGTTCCATAGGTCTGGTAACGGCAATCGGAGCTGCGGCAGCGGTGATCGCAAAAGATTTGAGCAGCGACGAAATCGCTTTTCTTTCAGCAGTCCTTACTCAGCTCGGAGATACTCTGGCTACTATTGCCGCCCGGAGAGACTGTAAAGAAAAAAGCAACAATGCCGTTACTGTTAAAAGTAATGAAAAGGTAGTTTGATGTGAACGTCACTCCTTGGGAAAAGCCTCGGCAACCTTAAGCATCACCGCGCATTCGATACGCTTGCGGTGCAGAACACATCCTATTTCATAGGTTCCGTTGATATCTCCGCTTGAGTGCAGAGAATTTGCCGCACAGCCGCCTCCGCAGAAGAACCGTGCGAAGCAGTCTTTGCATTTTTCTTTTGCATATACATTGCATAACTTGAATTTGTCCTGAAGCCCGGTATTGGTAACCCCGTCAAAAACATTACCCATACGGTAATCCCTGTTTCCCACAAATTGATGGCAGGGATAAAGCTCACCTTCGGGAGTGACCGCAAGATACTCAACTCCGACGCCGCAACCGGAGATTCTTTTTATTATGCAGGGCCCGCTTTCAAGATCTATCATATAGTGGTAGAATGTAAACCCCTCACCCGTTTTCTTTCGCCTTAACATCTCTGAAGCGAGGGTATCATACTCATCCAGCAGCTTCGGAACATCCTCCTCGGTTAATGCGTAGGGCTCATCGGGAGAAGAAACGACCGGCTCCATCGAGAGTTCCCTGAAACCGAGATCTGCCATATGAAGAATATCTTTTGAAAAATCAGTGTTGTAATGCGTGTATGTTCCCCGTATATAGTATTCCCTGTCGCCACGCAGCTCCGTCATTCTCTTGAACTTGGGAACTATCAGATCGTAGCTTCCTTTCCCGCCTCTGCTCACTCGGAGTCTGTCGTGAACCTCTTTCCTGCCGTCAAGGCTCAAAACGACGTTCGCCATCTCGCGATTTGCAAATTCCATTATGTCATCATCCAAAAGCACGCCGTTTGTGGTAAGTGTAAATCGAAATTCTTTATTATGCAGAGCTTCCTGCTCTCTGCCGTAAGCTACTATTTTTTTTACAACATCAAAATTAAGCAGCGGCTCACCGCCAAAGAAGTCCACCTCAAGATTCTTACGAGTACCGGAGTTTTTTATCAAAAAGTCCAAAGCGGCTTTACCGACTTCAAAGCTCATAAGAGAACGCTCGCCGTTATATTCACCTTTACCTGCAAAGCAGTATTTGCATGCTAAATTACAATCATGTGCTATATGCAGGCAAACAGCCTTGATTACCGAAACACGGTTTTTAAAGTCTATTGCAATATTTTCATAAATATCCTCGGAAAATAGCTTATTTTCGTACTTTAGTTCTTCAATGTCCTCAAATACTTCTCTTATTTCGATTTCGTCAACCTGAGGATTATCCCTGTATTTTTCAAGCATACGAACGATTATTTCGTCCTTTGGAGTGTTCTCGTACAGGGAGATAACATCATATGCGAGATCATCCACCGAATGAACCGCACCGCTGTTAGCATCAATTATAATATTGTAGCCGTTATTCTTATAGCAGTGAATCATATGTAATATCCTTTTTGCAAAGTAATTGCCGGTTATATAAACCGGCAAATCTCTTTTTTAAATACTTAGTGTAGAAAAGAAGCGGTTTTGCCAAACTGTGCGTTTTACTTCTTTTTACTTGCAGCCTTGCCCTGCTCGCACTTTTGATTAACAATGCTGCAGGAGGTCTTGCTTGCGGACTGACAGGAGGTCTGGCACTCGCCGCAGCCGCCTTTATCAGCCGACTTTTTAAGGTCCTTTGTTTTTAAGGTCAAAATTCTCTTCATATGTACATCTCCTTTAAATATAGCATAGCAGCCGGTTGGAAATCCTCCGAACCGTTTTTATTTATTTTAGCAGAGTAAAGCTATTTTGTCAAGATTAAGCTTGTCAACTAACAACATTAATTTCACGCGGAATGCGACTGAAATCGCTCTTTAATTTTACGCCCTTTGAGGTTAAAGCGAGGATTTGGCCGATGATGCTCTTTGTAATACGCTCGCCGGGTACAATCAAAGGGATTCCGGGGGGATATGCGTAAATATACTCGCGTGATATCTCGCCCAAAGCGCTTGAAATTTCGACAAAATGGCCGGACTGTCGACGTGAATCCGAAACCGGCATCACCCTCTCGGGCAGCTCCGGTGCTTGTTCTTTGTTGTCGCAAGGTACAAAGTCAAGGGTTTCTTCTATCTCATTCAGAGCTTTTGCAAGACGGTCAAAACCGTCATCCGTGTCGCATATGCTCGTCATTGCAATCGCATAATCAACCGTTGCCATCTCAAGCTGCAAAAGGTATTTATCCAAAAGAATATCCTTAAGCTCTGTTCCGGTGATGCCTGCATTTCTTACGGAAATCACAATCTTCCCGGGATCGAAACCGAATACGGCAGAATCGCCATCCCCGCAAAAAAGGTAAATTTTTTTTAATCCGGATACTTTATCATAAAAACACTTTAGCCTTTTTTTATACTCATTAAAGAGCGTTTTCGAGTGTTTTGAAAGCATTTCTAAGCAGGAATCAATCCCCGCCATTAAAATATACGAGGGACTGCTCGTCTCAAAAACTGATAACTCCCGCCGTACTGTCGTAATATCTGCGATATTGCCGTTTATATGCAAAAGTGCGGTTTGAGTCGGTGACGGAAGCGTCTTATGCAGGCTGTGTACCACAATATCTGCTCCTTTAGATACCGAATTGGCAGGAAAGCCCTCCGTAAAACCGAAATGCGCTCCGTGTGCCTCGTCGACAAAAAGAGGTATGTTCTTTTTATGAGCAATATCTGCGATTCTATTAATGTCGGAAACGACCCCCTCATAAGTCGGAGAGGTGATGATAATCAGCTTGATTTCGGGACTTTGTTCGAGAGCCTTTTCAATGCTCTCCGGTGAGATACTGCCGCAAATGCCCAACTCATTTACAGTCTGAGGTAAAATATATACGGGGTCCAGTCCGTTTATTTCAATCGCATTATATACCGATTTATGACAGTTCCGTGCGACAAGAATCCTGTCCCCTCTGTTCGTACAAGCGGAAATACCCGTAAGTATTCCACAGGTGCTGCCGTTCACAAGGTAAAATGTGTGTTGGCTGCCGTAAAGATGTGCGGCTTTTTTCATTCCGTCTTTAAGGATTCCGTTCGCATCATGCAGGTTATCAAATCCGTCAATCTCGGTTATGTCTGTTCCGCAATCGGCATAAAAACCGTATGTAAAAGAATTTCTCTTATGACCCGGCATATGAAAGGGATAAATACCGCTGTCCCGGTACAGTATCAAAGCATCCGTAAGACTCAATGATATTCTCCTCACATTATTAATTGATGTAATTATAGACTACATAGAATTATCTGTCAATAAAAAAATACCGTATATATAAATCGAATCCGGCTATACAAACGGTATATCATATTATTTTGTGCTCCAGACCACACCTATTACACTGCAACCGAGATGTATTCCCAAAACAGGGCCCAACTGTCTGCGTTCAACAACCGCATCCGGAAACAGACGGTGCGCCAGTCGTGCAATCATGTCAATCCGCTGCGATGGAACGATGTAATGAATTATTATATTGGCGGTGTTGTAAGGAATACCGGCAAACATCTTTCTGATTTTATTGCTGCTGCCGTAAGCAATATCCTCTGCGATGATTGTTCCGCCCGATAACCTTAAAAGTGGCTTTCGGTTCAATACTGCGCTCACTGATTTTCTTACCGAACCGAGCCTGTGACTGCTCCGAAGCAGAGAAAGGTCATCCACAGAAAACCGTATTGATATCGAGGGCATATACCTGTAAATGCCGCCCACAACTTCCTCAAGACCGAGCCCGCCTGCGGCAAGATGCCTTGCTTTTTTAACAAGAAGATACATTCCTCCCGCTGTAAGACTCGAATCGACAACCTCAACCCTGCCGCTGTTCAACTGCTTTTTTGCAAGAACGGCATTGTAATACGCACTGCTTAACCTTGAGGAAATTGTGATGCAAAGAATATCGTATCCTTTTTTTGAAAGATGCCTGAACGCATCCAGAAACTCGTCCACACTTGGCTGTGCCGTCTCCATTGTCAGCTTAGAATTTTTTATAAGCGACGGGAAATCACCGAAAGTATCGGCATATGTTTCCTTATAAACCCTGCCTCCGATGATATAAGTCTGCGGCACTATACGCACGCCGTATGCGGACGCTTCCTTTTTTGTGAGATACACCGTGCTATCAGCAACTATGGCAAGCACTATATTTCACCTATCTTTCTGAACTTTCTATACCTTTTTTTCAACATTTCCTCTAACTTTTTTTCACTGTACGTATTAAAATCATGTAAAGTCTTGACAAGCAGCTTTGAAATACTTTTATATACCGCTGCAAAGTTCTCATTCTCAGGGATAATCCGTTCTATTGCACCCAGACTTTTTAAATCCCCGGCGGTCATTTTAAGGCATTCCGAGGCTTCCTTTACCCTCTTCGCATCCTTCCAGAGAATGCTGGCGCAACCCTCCGGGGAAATAACCGAATATACGGCGTTTTCGAGGATCCATACCTGATCCGCAACAGCAAGTGCAAGTGCTCCTCCGCTGCCGCCCTCACCTATAAAAATTGATATTATGGGCGTTTTAAGCGTCATCATTTCATAGAGATTCTCCGCTATCGCCTGACCCTGACCTCTTGATTCCGCATCGACACCGCAGTATGCTCCAGAGGTGTCAACAAAACAGATAACTGGTCTTGCGAATTTCTCGGCAAGCTTCATCTGTCGCAATGCCTTACGGTAACCTTCAGGGTGCGCCGAACCGAAATTTCTGCTGATTTTCTCTTTTGTATCATGACCCTTTTCAAGCCCGATGACAGTCACGGGAGTTTGTTCGAGTATAGCGATACCCGCAATAACGGCGGGATCATCCCCAAAACGACGATCCCCGTGCATTTCCGTAAAATCAGAAAAAATATTATTGATGTAATCGGAGGCGGTTGGTCTGCCCTTCGCTCTTGCCGCTAAAACCTTATCATATGCAGACATCAGCTTCTACCTCCCGAATGTATTTTTAATACCCTTGCAAGATACGCCTTTTGCTCTCTGCGACCTACAATATCGTCGATAAAACCCGTTTTCAAAAGATACTCCGCCCGCTGAAAATTCGCAGGCAGCTTCTGGCGTATTGTCTGTTCTATAACCCTCGGTCCAGCAAACCCAATAAGAGCATTCGGCTCAGCTATTATTATATCACCTAACATCGCAAAGCTCGCCGTCACGCCGCCTGTTGTGGGGTTTGTCAGCACTGTCAGATAAAGGTTGCCCGCATCGCTGTGATTCTTTACCGCTCCGCTGACCTTTGCCATCTGCAGCAACGAAATAATGCCTTCCTGCATTCTTGCTCCGCCGGAAACAGTGTACCCGATGACAGGTAGATGCTTTTTAGTTGCGTATTCGAAAACACGGGTTATTTTTTCACCGACAATACTGCCCATCGAACCCATAATAAAACGCGGCTCCATTACGAAAACAGCGCAGGGATAGCCTCCGATTTTACAAACCCCGGTAATGACCGCTTCGCACTCCCTGCTCTCCTTCCTGGCTTTTTCGATTTTTTCGTCATACTCGGGAAAAGAGATAATGTTTACTGCGGTCAGCTTTGCATCATGCTCGGTAAAGCTCTTTTTATCCGCTATCATTTCAAGCCTCGCACGTGCTCCGATTTTATAATAATGCCCGCAGCTCGGACAAATACCACAGCTCTCGTTAATATCCGCTTTGAGCTGTGTTTTCCTGCATGACGGACAGTTTATGAAAAGCTCGTCGGGTATGTTTACCTTATTTGATTTCCGCTCCTTTGCGGATGTTTCAAGCTCGTTTTTCGGTTTTCTGAACAGATCTTTTGTTAACATAAGCGATTATATATAGTCCTTTCTTGAAAGGAAATCGGTTGTGTACTTCCCCGAGGAAAACTCGTGATCGGATAAAATCTCGGAATGCAAATCAATATTCGTATGAATTCCTTCAATCACCAGCTCGCATAAAGCGGCACGCATTTTTCTGATCGCTTCCTCGCGCGTTTTGGCGTGTACTATCAGCTTTCCAATAAGTGAATCATAAAACGGAGGTATCACATAATCCTGATAAACAGCGGTGTCAAAACGGACCCACGGACCGCCCGGAAAGTGCAGAAGCTCGATTTTTCCGCAGGAAGGACGAAAATTATCAAGAGGATCCTCGGCGTTGATTCTGCACTCGATAGCATGCCCCCTCAGCGATGTGCCGCTCTCCTTAAAATCAAGCTCTATCCCCGCAGCCACCCTGATCTGCCACTTTACAAGGTCTATGCCTGTAACCATCTCGGTAACGGGATGTTCTACCTGAAGACGGGTGTTCATCTCCATAAAATAAAAATTTTTATCCTTGTCCAGTAGAAATTCTATCGTGCCTACGCCTGAATAGCCCACAGCCTTTGCCGCTTTTTTGGCGGCTTCGTACATTTCTTTCCTTATTTTCGGTTTTACCGAAGAAGACGGACTCTCCTCTGTTATTTTCTGATTCTTGCGCTGAACTGAGCACTCCCTCTCACCGAGACAAACCGTGTTTCCATGCTCATCGCAAATAAACTGAACCTCGATATGCTTTACCGGCGACAGGAATTTTTCAATATATACTTCACCGTCCCCGAACGCACTCTTTGCTTCCGACATAGCGGCAAGAAAAGCGGGTTCAAAATCATTCTCGCTTAAAACGATGCGGATACCCCTGCCACCGCCGCCGGCTCTTGCCTTTATCATTACAGGATAGCCTATTCTTGCCGCTTCCGCTCTGCCCCGAACCGCATCCATTATAATATCACTGCCCGGTATTACCGGAACACCTGCGTCTTTCATCATTATACGCGCTTCGTTTTTGTCACCCATCCTCGAAATCGTTCCGCTATCAGGACCTATAAATTTTATACCGCATTTCTCGCATAAGGCGGCGAATTTGGCGTTTTCGGATAAAAGACCGTAACCCGGATGAATAGCCTGTGCTCCGCTTGCCGCCGCTATAGTCAGTATGGCACCCATGTTGAGGTAGCTGTTTTTAAGAAGAGCGGGACCTATGCAGTAGCTCTCATCGGCAAGCCCCACATGCATTGCGGTGCTGTCCGCCTCTGAAAAAACCGAAACTGTTGAGACTCCCATCTCCTTGCACGCTCTGATGATTCGAACTGCTATCTCACCGCGATTAGCTATTAATATTTTAGAAAACAAAATCCTACACCTCGCTGACTATAGCAAATGAAAACTCTCCGCTCATGCAAAGATTGCTCCCCACATATGCCCTGCCCTCGACAAAGCTGAATACTCCGACCTGCCTTTGCAGAGTGCATATAAGTTCTATCCTATCACCCGGTCTTACCTTATTCCTGAACTTTACCTTGTTTATACCTGTAAAGAGTGGCAGCTTTCCTTTCATGCTCTGTGCGAACAGAACACAGCAGGTCTGACCCGCCATTTCACATTGAATAACCCCGGGCACTATCGGGTTACCGGGAAAATGTCCCTGCAAAAACCACTCGTCGCCCTTTACGGTATAAAACCCGTGTGCCGCGCCTTTCTCATCGAGATACGCCTCGTCGATAAGGAGCATCGGCTCCCTGTGCGGAAGGATTTTTTTAATCTCTTCTTTATTCATCAAAAGTTCCTCTAATAAATAGTAAACAGCGTTTGCCCGTATTCGACGATCTGTTCGTTAACGGCGCATATATCGGCGATTTCCCCGTCTTTTTCTGCGGTAAGCTCGTTCATTAGCTTCATAGCCTCGATAATACACAGCACATCGCCCTTCTTAACCTTATCCCCGACCTTGACGAAAGGAGGGGAATCTGCTGACGGTGATGCATAAAACACACCTGCAATCGGCGAGGTAATCTCGGTCAGCCCGCTGAAGCTGAACTCTTTTTTATTTGGCTTTTCGTCCTGTTTTGCACCAAAATTAGCAATCTGCGTGTTAATAGCATCTTCTTTTTGCCGGGAAGCCGGCAGGCTCTGTTCACAGACGCTCTTTTTCATGCTTATTTTAAGCTCTCCCTCGCAGAATTCGAGCTCGGAAAGGCCGTTTTTGTTCATAATTTTAGCAAGTGATTCAATATTCTTTATATCCATTTACTCACCCTTTATTCTTTTTAATTGCTATTACAGCGTTATGTCCTCCGAAACCCAAAGAGGTTGATAGAACATAATCTAAGTCCGCCTTCCGCGCTTTATTGGGAACATAATCAAGATCGCAGTCCTCATCGGGCACTCTGTAACCCATCGTGGGAGGTATAAAGCCCTCCTTCAGAGCGAGCACACCTGCGATAATCTCTGCTGCTCCTGCTGCACCGAGCATATGCCCGGTCATCGATTTTGTTGAGCTTACCGGAATTCTGTAAGCATCCTTGCCGAATACGCTTTTAATGGCAAGCGTTTCGGCTTTATCATTCATACTCGTGCTTGTACCGTGCGCATTGATATATACTCTATCAATGCTTGTAATCCCCGCTTCCCTGACAGCGAGAGAAATCGCCTCCGAGGCGCCCTCCGCTTCGGGCTGAGGAGCTGTGATATGAAAAGCGTCACAGGTATTACCATAACCGCATACCTCCGCATATATCCTTGCGTTTCTTGCCTTTGCGTGCCTGTATTCCTCAAGAATTACGATACCAGCGCCCTCTCCCATCACAAAGCCGCTGCGTTCCTTGTCAAAGGGGATAGAGCTTCTCAACGGTTCGTCACTCTCACAAAGCGCAAGACAGTTTGCGAACCCGGCAACAGCAAGAGGACATATCGTCGCTTCCGCTCCTCCGGCGATTACAGCGTCGGCATAGCCGTGCTTTATAGCTCTGTATGCCTCTCCGATCGCATTTCCGGAGGTTGCACATGCCGAAACGACCGGAAGACTCGGTCCGCATGCACCATAACGAATAGCTATCGTTCCCGAAGCCATGTTGCTAATCATCATTGTTATAAAAAACGGTGAAACCCTTGAGGGGCCTCTTTCCAACAGCTTCTGTGTTTCTGCTGTAAAGGTCTGCATACCTCCTACGCCCGAACCGACATAAACTCCCAACCTTTTCAGGTCGATATTTTCCCTTATTCCACTGTCCCTCATCGCTTGAACAGCAGCACCCATCGCATACTGAACAAATTGGTCGGTATGCCTGATTTCTGCCTTGTCGTCGTAATACTCAGAGGCGTTGAAGCCCTTTACCTCCGCGGCAACCTTTACCTTGAAATCGGTTGTGTCGAATTTTGTTATATGGTCGATACCGACTTTGCCCGCTTTAAGGCTATCGCAATACTCCGATATACTGTTGCCGATAGGTGAAATAATACCCATTCCGGTTATGACAACTCTATTCATAAGCACTCCTTTGCTCCCCGTCAAATATATAAACCGCCATCGACCTTTATTACTTCGCCCGTGATATAGCCGGCCTGCTCGGAAGCCAAAAAAACCGCAAGCGCCGCGATATCCTCGGGCTTTCCCATTCTTTTCTGCGGTATAAGAGAAACCGCCGCGGTTCTCGCCTCCTCCGGCATTGATTCGGTCATACTTGTGGCAATAAAGCCGGGAGCTATCGCGTTACAGGTAATTCCACGGGAGGCATACTCCTTTGCCACGGTTTTTGTAAGACCTATAAGTCCCGCCTTCGATGCGGAATAATTCGCCTGACCGCTGTTTCCCATCATACCGGAAACTGAGCTGATATTTATGATTCTGCCGCTTTTCTGCTTTGCAAACTGCCTTGCGGTATGCTTTATCATATTGAAAGCACCCTTGAGGTTTACCGAAATAACCTCGTCAAAATCAGATTCGGTCATCTGCATAACAAGACTGTCCCTTGTAATTCCGGCATTATTTACAAGGATATCTATTTTCCCGAAGTCGTTATGTATCCTCATAACTGTACTCTCTGTCATCATGTAATCGGCGACGTTGCATTTGTATGAAAAAGCCCTTACGCCTGTTTCCCGCGCACGGGCGCATACTTTTTCCGCACTCTCTGCACAACCCGAGTACAGCACAGCTATATCAGCTCCCTGCTGTGCCATTCCGAGAGCGATTGCGCTTCCTATTCCTCGTGAGGCTCCTGTAACAACGGCAACCCTTTTTTCAAGCATCATAATCGTTTTCCTTAAAAGCAGAGGAGATTCTCTGAATATCCTCGTATTTCTCCGCATTATACAGTCCTGCCTGCGGAGCAATCTTTTTAATCAGCCCGGATAGAACTTTCCCCGCACCTACCTCTATAAATACCGTTACCCCGTCTTCGCACATATTCAGTATGGTCTGCTCCCATCTCACGGGGCTTTTTACCTGTCTTGCCATAAGGCTCGGTGCTGATTCCTTATCAAGTGGCAGAGCAGTAAGATTAGAATACAACGGGATTACCGGTTCTCTGAACTCTGTTTTTTCAAGTATTCCGAGAAGTCTGTCTGCTGCTTTTTCCATAAACGGTGAATGAAAAGCGCCGCTCACCGCAAGTCTTATCGCTTTACCGCCCGAATCCGCAACCCTCTTTATAAAAGCGTCCATTTCATCAGCTGATCCGGCAACCGTGACCTGACCATGGCAATTATAGTTGACAGGATATATCCGCTCAAATTCAGAGCATAGTTCCTCTACCTGTCCGTTTGAAATCCTTAACACAGCTGCCATTGCACCCGGGGTTTCAAGCGCCGCTTCGTGCATAAACAGCCCTCGCTTGACTACATAGGCAAAAGCATCCTCTCTCCCGAGCAGTCCGCAATATGCCGCCGCGGGTACCTCGCCGAGTGAAAATCCGGCGGCACAGTCGCACCGAACCCCTGCCTCATCGAGTGCTGCCGCACAAGCGAGATTCATTACAAACAGAGCGGGCTGAGTATTTTTAGTAACAGAAAGCTCCTCTTTATCCGCTTCAAAGCATAACCTCTTTGTTCCGGGAAGTATGCTCTCCGCCATCTCCGTCACCGCACGCGCGGCGGATGAATTTTCATATAGATCCCTGCCCATTCCGCTGTACTGCGCACCCTGCCCGGCAAAAACAAAAGCTATCTTATCCATTTATCCGAACCCTTAATAATCATTTCCGCTTCGGAAAACAGCTCATATATAATCTCCGCACAGGTCTGTTCCTTTTTGACGAGTCCAGCGCTCTGACCTGCCATAAAGCTTCCCGTTTTAAGATCTCCTTCACGGGCTGCACGGCGCAGGGAACCTGCACCGAGCTCTTCAAATTCCTCGTTTGTTATACCGGTGTCATATTCCCTTGAAGCGAGCGAGCGGGAGAATTCGTTTTTTAGCTGTCTTACTGGATGCCCGAGACGCCTTCCCGTCGTTATCGTATCGCTGTCCTTTGCCGCAATAACCTTATCCTTGTAATTTTGGTGTATCGTGCATTCTTTTGCCACAAGAAACCGCGTTCCGAGCTGAACGCCCTGCGCACCGAGCATCAACGCCGCTGCCACGCCTCTGCCGTCGGCAATACCGCCCGCTGCTATAACCGGAACATCCACTGCGGCGGAAACCTGCGGAACCAGCGCCATTGTGTTCAATTCTCCAATATGACCGCCGGCCTCCCCACCCTCTGCGACTACAGCGCAAGCACCGGCTCTTACTACTCTTATCGCTATCGCTGTGGAAGGGATGACGGGTATTACCTTTATGCCGGCTGACAGCCATGATTCCATATATATCAGAGGACTTCCTGCACCGGTAACAACGATGGGGATATTTTCTTCAACAACAACCCGTGCAGCCTCTTGTGCGTAAGGGCTCATGAGCATTATGTTTACGCCGAACGGCTTGTCGGTGAGCTTTTTTGTTTTTCTTATCTCCTCGCGAAGCTGTTCCCCGTTGGAGTTCATTGCCGCTACGATTCCAAGCCCGCCGGCATTCGACACCGCCGATGCCAAAGAAGCGTCAGCTACCCAAGCCATTCCGCCCTGAAAAACAGGATATTCGATTCCGAGAAGCTCACAGATTTTTGTTTTAATCAACTTGTTTACCTCTTGACCTCTTCTACTTTTTGGATTCAGCGTCTATTTTCGATTGAATATGCTTTTCCAAATCCCCGATTGTTTTAATGTCCGAGCTCATCTCTATTGAGATTTTAAACTCGTCCTCAAGCGTCATAACGATTTCGGCAACATCGAGAGAATCAAAGGACATATCCTCAAATGTGCTCTCCGCACTTAAATTTGCGGCATCCACATCGTACTGCTCCGATAAAATCTGAATAATTTTTTCTTTTATCATTTTATAACCCTCCGAAATATATTTATTTATTCCATTCAATAATGCAAGCACCAGTCGTCAGTCCGGCACCGAAAGTACATAACATAAGAATGTCGCCCTTTTTCAGCTTTCCCTCCCTGTTCATCTCGTCAAGAAGCATTGGGATTGAAGCCGAGGATGTATTTCCGTACCTGTCGAGATTAACAGGAAACTTTTCCCCGCTCTGCCGCAGTTTCTTCCGTGCCGAATCTATAATACGTATGTTTGCCTGATGAAATATATAGTAATCCGGGTCGCTTGCTGTCATGCTGTGTTTTTCGAGCATAGAGCTTATCTCCCTGATAATCGAGGAAACCGCAAAAATATATATCTCCTGACCATCCATTTTAAGAAATGCTTTTTGTTCCGGTTGCTCGAAAAAGGGAATATTACCCGACGCTTTTTGAACATATAAATGCTCGTATTCGCCGTTGACGGTAAGCGATATGTCCTTGAAACCGTTCCCGCTTTCCAGCACCACAGCACCTGCTCCGTCTCCAAAGAGAACGCAGGTCGAGCGGTCTGACCAGTCGACAAGCTTAGACATTGCCTCGGCGCATACAATCAACGCTTTTTTTGCTTTTTTGGACTTGAAATAAGAATCCGCTATATCGAGTGCGAACAGAAATCCCGAACAGCCCATGTTCATATCAAACTGACTGCTGCAGTTTATGCCTAACTTTTTACTTAAAAGACATGCGGTCGATGGTGATATATAATCGCCCTGCAATGTTGAAAAAATCAACAGGTCAATCTCGGACGCAGATACGCCGGCATCCGCAATCGCTTCGGCGGAGGCTTTTACGGCGATATCCAAAAGGCTCTCGTCAGTCATAATCCTGCGTTCCCTTATTCCTGTACGTGTGCGGATCCATTCGTCGTTTGTATCGAGAAAACCTGCAAGGTCGTCGTTTGTAACAAGTTTTTTCGGATGACAGCTACCGGTTCCGGTTATATTAAAGCTCATCTTTCCTCCATATGTCAGCGGTATTTTTCAAAATACTCATTCAGTCTTTCAAAGCAGCGTACCAGAACTGCAAGCTCTTCCTCGCTGAATTCGTTGCTGATATTTTTTATCATATGCTGATGAAAAAGTCTGTGTCCTGCGTTTATTCTGCGTCCCTCCCGGGTCATTTTTACATAAACAACCCTGCCGTCATCAGTATCGCGGGATTTCTCAAGGAGCTCTTTTTTGACCAACTTATTGACCCCGACCGTAACTGCGGCGGTGGTAATTCCGAGATCAAGCGCAATGTCGCTGATGGTCCTTCCCTCCGGACCGCTCTTTCCCACACTTTCTATCATGTGGTACTCACTTATCGAGAGCTTTGTTCCGTGTCTTGCCTGAAGCGACTTTTCCTCAATTTTTCTTATGGAATTGTACGTATCTATGAGCTGTTCATTCAGCTTGGAATAGAAATCTGATTTCATAAGCCGCCTCCAATTAATTAATCAGTTTAATTAAATATATCAGATTGTATGTGCTATGTCAAGCATTTTATTCTGTATAATAAAAATAATTTTATAAAACGCACCCCCGGTTTTATCGCAGGGGTGCGTCATAATCATTGCAGGACCGGAACCACAAGCAGATGTTCTCCCGGAGGGATCTCTGCCGGCAGAGTGACAGGGCTTCCGTCAAACAAAGGTTCCGCCTCGTCCTTAAGCGCTATAACCGTCAGCTTGTAACCGTTATATGAGATTTCCGCTTTGTATTCAGTTATCGGCTTTACGTCTATTTTATTAAAACCCTCTGTCAGAGAAATTCCCATCACATATTCGAGCATCGCTTTATAATACCAGGCAGCAGCACCGGTGTACCAGCTCCAGCCTCCCCTGCCCTCGTGATTCAGCGTTGAATACACATCTGCGCTGATCACATATGGTTCGGTTTTGTATTTCTTTGCGGCTTCAAAATCGGTACATCTCGCCGCCGGATTAATCGCATTCATTATCTCAAGGCCTATCTCTCGCTTTCCTGCTAAAATATAACCTATCGCCGCCCATACCGCAGCGTGAGTGTACTGTCCGCCGTTCTCCCTGATTCCGGCGACATAGCCTTTTATATAACCAACATTCAGCTCACTGTCCGCAAAAGGTAGTGAAAACAGCTTGAAGATTTTGTTCTTTTTGTCGAATAGGATATTATATGCATGATCCAGAGCCACCGAAACCCTGTCATCGCCGCCTTTGACCATAGCCGCGAAGCACTGCGGCAGGATATCGATTTCACATTCCTTATTTCCCTTGACCCCGATAACGCTACCGTCGTCATGAAAAGCTCTTGCATACCACTCCCCTATATATGCGTTTTTCTCGATGTTTTCAAGAAGCTCATCTTCAACGGCACTATAATGGGAAGCTATCTCAAAATCACCTTTATGCTTCATAATCGGCATAAAAGCCCTGATGGTAAGGATATAGAAAAACGAGGTGAACAGACTCTCGCCTCTGCCGAGAACCCCGACCTGGGAAAAAGCATCGTTCCAGTCGCAGGAGCCTAAAAGTGAAAGCCCGTGCACTCCGAACCGCTCTCCGTTAGATAAAGCCCGCAGACAATGTTTGTAAACGCTCTCCTTAATCCCGCTCGGCAGAGGCAGCTCATACCGCTCCGCATCCGTGCCGAGCACCGGAGAGGTGATATACTCTGCCTCAAGCTCCAAAACCGAGTAGTCGTCGGTCTTACTTATATAATCGGCAGTAACATACGGAAGCCATAAAAAATCATCGGAGCATTTGGAACGAACCCCCCTGTTCTGACCGTTCAAAAAAATCGGGTGCCACCAGTGTTGAACATCTCCCTCGGTATACTGATGAGCACAGGCTCTTACTATGTGTTCTCTGACGAGCCCGGGCTGCGAATAAACTAAGCATAGGCAATCCTGAAGCTGGTCGCGAAAACCGTAAGCACCCCCCGACTGATAAAAGGACGCGCGTGCGAAAAAGCGGCAAACCGAAGCCTGATACGGCAGAAACTCATTGAAAAGCAGCGACACGGAGCGACTTCTGCTAAAAAGGCGGATGTTCGGTATCATTGAGTATGCAAAGCCCTTTGCCCGTTCAAGTTCCGTGCTGAAAAGTTCGCCGTTTATTTTGTCAATCATCTCGCAAACGCTTTCCTCACTAACGCCTGCTCCGATAAAAAATATCCCCTCGGTTCCGGTAAACGATACCGCTGCAATATCATCAATACCGCTGTTTACTCCGAGCATCAGCGTAGAATAATCGGTATCGGTTCTCCCGTTTCCGACAACCCCGATAAAACCTATTTCATCTGAAAAATCCGCGCTGGTCTCGTTTTTAAAAAGCAGGCAGGTCGCACCGGGTGTCACATGTTTTTTTACCTGAAGACAAAAGGCCCCTGTAAATGATGCGCCCATGACGGGACGGGTTACCAAAGCCGCGCGCGACTTTTCACTTCCCTCATATTTTACCTTATAGAATTTCAGCGGCATATTTTCACAGATAAAAACAGTTAGTGTGTATCCGCTTTTATACACACTCCCTTTATATACCGCAACACCGTTCATATAGACGACCTCGGCTGAAGCGGCACATAGGTCGTAATTATTGCCGCCTACCTGTAAAATCATACGTTCTCCGTCGGAAAGGCTGTAAGGATCTCCCTCAAACGGTGTAATACGCTTTTCTCTCGAATTATCAGCAAAAGTATAGCATAAAGAGCTATCGGAGATTACGCTCCCGAAACACCTGCCTGCAATGACATAGGAATAGGGCATTTTCAGCGGAAAGCTCTTGTCAACGGTAAAGCCGCCGCCGTGAAAGTAACCCCCGTAAACGCAAAAAGCGTCCTCCGGTATAACCGCTTTATAATCCCCGATTGCGGTTCTTATCTGTTCTGCAAACTGCACCGGAGTTTTTACCGAACGGGTTCCTATGTCGTTTAGAACATCCACATACAGAGCAGAGCAAAGCTTAAGAAACCTTATAAAATCCTTGTCTGAGTTGTCCACGTTGCGTATGAATATTCCGCCGTTTTTGTTTAAAAAAGCATTTATACCGAGCTGCTCGCAAATATTGCGGATGCTCCTTTCGGCAGGGCGGTTGTACTTATCCTCATCGGCTATCAGAAAAACCATTTCAAAGCGTATATATGATTCTGTCAGCACCAAAAAAGCGGATAAAAATCTCAAAACAACCCTTTCGTTTTTATCGGATAGAAACACTGTTACCAGAGGATAATCACCCGAAATCCCCTGCTTCCATAAAGTATTTATGGTCCCGCAGGCAAAGCTCTCCATATTTTTTACACTTACAGGGAATAAAATCGCCTGAAGAACACGTTCGGTTTCAGGCAGCGTAATTACCGCCGTATCAGGCTCCTTCTGCTGCTTTCTGGCCTTGATTATATTCCCTCTTGCTTCCCGGCGGCTCTGGGCAAGGCTTACCAACAGCGTCGCTCTTCCGCCCGGAACTGCTTCCGTCTTTATTATGCAGACAGGATTTACACAGGGACCTGTCTCGTTCTGTAAACGTACTGTGGCAATTCCGGTTAGGGATTCCATACCGCCTGCATTAAAGCCGTCTTTACGAGTTGTAAACTCAAAGTTTACTGACGTGTCCTGCAACGCTGCCGCGAGGTACAATTCCCTTTCTTCCTCTGCACGCGGGCGGCGGGAAAAGTATATTATTTTTTCCTTAGGATCATAATCTGCTTCGATGAACAGCTTTGAAAAAGAGGGATGAGCGGAATAGCTTTTCATATCCGCCATAAGCGGTTCAAAGCAGAATAAAAGACCGTAAAATCTTTTGCTTTCCGCTTTTGTTTCTATGATGAAAGTATCTGCTTTGGGATGTATCGAATATTTTACCCTGCCAGTAAACGCTTTTGACGAGGAGATATGCGAGGCATAAAAGCCACCCTTTTCAAAAGAATAAACCCCCTCTCTGTACAACGGCGCACAGCCGAAGATTTCTTCCATGTCGAAAAACTGGGCTGTAAACGAATGTTTAAGCGAGTATCTGTCAAAAGCGGTATCGCATAACGGAAACTCTCCCTTTCTGAACTGCACATGGCCGCTGCCGGAGCATATAATGCTCAGACTGTTGCGGGTAATGCAGGTTACGGCAGGCATTTGGAGCGCATTTTCGTTTTCCGTAACCGTGCGGTGACGTTTCGGAATAGGCAGCTTGATGTCTGCGTTTATCGCATTGCGTTCGTCCTCAAACATATGCGCGTCCGTAGGTATTTTTTCCTGTAACAGCTCATATGCAGCACCCATTTTCTTATCACTCATAAATCTTTTTACAAAAATATTATTTTCACAGGCATTTGCACATGCGATAATACTCATCCCGATATGGTGCGCCATATAGGAACGCACGCATACGCCGCTCTCACCTGCTGCGCCGGCTTTTCCTGCACCCTTTGCGCGTGCCGGCGTCATGTCGAGCGCCTCATATAGACCGTGCTTCCCATACATGCCCGCTTCTTCAAAACGCTTAAGGTTGCTAATCGCACTATTATTGCATATACAGAGCGACAGGAAGGTGGAATAGGGCGATAATACCGCTTCATCACCGTTGTAGCGTTTAAGAGCGATTTTTTGAACTCCGTGCGCTTTATACTGATAATTCATGTCGGAGTCGAAAGAGTAAAACGCACTCTCCGAAATACCCCACATCCTGTTGTAACGCGTACGCTTTTGCTCGGACACAGCAAAGCTGAGGCTTTCAAAGACAAAGGAATTTCTGTAAATCGGGAGAAACAGATGCGGCATAAGATATTCAAACGCCGTACCCGACCAGCTTATCATGCCTATATAGCCTCCGTCTGTAGTCAGAGTCCTCCCAAGTGACTTCCAATGCTTTTTGGGAACGATTCCGCTTGCGAGAGCGTAATATCCCGTAAGCCTCGCTTCGCTCATAAAAAGGTCATAATAAATATTGTCCGGTTTTCCGCTCTGTGCGTCTATGCCGAGCGTGAACAGATTGCGTCTGGGATTATATAGAGCGGAGAAATCGCACTCCTCTATTAACTTATCACAAACACCTATCAGTCGTGACGCTCTCTCGTTTTCTTTCAACTCCATCAACCCCTGCCTCAGAGCGATAAGAATCGTTATAAAATTTCCGCTGTCAACGGTGGAAATATATCCGTTTCCGAGAACCGATAGTGTTTTAATGTCGTACCAGTTGTATAGATGACCATTATACTTTTCCAGCGACTCCACCGTAGCGAAGCTGTTTTCAAGCCTTGCAAGCATCTCGTCGGTACCGATAAAACCGAGGTCCTTAGCCGCAAGCACCGAAATAAGATAAAAACCTATATTTGTAGGTGACGAACGGTAGGCGACAAGCTCGGCAGGCGAGAGCTGAATATTATCCGGCGGCAAATAGTTGCTCTTTTTATTGACATTATCAACAAAATAACCCCACATCTCCCTTGCGTGTGACAAAAGGAATTTCTTATCCTCCGGGGAAAAGGTGGTCGTATATATATCGTGTCCGCTGCTCCCGAGCGGCTTTGATGAAAAATATGCGAATACAGGAAAGATGAAATATGCCAGCCCCAACAGCTTTGCAGGATATACGGGGGATAGGAAAAACATAAGTGCGCCGGTTACAGCGGAGACGATACATTTCCTTATATAATAAAAAACGCTGTCGCGGTCCATGCTGTCACTCTCGACTGCAGTTACCCATTCCAGGAGCTTCTCACCGCTGAACTTCATCCTCCATATAGCTCTTACGGCGGCATCCGCTGTGATTACCGCCATATGACACGAAACGCATATCTCGTAAAAAGTGCGTGCAACAGTCTGATATATCGCAGTAGATGCCTGTGAGAAGAATCTGCGCAACGCAAAGGGTTTTCCCGAAAACAATATTGTCATAACAGATAAAAAGCACGGAACGATCAGATATGAGAACGAAAAGACTATCAAAAGAAATCCTGTTTGCGTATCTGCTGTCAAAAAACCGCCCAGAACTGCGCATATCACAGCAAAAACCGGTGTTAAATGCCTCAATACATTTTCCAGTATTTTAAATTTTGACAACCCGTCGACAGTATCCCCTTTCAAGAATCGCAGATTTTGGAAATCACCTCTTATCCATCGGTGGAGCCTGGTGCAGTAGGATATGGTATTTTTCGGAGTGGAATCGGTAAGAGTAATATCCGACACAAAGCAAGCGCGCAGGATACTACCCTCCAAAATATCATGACTTAAAATCCAGCCGTCGGGCAATTTCGTCGAAACAAGACTGTCAAATAAATCTACTGAAAACAATCCCTTCCCGCAGAAAACTCCCGTATCAAAAATACTTTGATACCGATCAAACGCAGCGCTTTCGTATATGTCGGTTCCTCCGACTCCCGATATTAAACGCGAAAAATGCGTTTTGTATGCTCCGCTCAGCTCCGTTCTCATAAGCGGCTGAAAAATCGCATAGCCTTCCGTCACCCTGCCTCCGAAGACTTGCGGTTTATTCAGAGGATGCAGAGCAACACCGAGAAGTTCATTTATGCTTCCGAGGGAAAGGTTCGTATCGGCATCAAGCGTAAGAATATATTTGATCGTACTTATAAAGTCCCCTCCGTAGTAGCCGCCGCCTCTTTGACTGCCGGTTTTTATATAGCTGACCAAATCGACTACAGCACCGCGCTTACGCTCTCTGCCTCCGAACAAGCCGTCCTTTTTGTTTTCGCTGCGTTCCCTTATAAAAAGACAAAACTTCCCGCCGTGTTCATTATTCAGAAGGTCAATACGCTCTTTCGCATACATTATTGTTTTTTCATCACCCGGTCTGCGCTTTTCCTTAGCGTCGGGCAGGTCACCGAGTATTCCAAAAAATATATTTTTATCCCTGTTTAAAAGGTAAAACCGTTCAAGATTGTCAAACAGATGACTGTCCTTTTCGGGACCGAATAAAAGCGTTGTAATAACGACCAGCGTTTTTGCATCTTCGGGAACTGAGTTTAGCTTGATGCGGGCAATGGGTTTTCCTTTTATGAATTTAGACATAGCAAAATCAGCAACAGCAAGCCCCGCTTCACAAATTGGCAGTAATAAAAGAACGGTCCAGTAGTGTATGGAAATAAACGAAAAAAAAGCAGTGGCGAAGAAAACAGTGACTGCAATAGCAAAATAGATCCACCCGTTTCTTTTCTGCCTTTGAAAAAGCAACGATCCGATGGTTCTTTTCTCTCTTTCGGCACGTGTTGCAAGCTGTTTTGCTCCATCCGACTCATATATTTTTCTTGAACGGCAATATGCGGCAAGTGCGCTCCTGTAAGCATTTTTAGTCTGCTCGGTGTAATTAGAATACTCTCGCTCGTTATCAATGAAAACCTGCTCCGGTGTCCATGCGCAGCCGAACAGCTCCTCGCTGTCAATCTCTCCGATATAACGCAAAAGATTAACCGAATTAGGCAGTACCGATAATCCTTCTCCGCTTTCGCAGGCCTTTCCTATTCGAATA
>ENA-UOOM01000108-UOOM01000108.1-fermentation-metagenome-genome-assembly--contig:-NODE-108-length-102518-cov-19.642505_pt1 | contig 102518 bp, 85 predicted proteins | sample MGYA00245781_ERZ724031 | MGnify/ENA primary metagenome ERZ724031 (study PRJEB28704, sample SAMN03018317) | fermentation metagenome | biome: anthropogenic terrestrial biome; feature: soil...
CGCCAGCGTACGCGGATAAAGCATATATTCAACGTGCTTTTCCGAAGGAATATATTCTGCCCATAAGTTTGCCTGAACACCCAGAATATGCTTGGATTCGTCTTCCGAAAGTACTGATGGAACGGGATTATAGGAATACACTTTTTCTATGGGTAGAAAGCCGCCGATGGCTTCGGGTTGCGTTCCCGGGTTGGCCTGATATGAATCGAAATAGCAAAATTCACCCGGTGTCATTATGGCATCGTGTCCGCTTTGTACGGCGGCAATACCGCCTTGTTCTCCGCGCCACGACATAACGGTGGCATCGGGAGCCAAACCCCCGTCTAAAATCTCATCCCAACCCAGCAAGCGACGTCCTTTGGAGTGCAGAAATTTTTCAATCCGCGTTATCAGGTAACTTTGCAGTTCGGCTTCATCTTCCAAACCTTCGGCTTTTATCCGTGCCTGACATTTCGGACATTTTTTCCAGTGCTCGCGGCTGGCTTCATCGCCACCCACGTGAATTAATTCCGAAGGAAAAATATCGATAATTTCGGTCAGTACATTTTCCAGAAACTCAAACGTTTCTTCGTTTCCGATACAAAACTCGCCGCTGGTATAAGGTTTTCCGGTGCACGAAAGTTGCGGATAAACTGCCAGCACTTCTTCCGAGTGCCCGGGCATTTCAATTTCGGGGATCACTGTAATATGTCGCTCGGCAGCATATCGAACCAGTTCACGTGCTTCATCCTGCGTGTAATATCCGCCGTAGGCGCCGGGAGTTCCTTCAGGCACGTATCGTCTTCCCGAATTCCACCACTCTTTCCATGTGGGTTCCATTCGCCAGGCAGCAATACCGGTAAGTTCGGGATATTTTTTTATTTCGATGCGCCAGCCCGGCCCGTCGGTAAAATGCCAGTGGAAATGGTTTAGCTTGTAACGCGCCATCAAATCCATTTGCTTTTTCAGGAAATCGATCGAAACGAAATGACGAGAAGCATCTATATGAAGTCCACGATAACCAAAACGAGGTTCATCTTCAATTCTCAAACAAGGGATATAATCTTTATTTTCAATAAGCTGCAGCAAAGACTGTATTCCGTAAAATAGTCCGGCTTCACTGTAAGCTGATATTTGAACTCCTTTTTTATTCACCGTCAACGAGTAAAACTCATCAGACTGTGATTCTACTTGGGGCAACAACACCAATTGCAACATCTTACCTGAAGAAGAAAGCGTTACAGCCTTTTTTAAGAAGACTAATAATCTCTCTGCAGCTTCAGGTTTAACGTTTTGCGTTACAGTATTAAATCCACTTGAAATATCGAGACTTCCCGAACTAAATTCTATTTTATTGGGTTTAGGAATAAGATTTAATTCAGATGTCTCACTATTTTTCTGCTGACACGCGAAAAGAACAAGAAGAATTAACTGGATAAGATATTTGTTCATAAGAATTGTGATTTTGGGGCAAAGATAGTGAAAAGAAGCACTTCTCAGATAAACTTTCTGCTACAAAAGTACTTTCATCCGCCGAGTAAACAATATTTTTTAACTGCATTTTTTTCTCCGAAGCTTTTTACTATTTTTGTAAAGTATAACATCGGAAATCTGTTTCTATGACAATTACACTGGTAATCCTGTTTGTAACTGCCACATTATTTATCTGGGGAAAGCTACGTTCAGACGTAGTCGCATTAATAGCGTTGTTAGGGTTAACTGTAACAGAAATACTTACACCCGCGGAAGCTATTGCAGGTTTCTCAAATCCAATTGTTCTGATGCTTGCCGGGCTATTCATTATAAGTGGGGCTATAAGTCAAACCGGGCTGGCAAGGACATTGAGTACTAAATTATTACAAACTGCAGGGAAGAGTGAAATAAAGCTATTCACTCTCACCATGATACTTGCAGCCGGATTAGGTTCTTTTATGTCAAATGCCGGTACTGCAGCATTGCTTCTTCCTATTGTTTTTAGCATGACGCGTGAGGCAGATGTGAGTGCTCGCCGTTTTTTGATGCCAATGGCATTCTCATCGAGCATGGGGGGAATGATGACGCTTATTGGAACACCACCGATTTTGATTGTCAACAACGTTCTTATTGAGAAGGGCTACTCAGGATTGGGATTTTTCACCGTCTTCCCTATTGGCTTTATTCTACTGATTGTGGGATTGTTTTTTTTATGGAACTCTTCCAAAATTTTAAAAAAAGACGAAAAGAAACGGTCATCAGGTTTCGGTAAAGCAAAATCTCCAACCGAGCTTATGCGCGAATATCAATTAGCAGATAACCTTTTCAGGATAAAAATGAACCCTGCTTCAACTATTATTGGATTGAAGCTGAAAGAACTTAATATTACTCAAAAATACAATGTATCCATTCTCGAAATAAGAACTCAAAGTCAGGGAACCGGTGCTTTCCTGAAATCGATTCAGCACAAACTGGCAGAAGCTGACACAGTGCTTGGCGGTGACGATATAATCTATGTAACTGGTAACTTTACAGATGTGGAGCGTTTTGCTTCTGAGAATAACTTAACATTGATGGATACAACACAAGCAGAAATCAACAAGAAAATTGCAGCATTTACCATGAAATTCGATGATATAGGTATTGCTGAAGCTGTAGTTCTGTCGAGTTCGAAGCTTGTCAATAAACCCGTGAAAGAATCAGGATTTCGAAATCGATATAACGTAAATATCCTGGGGATAAAACGCAAAAGCGAATATCTGCTCAACAAAGTTCAGAATGAAAAAATTCAAGCGGGTGATTCTCTATTGATTCAGGGTGCATGGACACATATCGACGAATTAGACAACGAAGAATCGGATCTTATAGTGGTGGGAAAACCTTCTGAGGAGGCCACAAAAGTCACTCTTGAACATAAGGCAACTACAGCTGCTATCCTTCTTTTTGCAATGGTTTTGGCCATTCTTTTTAAACTCTTAACCCCCGTAGTAGCAATCTCTTTGGCTGCATTGCTCATGATCTTGCTCGGTTGCTTCAGAAACGTTGAAACAGCTTATAACACCATTCGTTGGCAGACTGTTATCTTTTTTGCAGCTATGATTCCCATGGCTACAGCGATGGATAAAACAGGCACTTTTAACCTGATTTCGGAAATGGTGTTGAATTCAATTGGAGAATTTGGGCCTTATGCGGTACTTGCTTCATTTTATTTTGGAGCATTGGTACTGACAATGTTCATCAGTAACGCTACCAGCGTGATATTATTTGCTCCAATTGCTATTCAAACAGCTCAGGACATGAATATCAGCCCCTACCCTTTTCTTTTTGCTGTGGCAACCGCATCGGTTATGTGCCTGGCAAGTCCTTACGCATCTCCACCCAATTCAATTGTGATGTCTCCAGGAGGATATTCTTTTAAGGACTATATGATGGTAGGATTACCGCTGCAGTTGATTTATATGATTGTCATGGTATTGGCTTTACCTTTAATTTATCCATTTTAACTTTTGTTATGTAGGGATTTTAAAGATTTAGATGTCTTATAAGAAACAAAAAGCTAATTTTATGGCACTTTATAAAATGAGATTCAAATGAAGATACCACAGATATTGATAGTCATTTTTTCTTGTTTGTTTTTCTGTTTTTTTTCTGTTAATGCACAAGAAAGCCCAATTAAAAAAGACAGCTTGAAAATTACTTCTGACAAACCATTACCCCTGCAATCGGATTCAACGATATCCGACGGTGCTACCATAACCATACCAACAATACATCCGATAATAGGAAAAGATGGTTTTCAATACAACCGTTTCAGTGATTTTTCTATAAATCCTTATCTTTCGCCCCGTACAGGTCCATCCGGCGTGCAGTTTTACGGAACCGGATCAGACAATATAAATTCCAAATCGCGGACAGCGATAGCAACATATTCACCGATTTCAAGAATGAATCTATATTCTGCAGCTACATTTGGACTCGTGGAAACACCCTTTTTCGGGAAAGGCAATTATTATATTTTGAATGCCGGAGCAAGCTATTTGCTCACACCTAATGTAAATGCAGGATTATCGGCCATGTATAACTCAAATTTTGGAGTGGTTCCTTTCTGGAATGTTTCGGCAGATTTGCAGTATCTGGCGGGCAGAAATCTGATGCTCGAAGGCAGTGTGGGTTATATGCAAACAAGTGCCAATATGTTTAACCTGAATCAATCGGCAGTTTTGGTAGATTTACATGCCCGATATCGACTATCTGACGATTGGTTTTTGAATGCTTATGGCGGATTTCCTGTTTCACAGAACACCAACCGCCCTGCTGCACCCATGATGCCGATGATGAATAATACTCACTACGGTGGGACTGTAGAATATTGGTTTCAACCAACAGTCGGTGCTGAGGCCGGCCTGATTTGGGTGCGCGATATGTTCTCAGGGAAAATGCGGGCGCAACCTAAACTGGAACTAAAGTTCAGACCCGGCAGGTAAAAGCTTAGAAGCTTTTGAACAACAACCACGCCACAATGAGCGTCAGAAAGATATTAAATCCTTGAGCAATAAGGAAAGACCAGATATATTTTGAATTTTCTTTTTTGAAAATATCCTTAAAACTTGTTTCAAGACCAATACACACGAAAGCCAACGAGAAGAGCAATCCACGCGACTGTTGAGCTACTTTTGAAAGACTTTTTCCAACTGAAGGTTCAAAAGCAAAGCTGAAAATAAGTGAGGCAATAAGGAATCCGAGAACAAATTTTGGGAAACGTTCCCACAAGACACTTCCTGACGGACGAATATTGGTGTTTGTCCCTTTGTAAGACCAATAAATAGAAATAGCAAAAGCAGCAACTCCCAGCAATACATTTTGTGCCGATTTAATGATAACGCTGTATTGTTCAGCTGTTTCACCGATAAATTTTCCCGATGCAACTACTGCAGCCGTAGTATCGATTGTTCCTCCCAGCCAGGCCCCTGCAACTTGCTCAGTTAACCCAATCCATTTCGCAATGAACGGCAAGATATACATCATTGGAATAGCCACAATAAGAACCAATGAAACAATGAAAGATAGTTTTTTCGGGTCTCCCTTAATAGCTCCGCAGGTAGCAATTGCAGCTGAAACACCGCAAATGGAAACCGAACTCGATAACATCATCGACATCTCAGAATCGACACCCATTTTTCTCGATATCCAAAAACTAAAATACCATACACTGAAAACTACAATCACTGCCTGAAGCATTCCCAAGCTCCCCGCCTTCATTATTTCTCCGAAAAGTATGCTGCTGCCAAGGATTACCAAACCGGCTTTTATGTAATATTCGCTTCTCACTGCAGATTCCATCCATTTAGGTAAGCCAATTGTATTTCTCACTATCAACCCTATAAGAACAGAAAAAAACACCGATTCTAAGCCCATCTTTTTAACAAAAGCAATATCTGTAATCAGATTGGCCAGCAACACCAAGGCATAAATGACAATAAACGAGAGAAAGAACTGTCCATTATCCTTTTTTCCCATAAATTGATATCCCAAATAAGAGAGTACGGCTATCACTGCAAACAGGACATATGGATTTTTCATAAAATCCGGTATTAGCACTACAAATAACAGAATCACTCCACCGATAAGCGTGGCTGTCCAGTCTTCGTTTCTTAAGGACTTTAACATTTCGAATGATTTTTTGATTTTGCTGTCAAAGGTATAAATAAATCTTATTAATCAAACATTTCTCATCCATTATTTGTGACAATTCGTCGATACAATTCGCTCATTTGTCTATTTCATTTGCGATCAAGTCAACACTAAGTTAATTTTGTTGTGGTTTTAATAACTAATTTACAATACACAATCGTTATCAACACATCAATTTGAAATATTGAAATATTGAAATATATGAAAAGATTTGTTTTATTTATCGGATTATTGCTAATTGGCGTTACAAGTTTCGCCCAAAACAACGGAAGAATTGCAGGGAAGATCGTTGATCAGGAATCAAAAGACCCTGTAGCCCAAGCTAATGTTCGTATTCTACAACAGAGAGACAGCGTTTATATCAACGGTGTTGCAACCAATAACGAAGGGAATTTCTCTATCTCGTTACCATACGGAAGCTATATTGTACATGTAACATATGTGGGACATACCGATTTTTTCCGAAATGTTGTTCTCAGCAATTCAAATGCTAACGCTAATTTAGGAACAGTTGAACTCGGAACAGACAACATTCTTCTTGATGCAGCTGTGGTTACTGCCAAAGCTGCTGAAATTGTTGTTAAAGGTGACACAGTTGAATACAACGCCGACTCATACAAGGTAACGGAAAGCGCAATCCTCGAAGACCTATTGAAAAAAATGCCCGGCATTGAGGTGGATTCCGATGGAAAAATAACAGTAAATGGCCGTGAGATAAAGAAAATTATGGTTGATGGTGAAGAGTTTTTTAGCACAGATCCAAAAGTTGCTTCGAAAAACTTGCCGGCTAAAATGGTTGAAAAACTTCAGGTGCTTGACAGAAGAACCGATATGGCTCAAATGACAGGTTTTGATGATGGTGATGAAGAAACCATTATCAATCTGATGGTAAGACCGGGAATGAAGGAAGGCCTGTTTGGAAATGCATTTGTAGGCTATGGCACAAAAGAACGGTACGAGGGAAATGCAATGGTTAATTACATGAAAGATAAAAACCAGTACACCGTTTTGGGAGGTTTTAATAATACCAATAACGCCGGATTTTCAGATTTGGCATCATCTATGTTTGGTAGTGGTGGAGGTGGCGGCCGACGATTCTTTGGAGGTGGACGAAGTGGTATCACAACATCAGGAAATGCAGGCTTCAATTTCAGCCAGCAATTTACCAGTAACCTGAAACTCGGTGGGAACCTCCGATACGGACTTACGGACAATAACACGCTCTCCAAAACACACACACAAAATATTCTCAGCAGTGGCAACACTATTGAAGATGAAAATAACTCAAGTAACAATTACAGTCAGAATTTTAATATGGACCTGCGCCTGGAATGGACGCCTGATACGCTGACAAGAATTATTTTCAATCCGCAAGGTTCGGTTTATAACAATAGAAGGAGCGACCTCAGCGACTTCTTAACCACAAACGAAATCATTGAAGATTCAATTAATTACGGTGATTCGAAATACAACTCCGAAGGAGACGGGAAAGACTTATCTGCCCGTTTGGATGTGAGCCGGACACTGGGTAAGAAAGGACGTATCTTAAGTATTCAACTTCGTGGAGGAATGTCGGATTCAGAAAATACGGGAACAAACCTTTCCAACACTTTTTACAACGGAACAAAACCCGATGATATTATCGATCAGCGATTCGCTAACACCAACGATTCCAAAAACTGGCGTGGCTACTTATCCTATGTTGAACCGATAGGCAACAACAATGCAATTCAGTTCGCGTATCAATATCGACAAAATCTATCCGAATCCGATAGAGACACGCGTGTTCAGGATGGTAACGGAAATTATACCGTTTTAGACGAGCAATACAGCAAACGGCTGGAAAATAATTTTACCAATCAGGAGATTGAACTTAACTTTCAGTCGAATCGTGAAAAATACGATTATACTATCGGTTTTTCAGTACAACCTTCCAGTTCACAAAGCAAAACTTTTATTGGTGAAAACAAAATCAATGATTTTGCGCGTGACGTAGTAAATTATGCACCCATGGCTCAATTCAACTATAGATGGACACGTCAGCATAACTTGAGACTCAGGTATTACGGAAATACAGATCAACCTTCGGTTACACAATTATCTCCGGTAGTTGACATTTCGAATCCATTGAACATAACTTATGGAAATCCTGACTTGAAGCCATCTTTCGAGCACAGATTAAACCTCCGTTATCAGAATTTCAATCCGGAAAAAAATCGCTCAATGGGTCTTTTTGGTGATATCCGATACCTGACCAACGATATCGTTTCGTCCACAATGACAGACAGAGCTACCGGACGTAGAGAAACCACGTACGAAAACGTTACCGGAAACTGGAGTGCCAACGGCCGAATGATGCTGAACCTTCCTCTGAAGAACATCAAATTCTCTGTATTCTCAATGTCTTTTGCCAGCTACAATAATACAAACGGATTTTCCAATCTGGAAAAAAACTTGAGCCGAAGACTGAACCTGGGCGAGACATTAGGCCTGAATTACAGATCGGATGTGTTGGATTTTGGAATTCGCGGCAACATTTCATACAACAAGGTGAAGAACAGCCTGGACGCACAACGTGATCAGGAATTCCTGAATTACGGAGGAAATGCCAATACAACGTTATATCTTCCCTGGGACGTATCCATCGAAAGCGACATCAATTACAGTACCAACTCGGGTTATGCTGATGGCTTTACGCAAGACGAGTGGTTGTGGAATGCTTCTATCCAAAAACAATTGTTTAAACAAAAAAACGGTACTATTCGTTTAAAGATATACGATATTTTGCAACAACGCAGTAATATTAGCAGATCAGTTACTTCTAATTACATTCGCGACACGACAACCAACACGCTTACAACCTATTTTATGGTACATTTTGTATATCGTTTCAATATTTTCAAGGGTGGTGCAACACAACAGGATATGATGCCACAACGTGGTTTCAGAGGAGGACCCGGAGGCGGTGGTCATGGTGGCGGACGTCCCGGAGATGGTTTTGGTGGCTAATAAAGTCTTAACTTCAAAATTTATTAAAAATGCAAAATACTATCGGAAATAGAACAGCAAACACATACGCGGTTATTATCGTACATATTCTGTTATGGAGTATGATAGTGGTTGCACCATACTTTTTTATTGACAGGGAAAGACTTTTTCGCTGGGATCTCTTCATACGTTCAACTCCGGACACATTGGGATTACTGCTGGTTTTCTACGTCAATTATTTTTTGTTGATAAAGCGGTTTTTATTCAAGGGAAAAAATAAAGAGTTTATTTTTTATAATCTGTTACTGATTATTTTAGCAGCTGTTCTGATGCACTTTGGCAACGATTTGATTAGATTAGTAAGCCCCGAACATTGGACACGCAGGCCTGGGCGTCGTTTCAGGCCTTCACCCTGGCTTTTTATTATTCGAAACTTAACTACCTTGGTAACAATGGTCGGACTAAGTGTTGCACTAAAAATGACATTTCGCTGGTTCGAAGTAGAAAATGAAAAGAAAGAACTGGAAAAAGCAAAATCGGAGGCTGAACTACAAAATATGAAAAACCAGATCAGTCCGCATTTTTTGCTTAATACACTCAATAACATTTACGCGCTTGTTGAGTTCAACCCATCAAAAGCACAGCAGGCTATACTAGACTTAAGTAAACTGCTGCGACATATACTCTATGATAATGACAAGCCGCTTGTACCACTACATCAGGAAGTTGATTTTATTAAAAATTATGTGGATTTGATGAGGATAAGACTTGCCGGCAATGTGAAAATCAACACAAAATTTTCGACAAAACCAGACAGCAGCACACCCATTGCACCGCTAATTTTTATATCTTTGATTGAAAATGCTTTTAAACACGGAGTAAGTGGAGATAAACCATCGTTTATAGATATCTCGTTGACGGAAACACCGGATGGGAAAGTCGAGTTTATTTCACGTAATAGCTTATATCCCAAATCAGGAGATGATAAAAGCGGTAGCGGAATTGGATTGGAACTGGTAAAAAAACGATTAGAAATGGTTTACCCCAAACGGTACAAATGGAATTCGGAAATCGCAAACGACACCTACTCTACAACGCTGGTTATTGATACAAAAGAAGATCAGAAACGTAATGAAACTGAATTGCTGGATAGTTGACGATGAGCCTTTGGCATTAGAATTGCTCGATTCCTATGTTAAGAAAACACCTTTTTTGGACTTGACAGGTAAGCATTCCAGTGCAGTTCAGGCAATGAAAAATATGCCCAATGAACGCATAGATGTCATTTTTTTAGACATACAGATGCCGGAAGTAAACGGCATGGAGTTTGCCCGATTCCTGGATAAAAATACAAGGATAATATTCACGACCGCTTTCAGCGAATACGCTTTGGACGGTTATAAGGTAAATGCGCTCGATTATCTGCTGAAGCCTTTCTCTTACTCCGATTTTTTAAGTGCTTCAAAAAAAGCGCTGGAATGGTTTGAAATGAAAGCTGCCTCGGAAGAAAGTGGAGGGGAACAAGTTGCTACAGGTATTTTTGTCCGTTCGGATTATAAACTTGTCCAGATTCTATTTGAAGATATACTTTTGATTGAAGGGCTAAAAGATTATATTAAGATTTTTATCGATAATGAGGCGAAGCCTATCCTCACACTGATGAGTATGAAATCGATGGAAGATGAATTACCGTCAGCCAGATTTATTCGAGTACACCGGTCTTTTATTGTAAACCGTGATAAAATTGCACGTGTCGAAAAAAATCGGATTATAATCGGAAAGCATGAAATTCCTATCGGTGAGACATACAAAAAAATATTTATGGAAACAATCAACGGTAAATAAATCAATTATCCGTCAATCAGACTTTTATAAATATTGAAATTGTCCTTATCGAAACATACAAATGTAACTTCTTCCACAAACCCGGCAGAGAAACTCTTCACTGCTTCTAAGGCAATCTCTGCAGCTCTTTCCTTCGGAAAACGATAAACTCCCGTGCTGATATTGGGAAATGCTACCGATTTTAGCCGATGCTCCTCGGCAAGTTGCAACGAGTTTACGTAACAATCCCGCAGCAAATTTTCTTCATTGTTTTTTCCGCCGTACCAAACAGGGCCGACGGTATGAATAACATGTTTGGCAGGCAGTCGGTAACCTTTGGTTATTTTTGCTTTTCCGGTTTCACAACCGTTCAACGCTCTGCATTCTTCCAGCAGTTCCAGTCCCGCCGCACGATGGATGGCACCGTCAACACCTCCACCTCCAAGCAGCGATGTGTTTGCCGCATTAATAATGGCATCTACTTGTAGTTGAGTAATATCGGTTTGTAGTAATTGAATCTTCATATCATTTAAACTATTATTTTCAAACCGTCAGACCGGCAATCGGTCAGACGGTTGGTTAAAACCACTTCCGTTTTTTAAAATACCACAACATTCCCAATACAATCGCAATCATCACGCCCCAAACGATAAAATATCCGTATTTCCAGTGAAGTTCAGGAAGGTTATCGAAATTCATTCCGTAAACACCCACGATAAACGTCAGCGGAATGAAAATAACGGAAAAAATGGTAAGTACGGTCATCGTGTCGTTCAGTTTTGTGCTCATCGATGAATGATACATATTCAACTCATCGTAAAGCACTTCGCGGTAATAATCGAGCAAATCTACCGCTTGATTAATGTTATCCAGCAATTCCTTGTAATGCTTCTCGTTTTCCTCGTGAATAAAATCCGTATCCAGTTTCACCAAACTCATGACCATTTCTTTTGCCGGCTTTATATCCATTCGTAAGTTATTGAGTTCGTGCTTAAAGAGATTGATAATCTTAAGTGTTTCTTTATTGGTATTCATGATAAGTTTGCCCTCGAGTGTTTCCACTTTTTCACCGTAAACACCTAAAATATAAATATAATTATCGATCACTACATCTAACAAAGCAAATGCCAGATAGTCGGCTCCCGAAGTACGGATTTTAGTTTTATGCTTGCGGATTCTGTCACGAACCGGATCAAACACATCGCCTTTTTCTTCCTGAAAAGTGATAAGAATCTTATCCATCACGATAAGGCTCAGGTTATCCACCGCTACCCTACTCTTTTTCTCGTTGAACTCCATCATTTTTATGGAAACGAAAAAACCGTTATCAAACTCTTCCGCCTGCGGACGTGACGATGGCTCCATCACATCCGAAAGAATATCGCCAGGAATGGAAAAAATGCTTGATATATCACTGATAATTTGTTCGTTGTGCAGCCCGTCAACATTTATCCATGTAATGGAATTGGTATTTAGGTATTTTTTTAACTCATCGGTATTGTGAATTTCCGTTTCACGTATCTCCTCCAAATCAAAATCGATTACCTGAATACGCACGTTTTCGGTTCTTTTCTTTCCCCGAAACTTCAATTCGTAGGGTGAAAGGCCGATGTCTTCTTTCTTTTTGAGTGGGATGTAGGGCATGTGAATTTGAGATTTCCGATTTACGATTTTGGGGTTAGGTACTGCTATTTTTCGCTCAAACTTGTTTGCTCATTTTGACGAGAAATCACAGGAAAATCTTTGACAAAGTTAATCATTTCCCACAAAACAAAGCGGGTTACGAAAAAAACTTTCATAACCCGCAATTTATTAAATCCCAATTTCGGAATCTAAAATCCGAAATCAATTATTCTTCTCCCAGCAATATCTTCACAATCTGGATAGCCGATTTCGCTACCGGTGAACCCGGTCCAAAAATAGCGGCAACACCCGCTTTGTAAAGAAAATCGTAATCCTGAGCGGGAATTACGCCTCCAGCGATAACGATAATATCGGGACGGCCTAATTTTGCCAATTCGTCAATTACTTGCGGAACCAGCGTCTTGTGTCCGGCCGCCAATGACGATACGCCCAACACGTGAACGTCGTTTTCCACCGCCTGGCGAGCGGCTTCTGCCGGAGTTTGGAACAACGGCCCCATATCCACGTCGAAACCGCAGTCGGCATAACCCGTGGCAACTACTTTCGCTCCACGGTCGTGTCCGTCCTGTCCCATTTTTGCCACCATGATTCTGGGCTGGCGTCCTTCTTTCTTTGCAAACTTTTCGGTCATGGCGCGCGCTTGTTCCAGCGTGGCGTCCGATTTTGATTCTGATGAATACACTCCTGATATTGTTCTGATTACTGCATTATATCGTCCTACAACTTTTTCGCAAGCGTCGGAAATTTCTCCCAACGATGCGCGCAAACGAGCCGCTTCAACGGCTAATTCCAACAAGTTTCCTTCTTTGGTTTCCACACATTTGGTAATGGCGTCAAGTGCTCTTTTAACCGCTTCGTTATCGCGGTTGGCACGCAATTCGCCTAACCGTTGTACCTGTTGTTTACGTACTTCCGTGTTATCCACTTCAAGAATATCGATAGGGTCTTCTTTTTCCAAACGGCAAACGTTCACCCCGATAATCTTCTGTGTTCCCGAGTCGATACGCGCCTGTGTTCTCGCCGCAGCTTCTTCGATACGCATTTTGGGAACTCCTGTCTCAATGGCTTTTGCCATTCCACCCAGTTTTTCCACTTCTTCTATTAACGCCCAGGCTTTATCAACCAACTCTTGTGTAAGCGATTCCACGTAGTACGAACCTGCCCACGGGTCAACCTGTTTGGTGATCTGGGTTTCTTCCTGAATGTAAATCTGGGTGTTACGAGCGATACGTGCCGAAAAATCGGTTGGAAGGGCGATGGCTTCGTCCAATGCGTTGGTGTGCAACGATTGCGTGTGACCCAACGCTGCCGCCATGGCTTCGATTACCGTTCTTCCCACGTTGTTAAACGGGTCTTGTTCGGTAAGCGACCATCCCGATGTTTGCGAGTGTGTGCGCAATGCCATTGATTTGGGGTTTTTCGCGCCCATACTTTTCACAATTTTTGCCCACAACAAGCGCGCTGCGCGCATTTTGGCGATCTCCATAAAATGGTTCATACCAATTGCCCAGAAAAATGACAAACGCGGGGCAAATTTATCGATATCAATTCCGGCGTTGATTCCGGCGCGAAGGTATTCAATACCGTCTGCCAGCGTGTATGCCAGCTCAATATCCGCCGTGGCTCCGGCTTCCTGCATGTGATATCCCGAAATGGAGATGGAGTTGAACTTCGGCATCTTTTGCGAGGTAAACTCAAAGATGTCGGCAATAATTTTCATCGAAAATTCAGGCGGATAAATATAGGTGTTCCGCACCATAAATTCTTTCAGAATATCGTTTTGGATGGTTCCCGCCATTTCTTCCAGCTTTGCACCTTGCTCCTGTGCAGCAACAATGTAGAAAGCTAACACGGGCAATACCGCACCGTTCATGGTCATGGAAACAGACATTTTGTTAAGCGGAATTCCATCAAAAAGAATTTTCATGTCTTCCACCGAACAAATCGATACACCGGCTTTACCTACGTCACCTACAACACGTTCGTTGTCGGCATCGTAACCGCGGTGTGTGGGAAGGTCGAACGCCACAGACAATCCTTTTTGTCCCGATGCCAAGTTTCGACGATAGAAAGCATTAGATTCTTCGGCAGTGGAAAATCCGGCATACTGACGAATTGTCCACGGACGCATTACATACATGGTGGAGTACGGCCCGCGTAAGAAAGGCTCTACTCCGGCAGCATAACCCAGATGCTCCATACCTTCGAGATCTTCTTTCGTGTACACGGGTTTTACCGGAATTTGCTCCGGTGTAAGCCAATCGGCTTTAATTTCGTTTTTCTCAGCCCACTCGGCAACATCTGTTGCTTCAAATCCGGCCGATTTAAAATCGATATTTTTGAAATCAGGTTTCATATTCTTTTTTTTAGAGCCAAGACTATTAGAATCAAGAGTCAAGACTTTTTAATGATTATTTTTTTTGATATAATTAAAAATGCACTATTTCTTTATCAACCCAAGCGCCAAAATCTTGGTTCTTGGCTCTTGGTTCTTTTGTCTAAATAAACGGTGCAACAAAATTAGCAATCGATAGTAGCACGCTGAACATCAACACAAGTTTCGCGGTATCTGTATCCAGAAATTGTATTTTTGCCAGATTATCAATAGTAACGGTTTTCATCAACTTGATGTTTTTTAAAGCAACAGGGAAAGTAATAAGAACCAAAAACACGGCGGGATGCAAAAAGCGCATCATCACGGCAACGGCAATGACGAGATATGCAGCCAGCAACAACGTTTGATAGACGATTTGCGAACCTTCAACACCCAACCTCATCGCTTGTGTTTTTATGCCGGCTTCTTTGTCTTGCAGCATATCGCGTGTGTTGTTGGCGTGAAGTATGGCTACAATAAGCAGTCCAACAGGAGTGCTCACAAGCAGCGACGACCAGATAAGCTGGTTTGTCATTACATATGCAACTCCCAGCGCAATGGATAATCCGTAACAAATAAAGATTATCAAATCGCTTAGGCCGGCGTATTTGAACTTGTAGTAAAGCGTGGAGCTAATAATGCCGATTATCCCGATGAACAGCAACGGTAAGCTGGTGTTTATCAACAGATAAATTCCCAACAAAATTCCAACAAACAACACAATATACCCGTAGATCAATACCGGTTTCGGTTTAAAGACACCAAGAACGATCAGGCGGATGGGACCGGTTTTTTCCATCTTGTCCACTCCGCTCACGTAATCGTGATATTCACTGATGAGATTACCCGAAGCGTGAAATATTATGGCTCCTAGAATAGCCAATATTCCAAATGTCCAATTCACATCGGGTACTGCACCTGTTTTATACATATAAAATACGTATGAAAACGCTATCAGCGCCGGTGAACCCGATGCAGGCCACGACCACGGGTGAGCGACCATTATCCAGTGTTTGAGTTTAGGCATATTCTTTAGATTGTTAGAACCAAGAGCCAAGAACCAAGACGGTGGGCAATAAACCGAAGTTCATCTATCCAAACTGTCTTTGAATGCGTTAATCATTCGTTGGAGTTCATTGACTTTTGCTTGTTTGTCTTCCAGTGCATTACTGTTTATATATTCTAAATTGCAAGCTACAATGAGTGCCGTTTCAAGTTCGAACGAAGAACCTACAGCCATTTCAAGGAACCGCGCAAAATCTTTGTTACTTGATTTAGCAGAACCTTCGGAAATATTCAGTGGAATAGACGTTGCAGCACGACGTGTTTGCGCCGTTAATCCAAAAATCTCTTCTCTTGGATATACCTGAGTCAGCAAATAGATTTCAGTAACTAAATCTACCGACAGTTTCCATATTTCGAGTTTCTTAAAATTATGCACCGTCTTGGCTCTTGGTTCTTTTACCTCTTACAATAATCTCTCATTAAACGCTTTCAGCGTCTCCAACACGTTGCTTCTCACGTGAATGAAATGCTCAATTCCTTGTGCTTTCAAATCATCCATACAAGCGGGAGCGCCGGCAACCACGAAAAGTTCTTTTCCGTCTTTCAGCAAATCGAAAGCTTGCGGAGCGTATTCCACGTACTCATCATCGCTGGAGCAAAGAACCACTATATTGGCTTTGGTATCGCGGGCAGCTTTTACACCGTCTTCAACCGTGTTAAATCCGAGATTATCGATAATTTGATATCCGGCACACGAGAAAAAGTTGCTCGAAAATTGCGAACGTGCTAAGCGCATGGCTAAGTTACCGATAGTAAGCATAAACACTTTCGGTGTTTTCCCACTATTTTCGGTAGCCAAACGAAGTTCGTTGAATTGTTCCGCCAAACGGCGTACAACTAACGGCTTCAACGCGGTTTCAGCGCCGGGAGTGCATCCGCACGAATGATCTTTGGGATTATTTACTTTTTCGGACATAGTTTCAGTGAAGTTCGGAAACTGGTTGGTTCCCAACAATACTTCTCTCCGGTTTGCCAATGCTTTAAAGCGGGAATCGGCCGATGCAGCGATTGTGTCTTGAACAGTACCTGTTTTCAATGCTTCGTAAAATCCTTTCTCTTCGGTTTCGAGGAAAAGTTTCCAGGCTTGTTCAGCCAACGATGCAGTAAGCGTTTCAATATAATATGAACCCGATGACGGGTCGGTAACTTTATCAAAATGAGACTCCTCTTTCAATAATAACTGCTGATTTACGGCAATGCGTTCCGCAAACTCGGTAGGTGTTTCAAACGCCTCGTCGAACGGACGAACCGTCAGCGAATCTACTGCCCCGATAGTGGCCGACATGGCTTCGGTTTGCGTACGAAGCAAGTTCACGTACGGGTCAAAAAGCGATTGGTTGAAACGAGAAGTAGTAGCGTGTATATTCATTTTAGCTGCGCACAGACAAGTGCCGTCGGCAGCAGTGTTATCACATTCTATATGAGGCGGGCATGGCGGTTTATAGGCATTCACGATTTCGGCCCACAACCAACGACTGGCACGGAATTTAGCGATCTCCATGAAATAATTGGCGCCGATGCCCAATTCAAATTTAATTTTTTTAGCCACCAATGAGCGGTCGAGCCCTTTTTCAATAAGCGCGCTCAGTACCTGATTTCCGTAGGAAAGGCTAAAACCTAACTCCTGGTAACTGTAGGCTCCGGCATCGTTAAACAGATTTCCGGTAACGGAAATGCTTCTGTATCGGGGGAGCGAAGCGGTAATTTTCACCATTTCGGCAGCATCGTCAATCCAATTAGGAACATCAACTCCTTTTTTCAAAATCTTACGGAACGGATCGTACTCAATAGAGCCGAAGCACTCCAATACATTCAGGTTTTGTGCGGTAACATAAGCTACCACCAAACGAGCCATCTCGTGAGTTTTAGAGATGCAGGTTTTAAAATTCAGCTCCACTTTATCGGGAGCGATACCGTTAAGTAGGATTTCCAGATTTTCTGCCGAAAGGTTATTCTTCGGAAGATGAAATCCGAACGAAGTTACGCCTCTTTCCAACAACAACAACGCTTTTTTGTTGGCTTCAGCATAATCTTTCACGTCAATATCCTGACGCACGTACCAAACATTATCCTTTCTTGTGCTACGCACGTAGGGGAATTGTCCCGGTAGGTTTCCGGTCGATAGAAACCCATCGATGTCTTCGGCACGGTAGAAAGGATTTACATTAAAACCTTCATTTGTTCTCCACACCAGTCTTTTTTGGAAATCAGCGCCTTTTAAGTCGGCGGTGACAACCTCCATCCACTGTTCTGTGGATACCGGTGGAAAATCGGTAAAAAGTTTTTCTTTCTGATTACTCATAATTTACTGATATTTATTATTTTGGGTTTTTTCAGGCTCATCAAGTAAGATAAGAAATGAAGAAAAAACATTTTGTCTTTATTCTTTAATTCCTTACTCTTTGTTCTTACTCTCAACAAGTTTGCAAAATTACTCTTTTTTACTTACTTAAAAAAGTGTTTTAGTGATTTGTTTAGGAAAATGAGTGAGAGTGCTTTTCTATAAAGGTCAATTAGATTTATCAAGTTTAATTCAACAATTGGGAAAAAAATAATAGAAAATGAGTAGAGTTGATTTTCAACTCTACTTCTAGTTCGACATTTAGATTGTAAATAATTACTTCCTTACACAACGAACTGAGAACCGATGATACCAATCCAACGGTTCATCACGAGTAATATTTGGTTCCAATACAGTTGCTCGATCACCATATCGGAAGATTTCGGCACCCACATTGTGGTTCGGCAGGTGATAGATATCTAGTATTTGCTGCTCTTCTCGAGTGTTACCCCCACTCGACCAATAATAGGCACCTTCATTCCGATAGGGATCAAAAGTAGAGTAAGGGAAAATTGAATTTGTTCCGCTATAATAATAACGGAAAGAAAAGGGTCTTGAATCTTTCATATCCGAACCATCATCAAATACAAATCCTCCTCCGGGTAAATAGAGAGTAACCGGTTCTTTGGGATTGGTTTCATCTATGTATAACATACCTCCGCGCCCGAAGTCAATATTACTGTCATTACTACCTGCAATATTAGTATTAATTCTTCCCCATATTGTCCGTAATTTTTCATTTCCGTAGTTTTTCGCCCAATAGTTTACAGGCGCTGTTCTACTGCGAAGCAATGTTATTTCTGAAGAAGTGGGTAATCGATATCCATCGGGACAAGGTTCTGCACCAGGAGGATAGTCAGTGTTCCAATCAGACCAGTCTTTATCTTTTTGTAACTGGTTTAGATTATTCTCAGGGATCATTCCTGAAGCTGATTGAGCATTTTCGGTTTTACCAACAGTATATCGGATACCGCTGAGTTCGTAGGTAGCACCACCTTCTCTTGAACCATATTTATATCTGCTCCCAAAGTCGTTAATTAGATCAAATAAAGGAGGTTCTTTATCATTTTTCCCACCTTTCACGGAATTGCGTGCTGCCCATCTTGTGTTGCCACTAAATCCAAAAGTTACATCATTGAATCCTTGATGCACATAAATAATATGTGTAGCCTGATTATTATTGTAATGTAACAATATACGTCCGTACCTATCAGGAGCTGTGATATCCTGAGGCTCCAAACGGTAAGTGAATGACATCTTGCCGGTTTCAGAAAGTTCATTACCGGAAATATAAGGGGTTGTGCTGCCGGGAATAATAGCGTTCCCTCTTCCGTTGATCTGTATCCACGATTTTTCAGATTCTATTGTCCAGCCACCATAAATACCTTCTACAGCAACATCATACGTAACGCCGTCGGTATTATCCCGATAGATAGCAATAATTCCATTTTTATATGTCCCTACTGCGCTTCCTGTACGCGTTTCACTTATCCCGTCAATGAAATGTGCCTGTCGTATATCGATTGTTTTGGAAACGAATCCCGGATAGGATAGTGTTAATGTGCCCAACAGGGTGTTATTTAACGGATCGTACCTGTCTTCAAGAGCATTTACTTCCAACGTATGAAAACGATTAATATCCGAACCTGGGAAACTCGTACTCTGGGAGAAAACAATATCCGATGTGGACGGTACTATCTGCAAATTCTCTGAAATAAGCGTATTGTCGTAAAGAGGCAGTGTGGTACGTACTTGTAAATAGGTTTTGAAGTCACTTCGATATGACACAAAATTAGTTTCGGGAATATCAAAAGTATTCAGTTGATCTACTAAATGAATCATACGATTCATGTCCGGCATCTCAGTTAATGAAACCACCAAATCGGTTTCACGAGTAGTTTCCATACCGTCGCGATTGATCATTCCTTTCACAAGAAACTGATCACCTTCTTTTACGACTTGTAACTCACTTAACCAAGATGCCGTACTGGTTACTGTAAAAGCCGAAGCTAATGCACCCTCTAAATTCGTATCAACCGTTCCTAACGTAATAAGGCCTTCTTGACCGCCATATGTATATTTGGTATCGCTCACGCCTAAATAGACCTGTCCGTTACTTACGATATTGGTAATGGAAACATCTATATCTAACACATCGGTAATAAGTATATTGCTTCCGGGGAATTTTCTTGCCTGAGCATAACTATCATACCCGCTGTTGGGCATAATACTGTTGATGGTAATAATATAGTGGTGATTCCGATACAGGTTTAAATAATGAGGTTCTACATCGGTTCCCACTTCAGATGACCCCAACCCATATAAATCTACCCTGTAGAATTTTGAAACAGTACTGCCTGGAGCTTTTATTTTTGCCATCAAATAAGTTTTTTCTGCTGTAGGTGCAGTGGAGTTATGATGCTCAAAAACAAAAGCCGAAAAATCGGCAGTGGTTTCCCATAGACCTTGTTGCATGATTGTTTCATCTGGAGTGCCGAGATAAGGGTTATAATTATCTTTAGAAATGATGTTTCCTCCCGGGTCAAGTAAAGTAGCAGTACTTTTGGGTTGCACGTATCCGGTGGAATTGCGCGAACCGAGTACTACTTCTTCCAGTACATATCCATTGTCCAATAATTCCTGATTGAGCTTTAATGTCATTTTTGAAACGGCCCGGTAAAGATTTATGGGTGAAGCGAACGGTGATTTTGTTCCATCGCCAAAACCCGTTGGTAACTCTACCATTCCCCACATTGGTAGTAAAGCGGCATTCGTGGCAGATTCAGCCGCCTGCGACATGGTAACTGCAGAAACAGCACTGATATTAGGGTTGTTCTGCAAATAAGTATGTGCATCTGCTGACAAATTGGCAAAGAAAACCGCTGTTTGAGCCACATTAGATGTATACGCTTCTAAAACAAATGTGAATAGTGCATTTGATGTTGCCCCATCTCCCGAAGTATTAAGGTGACTAATCCCACTTGCATTAACAATTTTGGCTAATGCCCCATCCGATTTGTTATAAACAAACAGCTTCAATGTTGCAATATTGGATTCGGGGGCAGCAGTCGCACGAGTTTGAATTTGATGTTCCTTTACGCCGGGAACCCTTATGGTAACGGTCAAATTACCAGTCATTTCGTCAGGAAGAATAATCACAATTTCGTCTTCCAGTGAACAACTCGCCGCGAAAAACAAAAACACCAAGAGCGAAAGTATATATATTATTTTGTTCATGGGTTGTAATCTCTTACACATCTAACATATTTTTTCTCTGTAACCGATGCCATCGGCAAATCGGCATAATCAGTATGGTAACCAATATTTATAGTTGCATATTTGGCAAAAGCCAATGTCCCGGCATAGGTAGGATCCATAGTGGCAGTCCAAAAATCACGCCCTAACTCACTGTAAAAATTTGCCGCAGCAGTACCAGACAAATATGTTCGAACCCAAGCTTTCATTTCATATTCTGTAGGCAGACGCCAGCCGTTGGCAGCATCACAAGCCGTATTGGCTGTATTCCAATCCATCATGGCGGTTCCGGCTATTGAGCTATTCATAGAAGCCCATTCTAACATTTCATAAACGTGGGTACGATAATGCATTCCCGTAGGTGTAGGAACGGGTGTTTTCTTACGGTCGCTTGATATTTGTAGGTGATTCGGAGAAACTTCCACCACAAATGGTGAAACAGATGCTAGGCGTATCGAAGGCCGTACTTTAACAGTCAGCGTTTTAGTAATCAGTTTATTGTATACCATCAATACTCTGTCTAACGCTATGTCTGCACTAAATTCCTGATAGTAGGACGGATGATTAACAGCATCAGAAGTAAACGTAAATGTCCATTTTAAATCATTGTTTTCCGATAAGTTTGAAAACGCAAAAACACGCTGATCAGGATAAGCTGCTGCTCTATAGGATATAGTGATATCTGATTCGGCGGTTACTGATTTTACATCATTTAGATAATTAAGTTCTACTATAGAATCAGACAACGTTAGCCATGTTTTACCATAAATGTCTTCATACAAATGCTCCGGTTCCCAATGAATCACTTCAACCGTATTATCCAGAAGCACTGCATTTTCAGGCGACAATTTGCCGCGCTCGGTAACGTGAGATTCTAACCTGTAAATCCTATTTCGGTCTATCTTTTCTGGCAACTGAACCCGGTAGAAGTTGTCTTTCCCTTCTCCTGAAAGTGTGCTCGGTAATTGCAGCAAAATATAAGGGTGCTCGTTAAAAGCTTCTCCACCGGTAAAATCTCCTTCATAAATATACTGCTGCATACGTATGATTTTACCTGAAGTACCGATTTTTTCCGTAAAAGGAATGTAATTGGGATAGTTTCTAAACAAGGTGACGGGAAATGCAGGAATTTCCGCATTCTCCACTACATACGTCCTGCTGTTTAAGTTGCGTGGTTGGTATTTATTTTCTTGTGAGTCATCCAATCCCGCGTAATCCAGAAACAATGTTAAGTCTATTTTAGAAACCAAGCGTTTAAGATTTATTTCAATCCTACGGTCGGTCGCTGTGAAAGTTTTATCGGCGTAACCCTGCATCATTAGTGGGGTAGTTATTTGATGAAATCCCAATGAGTTATCGTAAACCATATCCATAAGGTTTTTTTCGGTTCTCACTGCCATTAACCGGTCATGTAAAACTGCTTCGGCGTTGGCGACCACATATACTCTGCGTGTTCCCAAATCGGAAGGATAAATATTTTCGAGCACTAAATGCGGATCGGTAGTATTAGTCCAAGGTACACTTTGAGTTAGCGCATCGTTAGAGAAGTGAATTGGTATGTATCTAAATAATTCACTGCCATCGGGTGAGAACAAAAAAATATATAAATCGGTAATTAAATTCTCGTCGTTTGTTCCCTGTTTGTCAGGTTTTGTAGCACGGGTTGTCGCAAAAGGTTTATCTACCGAAATACTAAGTTCAATGGGTGACTCACATTCTACAAAATTATCGTTAATTGATTCGCAGGAAATAAATCCGGCAAAAAGGACCAAAAGAATAATATGTAATATGTTTTTTTGCATTTCTATCTTAAACCGCTTTATTGTCTATCGTCTATAAAGTAAATATTTCTTCATAAACGGGGGTTTCACCTAATCCCACACTCACCCGAAGGTAATTTCCACTTGTCCACGTTCCTTTCGAAATAGGGAAAGAAAACGACGTGCCACTTACGGGCGGCTCACTGGTAATTACTTTTTCCTTTACAGTCTCGTTGTCGAAATAAGTTCCTCCCAAGGCTTCAAACTTCCACGTATATCTATTGTAATTGTTGGGAACCGTATACATAACCTTTACTTCATTTGTTTCGCCGGTAAAATCTCTATCGTCAACCTGCACCGTGAACATGTCTCCCACAACCTGATATAATTCCGTTACGCCCCACGGCGAAACGGTCGTTTTTATTTCTACCGGTTCTTCAAAACCGCGGGGAGTGATGGAAATGCGATAATGTTCCGTTCGTAAGAGTGTTTGTGGTACTACACCAATCTCACGTTCTTCCACCAAAAAAGGAATCTCTACCGTTTTAACCGCTCCAGCCGTATTTACCATTTCAAGTTTTAGTCTGGTGGCATACGTATCGTGTGCTGTCGTATATGCTTCATCCCAATTTTCAGGAACATAGAAAAGAGCTCCTGACAATCCTTCAGATGCAGTTTCGCTACGATCGATAGTCAATAAAGAACTTCTGTTGACTTCGGAGCGAACATCAAAACCTAAGGAAAACTTCTCATTAAACGTAGGATATTTGGATGAAAGATAATACTTGGGTGCAACGTTTATTAAACTGATCTTGCTGAATCTCATATACTTCGATAACGGATATGTGATTTCATCACGATCAATCATTACTTCTACTTTCGCATAGTTCCGCTGCATGGTTACCGGCATTTCAAAAATCCTGTTTACCGGGTCCACATCGTTCGGGCTGATAATCACCCTGAAATATAGTTGAGACATCAAAAAATCATCAGTGACGGGATTAAAGTTAGTCTCATTGAAATTTTGAACAATAATATCCTTATTATTTATAAGAGGCGTTGCTCCGGTAACAGCATCGAGTTTATCTGTCAAATCAGCAGATTCATTTCCAATAAATATAAAATTTAAGTATCGGTTATTGTTATTTATCGCGTCTTTGTAGCCGTTTTCTATCACTTTGAACGTTGGCGTTGAATTTGTTGAAACATCTATAACTTCGTTCGCAACAATTGGACCGCTTGTTTTAAACGCCATCAGGCGAAGTTTCTTTAATCTGTTCTCATCGTTAGTATTTATTGCTTCCTCTCCTAAGCGGGCGTTCACTTTAAGTAAAAGCGTATCGGAAATCAGGGATTGTTCATCAATTCTTAATTCTAGCTCTTGTTTACAACCGGACATAATAAAAATAAACGCCGCTAACAACAAAACAAAGTAGTTTTTTTTATCTCTATACCACATATTTTCTTGTTTTTAGGGTCCAGGGTTGCACGGTGATTGTAGTTTTGATATAAACACCGTAAGGGATATCGTTGGTAAGCGTTTGGTAAGGAGTATTGAAAGGATCATTCGGCATTCCTATTCTAAACACACTTTGAATGTTTATGTAAAAATAATCGTTCCGAAGTACGGGTGCCAGTTGGAGTGTAGCATCTATTTGTCCTACCGGAACAGCATAATAGCAAAGGCCACCTGGATATTTAACCGTTCCAAATTCAATACGTGAACTTAATGGCTTGTTCCCTGCCGTTGTTGCATCTGCAGCAGATGCATAAAACTTATGATCCTGATCGCCCAAATAAAATGTTCCCTCTGGATCATTTACATCTTTAGTCCCGATGATTTCCGCAGGAGTGAATTTGGCACGCACCAATACATACATCGAATTTCCATAAATTGAAACCACCGCCTAATTCAAGTGTAGTTTTTTTACCTAAGCCTATCTCTAATGCTACGTTAGGCGATGCTCCTGCTGCCCAATAGGCAAAATTGGTTTTGGCTGCAACTTTTTGTGCATAAATTGAGGACAAGTCCCCCCCCTAACATCAAAAAGATGACAACAAAAAAAAGGACTTTTTTCAACATTTAATTTTGTATATGGTTTTTAAATAAATCTTCGACGTAGTCTATAACGGCGCATCTCATAATTCGAGGACAAAGATATCAATAAAGATACTGTCTCTTTTATTTCTTAATAGTAAACCCTAAAGATGTGGAAAACATCCACATTTTTTAGCCACTTTCAATAGCCCATAAATATAACCTATTCAAAGGTAAAAAGATAAAGATAGTGAAAAAGTAATAAAGAGACAATTTATTATAAGAAAAGGACATTTTATTGAAATTACAAGAGTGTTAATGTATTAAACCTGAATTTTAATTTTTAGGAAGGAGAAAATTAAAAAGATTGTACAAATCATAATGATATCTCCCAATTTCTTGTCCATGTTATTGAAATAGTAAAGATTTTTTTTGGGGATTAAATAATAAATTCGATATTGAAATTAGATTGCAAAATGATACTTTTCTTTATTTTGTTGATCGATGCTAATGAATGTTTTGTAAATTTGGATGAAAAATTAGTTGAGAAAATTATGAAACATCTTTTATCGTTTTTTGTATTTATCAGCTGCTTCGCAGCCTTTACACTGGCACAGCAGACAAAAATCGTTTTTATTGGAAATAGCATTACGCAAGGCGTGATACTCGATAATCCACAGGAAGAAGCTCCGCCCGTGCAAGCCGTTCACTGGATGGAACAACAAAATATGGGAAAGATTGAATTTCGCAATTGCGGTGTTAGCGGTAAAACTACGGTGGATTTTTTGCCTGCTACCAACACTTTCTTTGCAAAAGTGAAAGTTGCTGCCGATGAATTGTCAAAAGAAAACGGCGTGCTTGTTTTCTCCATTATGCTGGGGACTAACGATAGTGCGCTACGCGGAAACAGCAAATCGCGCTTGCAGCCGGAACAATATTATACGAACATGAAAGCGATAACCGATGAGTTGTTAAGACTCTATCCCGCAAGTCGGGTTGTGCTGAATCGGCCTGTGTGGTACAGCCCAACCACACACAATACTTCCACCTACCTGCAGGAAGGGTTGAATGTGTTGGAATCTTATTTTCCGATGCTGAAAAAACTGACAACCGATTACAGCGAAACTTTTCCTGGGCAGGTGTTTTTGGGCGATACCACCGCTTTCGATTATTTTAAAGACAACAAACCGCTCTTTTATGCCGAAAATGGCAACTCGGGAAGGTTTTATCTACATCCCAACAAAGCAGGTGCTCAAAAGCTGGGCGAATTCTGGGGAAAAGCCATCAAAAGTGCGTTACAGCAAAAAGAATGGACAGAATACCCGTTGAGCACCGTAAAGGAAAAACCTGTAATAGATGCCGATGCTTCAAGAGGTATCGTGGCTCCTACCCTTCGAGTCTATCTGCCCGATCCCGATAAAGCTACCGGAAGAATGGTTATCGCACTGCCCGGCGGAGGTTATCAGGGACTGGCGGTTTTCCACGAAGGATTTGACTGGGCACCTTATTTTCTGAGCAAGGGTATTGCGCTTGGCGTGCTCAAATATCGGATGCCGAAAGGCAATTCTTCCGTTCCCTTTACCGATGTAAAGGCAGCTTTCGATCTGGTGAAACAGCACGCTGCAGAATGGCATGTTAACCCCGATGATATCGGAATTATGGGTTCATCGGCCGGAGGACATCTGGCATCTACTTATGCTACACATACCACCGGAACCGATCGTCCGGCCTTTCAAATACTGCTCTATCCGGTTATTACAATGGATGAAACGTTTACACACGCTGGATCGAGAAAAAACCTGATCGGAGAAAATCCTTCAAAAGAACTGATTGAAAAATACTCAAACGAGAAACAAATAACCAAAGAAACGTCCCGGGCGTTTATTATCTTCGCTTCAGACGATAAAGTTGTTCCACCGCAAAACGGATTCCGTTACGTTGAATCATTACAGCAAAGCAATGTTCCGGTAACTTTTCTGTTATATCCAACCGGAGGTCACGGCTTTGGTTATCGTGAAACGTATTCATACCATTCACTTTTCTTATCTGAATTATCGAAATGGTTAAAAGGATTTTAGGATTATCTTTGTACAAAAAAGTATCAATAAAACAAATAAAATACTTTTTTGAAATGTGAGCAAAATTCAACTTATGGCAAAAAACAAAACAACATACACCACTGCTGACGTTTATGAGTTTATTAACACTTATGTAGAAACAGAACAAAAACGGCAAGACAGTTTAGAATTAATTACCCTTTTGCGTGATATATCGGGAGAAGAACCCAAAATGTGGGGGCCGACTATTATCGGATTCGGCAATTATCATTACAAGTATGCAAGCGGGCACGAAGGCGACGCACCCATTCTCGGTTTTTCGCCAAGAAAAGCGGCGTTTTCTCTTTATGTTTATTCCGATACGGAGAAAAGTAAATTATTGCTGGCCGATCTTGGTAAATTCAAAATGGGCAAAGCGTGCATTTATGTAAAGAAGCTTTCCGATATAAGAATTCCCATTTTACGGGAACTGTGTATGGAATCCATCAGATATGTCAACGAACATCACGAATGTTCTTGAAGAAAAAACTAAAATCGAACCTCACTTTTAGAAATCCTATCACAGCTATGGAGTTATCATCGAAAGCAAAAAATATAATCACTCAAATTGACAATAAAACGACTAATCTCGGCGACTTGCGAAAAATAGCAAAAGACATTAAAAAAGACCACGAATTAGCCTTGGAATTATGGACGACCAGGCAATATTTAGCGCGGCAACTGGCCATTCTGATTATGGACAAAAAGCTTCTTTCACAAGAAGTCATCAATCAATTAGACAAAGATATGCAGGAACACAAAGAAGACGAAAAGATTCCATTAATTGATTGGTTAATGGCAAACCAGCTATCGAAAGATAAAAAGACTATCGCTTTAATGCAATCGTGGGAAAACAGCCCATCTTCCCTTCAAAGGCGGGTTTTCTGGTATTATCAGGGCCGTCTACGCTGGGTTGGGCAAACGCCGCCACCAAACACCGAAGAGTTGTTGACTTCAATTGAAGCGCGTATTGAAAACGAAATACCCGAAGTGCAATGGGCTATGAATTTTACGGCGGCTCAAATCGGAATTTTTCAACCTGAATATCGTTTCCGATGTATTTCTTTGGGTGAAAGAACCGGACTTTACAAAGACGAGATAGTACCGAAAAATTGCACTCCAAATTATTTACCCAAGTATATTGCTATTCAGGTTGCCAAACTCGAAAAATAATCAAAAATCAATTTTTAGGGAACATTCGGGCGATATTTAAAAACCATTTAATAAAAAACCACATAAATTCGGAGTTATATTTTCCGTACACATCCTCAACATTTTACCCTCAATAACGTTTAAGAGATAGACAAATCGGTTGGATTTGTTAAATTGCTATTCCCGGCAACTTCGGCGTGTGTTATTCTTGAAAATATGTTTAACTTTTGTGTCAACGTAAAAAAATAAAATTATGGCTTATTTAAATGCAAGAGCTGTCAATAACATTGTAATCAATGGTATTGAATACCATTACTGCTCGTTGAAAGAACTGTCCGAAGACAATGTGAAACACTTGCCATTCAGTATTCGTATTCTGTTGGAAAACGTAATGAGAAATTTCGACGGTTTCAGTATTACCGACGAACACATTCAAACTTTGGTGAATTGGTCGTCCGAACCCATCGATAAAGACATTCCCTTTAAACCGGCTCGTATTCTTATGCAGGATTTCACCGGTGTTCCTGCCGTAGTGGATATGGCTTCGTTGAGAGCCGAGTACGTACGACACGGTAAGGATGGTCAAAAAATCAACCCGGCTATTCCTGTCGACTTAGTGATCGATCACTCTGTTCAGGTGGATTATTACGGGACTAATTACTCTTTCAACAGAAACGTAGAGTTAGAGTATGAAAGAAATAAAGAACGATATGAACTGCTTAAATGGGCTCAGAAAGGGTTGAAAAACTTCACGGTTGTACCGCCGGGGATGGGAATTTGTCATCAGGTAAATCTGGAATATTTAGCCAAAGGAATTATAGAAAGGGACGGATGGCTGTTTCCTGACACATTGGTAGGAACAGACTCTCACACACCTATGGTCAACGGAATTGGAGTTGTGGGATGGGGTGTTGGAGGTATTGAAGCAGAAGCAGCCATGTTAGGACAGCCTATCTTCTTCACTTGTCCAGAAGTAATCGGACTGAAACTAACCGGCCAAATTCCGCCAACCTGCACAGCCACCGATATGGTGTTGTCCATCACGAAAGTGTTGCGTGAAAAAGGCGTGGTTGGAAAATTCGTGGAAGTATTCGGGGACGGGTTGGATCATTTAACGGTTACCGACAGAGCCACTATCGCCAATATGTCACCCGAATTCGGATGTACCGTTACGTACTTCCCTATTGACAACCGCACGCTGGAATATATGCATGTAACCAATCGTACACCTGAACAAATAAAGATTGTTGAAGAATATTGTAAGGAAAATCTGTTGTGGAGAACAGGTAACGAAGAAATCACCTATTCATCTGTGGTAGAATTCGACTTGTCTACTTTGGAGCCTACGGTTTCAGGGCCAAAGCGTCCACAAGACAAGATCCTGGTAAAAGATTTAGGAAATAAATTTTCCGAATTACTCGAAAAAGAACACAGCCGGATATATCAGCCTATTTTACAACGTTCCGAATCAGGTTGGTTAGCTGATGGCGGTTCGGGTACGGAATTCACTTTCGGTAAAGTTCCCGTTGAAAGCACCGCACCGCATGAAGTTGTTATGGATTCCATACAATCTGTCCGCATAAAACACAAGAATACTGAGTTTATACTCAGTGACGGCAGCATCGTTATTGCAGCTATAACCAGCTGTACCAACACCTCCAATCCAGCCGTAATGATCGGAGCCGGATTATTGGCACGCAACGCGGTTGAGAAAGGATTAAGAACTAAATCGTGGGTAAAAACATCGCTGGCACCGGGGTCCAAAGTGGTGACTCAGTATCTGGAACGAGCGGGACTAAGTGAATATTTAGATGCACTTCGGTTTCATACAGTGGGTTACGGATGTACATCGTGCATAGGTAACTCCGGGCCATTACCGCCTCAGATTGCGGAAGCAGTTGATAAGGGTGAGTTGGTAGTCGCAGCAGCATTATCGGGAAACCGAAATTTTGAAGCGCGTGTTCATCCTCAGGTGAAAATGAATTTCTTGATGTCGCCTATGCTGGTTGTCGCGTATGCAATAGTGGGCAGAGTAGATATTAATCTTCTTGAAGATCCGCTGGATTTTGATCCGAACGGAAATCCTGTATATTTAAAAGATATATGGCCCGGCCGTGAAGAAATTGTGAAAACCATTAACGATTGCGTGAAACAAGGTGATTTTCAGGAAGTTTACGATGTTATTTTCGACGGATCCACCGATTGGCAGAATCTAAAAGTAAATTTAGATCAAAATTATGAATGGAGTGAAAAATCGACTTATATCAAAGAAGCACCTTTCTTCGAGAATCTGACTGCTGAACCTGATCCGCTTACCAATATTAATAAAGCGCGTGTGTTGCTCTATTTGGGCGACTCAGTAACTACCGACCATATTTCTCCGGCCGGTTCTTTCAGAGAAGACAGTGCTGCAGGACAATATTTAAAAACACACGGAGTTGAGAAGCCCGATTTTAACTCGTACGGTTCCCGTCGTGGAAACCATGAAGTGATGATGCGTGGCACATTTGCCAACGTTCGTATCAAAAACAAGATCGTTGATAAGGAAGGTGGTTTAAGCCGACATTTTCCAACCAACGAAGTGAAAACCGTTTACGAAACAGCAATGGATTATCAACGGGACAATACTCCTTTAATTGTTTTAGCGGGGAAAGAATATGGTTCCGGCTCGTCGCGCGATTGGGCAGCAAAAGGAGCATATCTTTTGGGCATAAAAGCAGTAATTGCCGAAAGTTTCGAACGTATCCATCGCAGTAACCTGGTGGGAATGGGTGTTGCACCCTTGGTCTTTCTCGAAGATCAAAATGCAGAAATCCTGGGCCTGGATGGAACAGAAACTTATACTATCAGGGGACTTGCCGATAATCTTGTACCTCACAAATTATTGTATGTGGAAGCTGTTCATCCCGAAGGAAAGGTAACGATTTTTGAAGTTAAAGCCCGGTTTGATTCCGAAATCGAAATTGAATACTTTAAAAACAACGGAATCTTGCAATACGTATTGAGGGAGTATTTGAAAGATAATTAATGGTTTGCAGAGACGTTGCGCACAACGTCTCTACTTCAACTCCATCAGCAAATCGGCAATTTTATCCACTACGGCTTTGACGTATTTTTCGCCTTTTTCAGCAGTGGATTTTTTGGGATTCCCGATACCTGTATCTTCTGAAACTACTCCCCAATCGCGTGGTAACCAACCCACTTTTTGATTGATCGATTCTATCGGAAGCGGATTCACTTTGCCGTCACCGGCTTGTTCCATTTTCACCAAATCGGGACGATAATAAAGCAATACCGATGTTTCCTGCTCACCGCCGTGCTCATCGGTTTTTTCTTCAAAATAACCTTCGGTTGGAATTATCGACCACCAATCTACAACAATAACGATGAAATCGGGATATTTTTTGGCTAAATCGCGAACGTACGTTTTAAACGTATTCCCGCCGTGCCCGTTTATGAGAACTAATTTTCTGAAACCTTGTCCGTGAAGCGAATCCACTATATCGCAAAGGATAGCTTTTTGTGTTTCACTGTTAGTATGAATGCACAATGGCAGATTCCATTGTCCGGGATTTTGCGATCCAAAATAAACAGGTGGCAGCACAGCGCACAGCACACCCGATCTATCGTAAGCCAACTCCGCGCTATCCAATGCGATATGATGTGATAAATAACAATCCGTAAGGTACGGCAGATGATAATTATGTGGTTCGAATGCGCCCCAGGGCAGAATTACTGCATCGTATCTGGTTTCTTTTACATCCTTCCAGCTGGCTGATCTTAAATCAATTGAGTTCATTTTAAAAAGATTATAGAGTAAAGAGTAAAGAGTAAAGAATAAAAACTTTTAGTTACAAATTCATTTCCAAAGCAGCGCTAAGAAGAAGCTTTTTCGATATCTGTTTTTTTAATCAAAATAAAGATAAAAATCATCATCACGATTTCCGTAAGGATCACGTATGGATAAATACCCATCCCAAAATTTTCGGTCAATATTCCGATCAAATAATTTATGATGATGTTTCCCGTGAGAGCAATTAGCATTGCAAAACTAAATGCCGTTCCCGATACTTCTTTGAATAATTCGCCTACAACGCCGAGCATTACAGGAAATCCGGGTGCTAAACCACCACCGATGAGGAACATCCCAAACAAATGAACGTAGTATGGCGCTGGAATCACCAAACAAATCAATCCGAGTGAAAACAATAGCAAGGATAGTTGAATTAACCGGAAATGATGCCAGTTCTTCAGCAGGCTTCCGGTTAGAATTCTCAAGCATATAAGTCCCAGTATTGAAACCGATAATGCCATCAATGCCTGATTTTGAGGTGTTGCAAGTTTATCGATAAAAAATGAGACCGACCAATTATTAATAATGGCTTCGAATGCCGATTGAAAAAACAGATAAAAGCAAATCGCCATAAACAGTTTGTTCCTCACAAAAACAGGAATGAGTTTAACTGATATTTTCTCCTTTTGAACAGTCAACGGGTAGCTTATTGTAAGGAAAATTACGGCAACCAGTAAACTGATCACGCTAACGATATCGATAACCGCAGTATAGTGGATTTCATTTATTCTACTCAGTATCATCGGCATGGAAAAAGCACCAAATCCGTAAAACATTCCCAGCCAGTTTAGATTTATAATCTTATTTTTCCCCTCGCTTAAATCGGAAACCAAGGCACTTGTTCCACCGTTAATAACTCCACCACCCAATCCGAAAAAGAAAATACTGGCTCTCAGTAAATTAATGGAATCAGAATGTGCAATCCCAAAAAACCCCAGTGCAAGAAGTAACGAAGCAACGGAAAGTACCCACCTGTACCCAAATTTATCTACAACAGGGCCAAACGTGACCGAACCTACCAACAGACCTATGGGAAGGATGGAAAACAAACTTCCAGCTGCAATATCGGTCATCCCGAAACGGGTTTTCAGAATCGGCAACAATGAGCCTATAATCACCATTGAAACCCCAAACAGGAGAATACCTGTAAAATTGGCGATAAATGCGATGGATTTATTTTGCATATTATTTTAGAACAAAGAGTCAGGAACAAAGACACAGGCTCGACCTTTCATCCAGTCGCCCAATCGTTAAATGACATTATCCCCCGGCGAAACATATCCGTTGGAGATGCAATAAAACGTCAGCCCGGATACGGTTTTGATACCCGTTTTCGATATGATGTTTTTTCGATGAGAGAGTACTGTGTTGAGGCTTATATTCAGTTTGTCGGCAATTTCTTTGTTCAAGCGTCCTTGAACGATAAGTTTCAAAACCTCCACCTCTCTATTTGTCAACTGGTTATGCAAATCCCGAGATTTATGTTCATCGGAAAACGTGTGGTTCAGGTGCTCGATATGCCCAGAGTCGAGTTCTTTAAGCTTTGGCCGTAATACTTTATCCAATAGTCGATTATGAATATCTAATTCTTTTTCAAGAGCAGTAATGGAAAAAATAACAGCATATGCCAGATTTTGATTGTAATTTCCTGAAATATGTTTAATTATGATATTTTTTAAATCGTGTAATAATTCATTCGGATAATCGTTTAAACGTTCCACTCCCTGATGCAAATGCTCGGACAACTCCGATTTGAACTGATAAAATATTTTATGAAGCAGTTTTAATTCTTCATTTTCACCTCCGCTCATAGCGATAAACGGCGTAAAGTGTTTTTCCAGATTAGGAATTGATGCCTGCAGGTAATCTTCGACTGTTCGTTTGAGGTAATCTACAATAAGTGAAACATCAAATATATCCAGCTCTTTACCCGGATCATATTCTTTATCTAAGTAAACATTCAGGATTGTCAGAATGAAATCAGTATTAAGGTCGTTCTCGTAACATATTTTTTCAATAGTCTTCGCTCCCACACCAAGCTGAATGCCAAATCGGTTCACAACGGGAATAAGTTCACTGTGCTCAGTAAGCAAATCCGACAAAACTACATTTTTTCTAATGTCAGCCATCTATTTTCGGGAGGATTTTTCAGTAACAGCATACAGACGGTCCCGCTTGTACTCTTTGTAAAAGTGCCGGATTGTATCTATGGGATGACGAAACAGCATTCTTGGGCCGGCAAATCGCATCACTTCTTTAATTTTCTGTCGCATATCACTTTTGTAACAATGAATGGTACACGATCCACAAGTAGGTTTATTTTCTCCAAACGGGCAATTTTCAAGTCGCTTCATTGCATAGCTATTTAGCGTCGAACATTCATCACACAGCCCCAAAGCAGGTCTGTGATTTGTCAGACAATAAATGGTGATCATTTTATTTACGACTTTCTTTTCGCCTTCGTTCATCTCTACTTATTAAAAAAGAATTGTAAAAGTAACGTTTTTATTTTTTTTAGCAAAATGTTTCGGGTAAAGACGTGATTAATCACGTCTTTACTATGCAGGCAATTTAACCGTCCTCATTTGCCTCAGGATACGCGATTGTCTTTGTTTGATGTAGGATGACGGTTTTTCCGAACTGAACCTCAATGGATTAGGTAATGTAGCAGCTATTAATGCAGACTGCGAAGCAGTAAGTTTTGCTGCTGTGGTATCAAAATGTTCCCTTGCAACCGCTTCAGCGCCGTAAATTCCATCACCTGCTTCCATACTGTTCAGGTAGACCGTCAAAATGCGCTCTTTTGGCCAGAAAAATTCGATTAAAACTGTAAAATATACTTCCATCCCTTTTCTCAACCAAGATGATCGGGGCCAAAGGAACACATTTTTTGCCGTCTGCTGACTGATGGTGCTTGCTCCACGAGGACGTTTCCGGGTTTTATTTTCTTTCAGGGCTTTTTTTATTTCCACCCGATCAAAACCATCGTGATCAAAAAAACGCTGGTCTTCCGAAGCCAGAACAGCACGTCTCATATTGTCGGATATTTTCTTGCTCGATACCCATTTGTGTTTGATTTTCGGCTTTTCACCTTTGCTAACCTGCTGTACAGACCTGATTCCCATCAATGGCGTAAAGTACACCGGAACAAACCGGTATAAAATCACCGATCCTATACTCCAGATAAAAAAGAACAGGGTTAATTTAAAAATTAAGCGGCCAATTACCCTTTTAGTTTTCCTTTGAAGAGGAACCTTTTTAGACTGTGAATTACTTTTCATTGTTATCAAGCTTCCTTTAGAGAATTTAGAGGTCGTTTCTCAACTTGAATCTTACTCTCCACCTTCCATCGGCAAAATCGTGGCTGATAATCTCAAAACGGCCTATTTCCGATGTATTTTGAACATGAGAGCCAATACAGGCGCAAACATCGTAATCCCCTACTCTTACAATGCGCAGCACTTGAGATACATCTTCGGGAAGTTTCGACAAATCCACAATTTTTGATGCCTCGAGAATAGGCATAAATTCTTCTGTAACGGATAAATTCCGACCGATAATTTCGTTTACTTTATCTTCAATTTCTTTCACTTGCACATCCGTAGGTGCTTGTGAAAGAAAATAATCAGCTTTGCTTTTCTTCCTCTCGATATGGGTATTCCGGGAACGCGGACAACCGAACATCCTGACCATTGTTTGATTCAGAATATGCTCCGTGGTGTGCATTGGCGGGTGTTCCTGTTTGTTGTGATCGTTGAGTTCCATAATCATTTTTAAAGCACAAAGATAGCAAAAATCAGGCAGATTTTTGAAAAACCAAGTAACAACTACTTAATGCTACAAGCTACTTCGGTATAACTTTTTTCGTCATCAAATAATTTCCCTGGTTATTTTTTTCAAGGTAATAATCTTTGTTTAGTTCTATTCGCCATCCGTTGCCGATAATTTCGTCTTCCTTTATTACCGTCGGTTCTGGAACAACAACCCACACGTGTCCGGGCGACAGTAATGCTCCACCGGATGTAACTGTTAGAATTCCCCAACTATCGCTGATGCGAATGGTGGGATACACCGTTCCTTCATCTACATCTAACGGAATCAGGTTGGTGGTACTAAACGACATGTTCATATCTTCCAGTTTGATCTCAAGGCGTGGCTTTTCAAAGAATCTATCCCGTAATTCTTCCAGAGTTAATGTGTTTTTCTCGCTACGGGTGATTTCTTCATCACGAATTCGTCTGCCATGATAATCCTCTGCAACCTGTCTCACGTAGGATGGCAGGACTATTCGCATATCAAATTCGAAAGCCTCTTCAAAAAATTCTGTAAGATCAGTTTCACCTGTAATGCTTTTGTTCCAGTTATTATCTTTCTGATAAAGAAAAAAGCCATACACCGGCACGGTTTCGTAAGCAAAAGATCGCACAAAGGTAGGTGTGTTGTGATAATCATCCAGCCTTTCGATAAGATACTCACGCAATTGCCATTTGTCGCGTCCACTCATCATCTGGCCTGTGTAAGTTGCCAGTCCCTCAAGCAATTCCAGCTTATTTTCCGATATCTGTGATCCTGTATAAATTAAATGCCTGTATTTTCTGAAAATTAATGCATTTCGCAAATGCTCTTCCGCCTGAGAAAGTCTTCTGGATTTAAGAGCAGTATTCAGTGCTTCTATTTCAAGCCTCAAATATATTCTGCCATCTCTATCGTCAAGATGATAATTATCTGACCCCCGAATATCAAAACCCAATAAGGGCTGAGCACTGTGAAACAATTCATGAGTAATAAGATCGGTTCGACTATATTTGTCGGATGAAAGCGGTAGCACAACCGTTGCCCAAGTTTTTCCATTCCATTCAAGAGAAGTGTTCTGAAAGCTGATTTCTTTCGGTAAAACTCCTGTATAATAACCTTTTTCAGCTGTTAACGTGTTATTTTCATCAGGCTCATTGGCATACACTACACGTGTAGCCGGATCTATGAGCAAAACAGGTCCATAGATATCCTTATCCCATATTTTTACATTTTCGGCAGTTACTTGTTTTATCTGATTGAAATAATGCGGAATACTATCCGTTTTTATTATCGATATTTGCGCACTGACAGCTGGGATAAAAAAAGAAATCAACACTAGTAACGTAACGTTTCTCATCTCTGTCCATCATCTTGAGGCGAAAGATACAAAAAACATTTTTTTTGAAAGAAAATTGCTCAAAATCTTTTCTTTCAATCTGTTAAAAAATATATAGAGGATGAAAAGAATAGTTTTACTTACGATTCAAGAGAAATTATTTCTTTCACGGTGAGAGTATTTTCACTCACTGAAAAACGAATATCAAAGCCGGCAAACAATAATCCGTAAATTCTTTCAGGATCATCCTGATACGACGGTCGCGGGTCGAGCGACAGCACTTCGGTAAGCGTTTTCCGCTTTTCCGAAGTAATAAGAGACAAAAGCTGCTCGGGAAATACCACTTTTAATTGTTGTTTGTCTATGGCATCGGTGAAGCCGCCGGTTGCATCGGATTGCAGATCGGTATAAGGAATGTAAGGTTTGATATCGTATACGGGAGTACCATCCATCATATCTATTCCGGAGACGTGAAGAACAGGGCCCTCTTTTGTGTGTAACTCCACCTTTTCCAACTTTACAACGGACAAACCAATAGGATTTGGGCGAAAAGGTGATCGCGTAGCGAAAACACCCATTCGGGTATTACCACCCAAACGTGGTGGCCTGACTGTTGGCGACCAATTTTCACGTTTTGATTCGGAAAACTCCCAAATCAGCCAGATGTGAGAAAATTCTTCTATTCCTCGTAACGCTTCCACATCCCTATATTCCGGTTCAAATACAATAACTCCTTTCAGCGATTCTATCATTTCGCTCTGTCGGGGAATTCCAAATTTGGTTGGAAAATCGGTGTGGATGTGGGCTATGACGTTCATTGCGTTGAATGTTTAATGTTTGTCATCCAATGTCGTTTAGTTGAGAAGTTCATTTGAAGGTCTCATTTTTCAATCATAACCCTCCCCGCCTACCGGTGGTACTCCCCTTATCTTAATGGGAGAGTCGTGGGCTAAGAATTTTTACAAGCAGATGAAGTATACCACCTGCGTAACTGTCACCTTTTGCAAAGAGGACGAGCAAAGTGGAGGGGTTATAAAAAATAATATATAAAAATTTGATTACGCAATAATTACTATTCTTACGTAACTAAACACCATATATGTGTCATCGGTCATCCGACATCCGACTTCTCGCATCAATCTCTTTCACCACTAGTGAAGCCAGTGTCATCCCGAACATGGCAGGCAAATATGACATTGTACCGTTAATTCGTACTTTCCTCGTATCCCACTGAGAGACAGAAGGATTATTTTGATCAAACAAAGGCTTTTCTCCTTTGTTTTCACGTACTTCATCGCTGTAAACACAAAGAAATGTCTTTTCTACTCCGCCTAATTTTTTAATTCTTGTTCGAAGAGCTGCACCTAACGGACAACCCTTCACTTTCCAGAATTCATCTACCTTAATTCGTGACGGATCAATTTTTAACGCTGCTCCCATCGATGAAAAGAGTTTACCCGGCATTTGCGAAGCAAACTGTATAAGATGAACTTTATTGGAAAGGCTGTCGATAGCATCAATGATAAAATCGTACGTTTCCAGTTGAAAGGATTCAGCTGTGTCAGGACTGTAAACGGCTTCGAGTGCAACAACTTCGGCGTGAGGATTTATTTCGAGTAGTCGTTCTTTTAACACTTCAACTTTTATCTGTCCGATTGTTTTTGCGGTTGCCATTAGTTGCCGGTTGATGTTAGTTACGGCAACTTTATCAGAATCTACCAGAGTAAGATATTTAATCCCGCTCCTTATAAGCATTTCGGCACACCAGCTTCCTACTCCGCCCACGCCGAAGATAATCACTCGTTTCATGGCGGCAACTTTCAGATATTCATCGCCCATCAACAATTCTGTTCGCTGAAATATTTCCTTTTCACTAATCATAGAGTCATTCCAAATTTAGAAATCGGGTAATCTCGAATCACCATGAAATCAATTTTGCAGAAAGGTTTACTAACCATTTACGCGGCATAAATCTGACCGAATTTGCGACCAGTTTATTGAGCATACCATGAATTACCAATGATTTCCCTTTCATCATGGCGTTGTAGCCAAACTCCACAACTTCTTTTGGAGAAGGTGTTTTCATATCTTTCAATATTCCGTTTGGATGCTTCATACGGGCAGCAATTCCAAAATTGGTTTTAACAGGGCCGGGACAGAGTGCTGTAACGGTAATGCCATATTTTCGAAACTCATAATCTATGGCTTGCGAAAAACTTACCACATACGCTTTCGACGCGAAATAAACCGACATTCCGGGCCCGGGTTGGAATGCTGAAGTGGATGCGATATTTAATATTTTTCCCGATTTTCGGGGAATCCAATCCTGAACAAATAGATGACAAAAATGAGATAAAGCACTTATATTCAAATTTATCATTTGTTCATGCCTTTCCCATTCCGTATTGGAAAAATCTCCGAAGTCGCCAAATCCAGCATTGTTCACTAAATAATCAATTTTGATTCCGGCAGCTTTTATCTCATCGTAAACCGCCTGTACATTTTCCGGTTTTGTCAGATCTTTGACAATCGCCGATACCGAAATTTCATATTCGCTTTCCAACTCATTTTTTAAAACGTTTAATTCTTTTTCGCTTCGGGCAACAAGAATAAGGTTTGTATTCTTAGATGCGAATAATCGGGCAAATTCTGCTCCAAGCCCTCTCGACGCGCCTGTAATTAGTGCAGTTGACTTCATCAAGTTGATTTTAAGAGCAAAATTAAACTTTTTTTCCGTATAGCGGTCAAAGAATCTGAACCAATTAACTAATGAATAAATTTTTAAAATGAGAAGACAGGTTATTATTCTTATTGCTTTTGCTACAGTAGCTTTCAGCGCATATGCGCAAAAAAATGACCGGGTAAAGGAAATTGCCAAGGAACGTGTGGAAAGAATTGCAGAAGAGGTTGAGCTTTCAGAGAAGGAAAAGAAAGAATTGCTTGAATACTATTCGAAAATGGAAGCTGAACGCGAAAAAGAAAGAATAGCTGCACAAAAAGAAGCGGAGAGTCGTCAAAAAGAAAGAGAAAACCAATTGGACAAACAAAATAAGGAACTAGAACGCATTCTGGGTGATGAAAAATTTGAAGAATACAAGAGAAAAAAAATCGAAAAAGGAGAAGTAGATGATTTGAAGAAGGAAAAAATGTTAGATAACTTTTTCGATTTTCTTGGAAATACAATCGAACTGGATCAAAACCAAAAAGATAAATTGAGAGAATACTGGGATGATCAGGAAAGGAATCTCCGAAAAATCATCAAAGTACTGGAGAGTAAACAAGATGAAATAAAGGAGAAGATGGACGAAAATGATAAAAAACTAGAGGAAATTTTTGATAAAAAAGATCAGAAATCCGATTACAAGGAATCGGCATTAAACATATAAATTAACTGAAAATGAAGATATTGATATTTCTATCCGCTCTTATGTTGCTTGGTATTAACCTGAATGCTCAGGAAAATACCCGCGAGAGGAGAATCGAAGACGAAAGACGAATGAGCCGCGTAATATCGGTGGAAGATCGTGTTGCGAGAATGGACAACACCCTTGACCTTACCGATAAGCAAAAAGCTGATTTGACACAATATTTCAATGAATTGGACGCGGAAAGAACAAAAGCGCTTGAAAGTGCTCAGGAATCGAGAGCTGCCCGCAGAGTCGAAGCTGAAAAAAGGCAGAAAGCCAACGAAGATAAGCTCAAAAATATCTTAGGTGATAAATACGAAGCATGGCAAAAAGCTCCACGAAGCGGAAGAAATCCATCGGTTGTGGCAAACAGCAGGCAAAATACCCGCAGTGGATTTCATTCAAATAGAATGGCTTCAAACCGCAAACCTTTGACAGTACAGGAACAGGCCGACAGGTTGACTAAAAGACTAGATTTGAGTGAAGCACAGAAAAATCAACTTATCGGTTTCTTCGAAAAGAATGCTAAGGCGAGAGAACAACGAATTACCGATGAGAAACTTTCGCGAAACGAAAGACGGCTGGAAGCCGAAGAAACAGCTAAAGAGCACGCTGCTGAACTGGAAAAAATCCTCGGCGCTGAAAAATATAAAGAACTGATCGATTCGAGAAAAGAAGGCCGAATCGATAAACGAAGATAAATTTGTGAATTAATTTAATTGGGTTCTAATTGATAGGGTGCACACCGGTTGTGAAACTAGTGTGCACTCGCTTTTTATGCACGTTTCCTTCCTTTGTCTATCCTAAGAAAAATAAAGAGCAATATTGTAAATCCCCACAACGATGAACCTCCGTAGCTAAAGAACGGTAACGGAATTCCAATTACGGGCATGATACCGATCACCATCCCGATATTTACCAGCAAATGGAACAAAAATATGCTAACAACGCCATAACCATATACTCGTCCAAATGTTGTGGTTTGGCGTTCCGCCAGAGTAATGAGCCTGAGAATAAATATAGCAAAAAGCACAAGAATCAGCGTAGAGCCAACGAATCCCCACTCCTCACCTATCGTGCAGAAAATGAAGTCGGTATCCTGTTCGGGAACATATTTCAGTTTAGTTTGTGTACCGTTCAAAAAACCTTTTCCAAACATTCCACCCGATCCGATTGCTATTTTTGATTGTCCAACGTGATATCCCGATCCACGTAAATCCTGCTCCATCCCCAGGGTAACTTTTATGCGCATTTGCTGGTGCGGTTGCAACACTTCGTTGAAAACGTATTCACTTGATTCAACAAAAGCGAACGAACCTGCCACGAACAGAAGAATATACAAGTAAATCTTTTTCCAAAACCTAAGCGCCAGATAACCCAGATAAATAGCGACTAACCCCAGCGCCACAAGCGCCATCAAACCGGGATTAACCGGAATATTAAGAAAATGCAAAACCAATCCGACGGCAAGAACAATCAAAGCCAGTCCTATGATCATAAAGACAACTTCCCGTCGTTTCACATAATTCCAGACCATAGCTGCAGCAAAAACAATAATAAGTATGACTGTAATAAATTCGCCGACTGACAACATTCCCAACTGCACATCAGAAAATCGGATAGCTAACACGAAATATAATATTGCTGCAACTCCCATAAAAAGAATCCCACCGGGCAAACCCTCACGATACAACACAAAAATCAGGCTTAAGTAGACCAGTGCTGTCCCAGTCTCGCTTTGAAGAACTACTAATATCAAAGGAAGTAAAATTAATGCGGATACAATCACTAAGTTCTTTCTTTCCATCAACCGGAAATTGTAAACGTTGAAGATTTTTGCCAACATTAGTGCTATGATAAATTTCATAAACTCAGCAGGCTGTAACCGAAGTTCTCCAATCACTAACCAGGATCGTGAACCATTAATTTCACGGGCAACTATAAGGGTAATAACCAAAAGTGCAATTCCAACAACATAAGCAACAATGGCATATGTTTCGTAAAAGGAAGTATCAATTTTTATAAGGGCAAAAGCAAGCATCAACGATGTTCCCATCCACAGAAGCTGCATGCCTGCACGCCCTGAAAGATCGAACATACTTACAGCGTTTTCAAGATCGAAACTGGCCGCGTAAATGTTAAACCATCCCAATACAATAAACAACAAGTACATGGATACAGTAAACCAGTCTACCCGGCCTTTTTCCTGTATTTCGTTAATTCCTCTGTACATCTCTCATTTGAATTGCTGTTGAATCAATCCGTTGTACGGGTGCATTTCTTCTGTATACGAAGGGTAAAATCACTCTGCTTGCAATGGTTTTTTCCAAAGCTTGATCTTGTGGCATAATTTCACCCATCAAATACTTCTGCATCATTAATCTTCCAATAGGAACAGCATTTGTAGCTCCAAAACCTCCGTTTTCCACAATCACGGCAATGGCAACCTTAGGATCATCTTTGGGTGCAAAACCAATAAATAACGAGTGATCTTCACCGTGTGGGTTTTCGGCAGTGCCGGTTTTTCCACACACCGTTAAATATGGTTCCATGTTGGCACGACGACAAGTACCGCGTGTTACTGCATCTGCCATCCCCGCCACTGTTAACTCAAAATGTTCACGACTGATGTTAGACTCTCTGCGTGTACTGAAAAGTGTATCCAAAGCAGCACCTTTTCGCTCTTTTACCACATGCGGTTTGTAATAATATCCTCGATTGGCGATAATAGCTGTAAAATTAGCAAGTTGCAACGGAGTACTTAATATTTCGCCTTGCCCTATGGCAATCGAAATAATGTTGTGAGCCACCCATCTATCATTCTTGAAAGCATTAGAGTAATATTTACTGTTGGGGATGAACCCTCTCTTTTCAGATGGCAGATCAACATCGGTTTTGTAGCCAAAGCCCAAATCTATCATATGCTCTTTCCAAACCTCGAAAGCATCAATCGTACTGTTGTATTTGGTACGGTTGTTAAGCATAGCATTTAATCCATAACAGAAAAATGAGTTACACGAAGTTGCCAGCGCAGGCTGCAAACTGAGCGGCGAAGCATGTCCGTGGCATCTGGGACGTCCACCTAATGGCGGATAACCACCATAACAACTGTATCTGGTATCGGGTGATATAATTCCCTCTTCCAGAAAAATCAGACCTTGTGAAGGCTTAAACGTCGATCCAGGTGGATATAATCCCGAAACAGCACGATTAATCAACGGCCTGTATGGATCTTGCTCAAGTGTCAGGTAGTTTTGGCTGAAATTCTTCCCGGTCAGAATTGCCGGATCGTATGAAGGTGCGGCAACCATAGCAAGAATTTCACCCGTTTTGGGCTCAATCATGATGATGGAACCAATTTTGTTCTGCATCAGATATTCACCGTATGCCTGTAAGTTAATATCGATAGCTAGTGTCAAATCTCGCCCCGAAACAGGTAGTTTATCAAACTCTCCGTCACGGTATTTTCCTTGAACACGACCGTGAGCATCACGCAACAGCACTTCCACACCTTTTTCCCCACGCAGATCTTCTTCGTGAGATAATTCAATACCCGATTTCCCCACATAATCGTTGCGTGCATAATATGGATCAGCATCCATTTTGTTTTTGTCTACCAGACCGACATAACCCAAAATCAGACCCATATTGGGGAAGTTGTATTGCCTTTCTGTACGGTTTTGAATATAAATTCCCGGAAATTTATACAGTTTTTCCTGCAACAAGCCGTATTCTTCCACATCAAGTTGCGACATAAAAATTTGCGGTGTGTATGACGAATAGCCCGGGTTTTTACGCCGGTCGCGCATATCATTATCCAGTTCATGAAACTGATTCATATCGATATTCAGCGTTTTGCAGAAATCGAGCGTATCAAATTGCTTCATTTCGCGCACAACCATCATCACATCGTATGTAGGCTGATTGAAAACTACCAGTTTACCGTTCCTGTCATAAATAGATCCGCGTGCCGGATACAGTGTTTTTCTGAAAAATGCATTGCTGTCAGCGTAACTTCGATATTGAGGACTTAACACCTGTAAATTAAAGAGCTGACCTGCATATACCAGTATCATCACCATTACAACTGCTATAATGATGTACCTTCTTTTTGCGTATGGTTTGTTTTTATTAACCACTTACTTTTTCTCTCCTGAATGATAATGAATCCAGTGCTAAAATTAAAACAATTGTCAGAAGCGATGATGAGCCAATTCTGATAATTGTGCTTGTGAAATTAAAGAGCGAGAACGCTTCAATAAAAAAGAGCAAGATGTGATGCAACAGCACCATCGTTATCGTGAACTTTGTAAAAGCCGCAACTGATACGTGAATACCGGGAATCAGATCTTCGTATTCGTTTTTTGGATAATATAAGTTTAAAATAACACTTCGTAATGCAGCAACAATGGTTGTAGCTGCTGCATTCATTCCCGGCGTATTAAGAAAAATATCAACAACAAGCCCCAGCAGGAAACCTGATATAATAACATAAAATTTATTCCTTCCGTACGGCAGTTTAATCAAAAAATAGATATACAGAATGGGTACAGCAAACCCAAAAATACTTATACGATTAAGCAATAACACTTGTAGCAGTGCCAATATTACAAACAACAAAATCTCTTTAAATATGGAAATCGCTTTCATTACGGAATCGAGTTTTCTAATTGATTTTGTTCGTCGTAATACTCATCATCAATAATGAGAATATCCCTTACAGAGTAAAAATCAGTAGCTATTCGCATATTTAACGTATTGAAATTATCATCTTTAGATGGAATCTGCTCAGTAACATATCCGATGACAACATCTTTCGGAAAAATACGTGAAAAGCTGGTCATTACAGTATCTCCCGGATGAAAAACTTCGTGTTTGGGAAGTTCGCCGATCTGTGCAATATTTATATCCTTACCGTTCCAGAATATCGATCCGGTATTAGTGGAATTTTTCAATTTTCCACTCAATCTGAACTTTGGATTTATAATGGGAATTATTACCGAAAACTTAGGAGAAACCGTTAACACTACCCCTACTACACCATTCTGAGAAACGACTCCCATATCCGGCTTAACACCGTGTGAAGAACCTTTGTTTACGGTTATAAAATTGTTGGGACCGGAAAAACTAACATTCGTTACTTCAGCCGGAATAAACGAAAACTGTGACACAGGAACAGAATCACTTAGAAAGGCTTTAGTTGTCAATGTATCAATCTGCACATCTGACAGATAAGCTTTGAGGGCAAACAATTCTGCCTCGAGTTGCGCATTTCGTTCCAGCAATAGTTTGTTATTCTTGCTTAAATGAACAAAGGTAGTTGCTTTGTTGGACGTTTCGTAGAACCAACCCACTACGTTGTTCGCTGATGTAAGATAAACACTTCTTTGATAAGAATTGTGTGAGAACACAAGATAGAAACTGATAACAATCAAAATAATTGCTACCAGCCAATGACTATTTCTTATAATAAAGGTGAGAAGGTTTCGCATTTGCTTTTAGCTTAGGCTGTTTGCCATTGGCCAATAGCTAAAGGCTAACAGCTAAGAGCTTATTTATCTCATCAAGAAAGTAAATTTATCAATATTTCTCAGGGCGATACCGGTTCCTTTAGCTACAACATGCAACGGATCATCCACCACTTTAAATGGAATGCCAATTTTGTCGGTCAATCGTTTGTCCAAACCACGAAGCAGGGCACCACCACCTGTCAGATAAATTCCGTTACGAACTATATCGGCATACAATTCCGGCGGAGTTTGTTCCAACGCGCTAAGTACGGCCGAATCAACTTTCGATATCGATTTTTCCAGGCAATGTGCTACTTCCTGATATGAAACAGGTACATCCATCGGTAACGATGTCATACGGTTTGGCCCGTGCACGATAAAATCTTCCGGTGGATCCTGAAGTTCCGTCAACACCGAACCTACGTTTATCTTAATCTGCTCAGCTGTTCTCTCTCCCACTTTCATATTGTGCTGACGACCCATATAATCCATGATGTCTTCAGTTAGATCATCACCTGCAATTTTTATAGATTTGTTCGATACGATTCCACCCAGCGAGATTACCGCAATTTCGGTTGTACCGCCACCTATATCCACAATCATATTCCCTTCGGGAATTTCAACATCCAGGCCGATACCCAAAGCGGCAGCCATAGGCTCAAAAAGCATGTAAACATCACGTCCGCCGGCATGTTCTGCCGAGTCGCGTACAGCACGTATTTCAACTTCGGTACTTCCCGACGGAATACAGATCACCACACGTAGCGATGGAGAGAACAAACCGCCTTTGTTTTTAGTAGCCATCTTGATCATTCCACGAATCATCTGTTCAGCTGCGTTAAAATCAGCAATTACACCGTCTCTCAACGGCCTGACAGTTTGTATGTTCTCGTGTGTTTTTCCATGCATCTGACGGGCTTTTTCGCCGAGAGCGATCATTCTATCGGTTTTGCGATCAAGTGCTACGATGGAAGGCTCGTCCAAAAGAATCTTCCCTGTATTGTTTACAATAATGGAATTGGCGGTTCCAAGATCCATCGCCAATTCTTGTGTAAATGAAAATAATCCCATATATTATTTTTGTTGCGAGTTTCAGGTCCTTCGTACCCTTTTAACTTCTATTTTCTAATTTTTCTGATTTCTTGAAGACACAAGCATTGCGTCTCTACAAATTAATGTTTAAAATGTCTGATTCCGGTTGTCACCATTGCCAGACCGTTCTGATTGCAATAAGCAATAGAATCCGCATCTTTGATAGAGCCACCGGGCTGTATAACCGCCGTGATTCCGGCTTTGTGTGCAATTTCAACGCAATCGGGGAACGGAAAGAAAGCATCGGATGCCATAACTGCTCCGTTGAGATTGAAATGGAATGCTCCGGCTTTTTCTATTGCCTGATTTAATGCATCTACGCGTGATGTTTGTCCTGTTCCGCTGGCAATCAACTGTTTGTTTTTTACCAAAACTATGGCGTTCGATTTTGTATGTTTCACCAAAATATTGGCAAATAATAAATCTTCCACCTCTTTGTCGGTTGGTGCATTTGCGGTTACTACTTTTAAATCGCTCCGTGTTTGAACACTTGAGTCCTTATCCTGTACCAAAACACCGTTTAAAACAGAACGAAGCTGCGTGTTGCTAATTTTACTATCGGTTGGTTTCTGTCTCAAAATTATTCTGTTTTTCTTTTGAAACAAAATATCGAGAGCATCTTGTGAATAATCGGGAGCAATGACCACTTCGAAGAATATCTCGTTTATGGCTTTTGCAGCTTCAGCATCCACTTTACGGTTTGTAACAACAATTCCTCCGAAAGCAGAGATCGGATCAGCAGCCAATGCGGCTTCCCAGGCTTCTTTAACCGTAGGGCGACACGCCATGCCACAGGCATTGTTGTGTTTGAGAATTGCCAGTGCAGTTTCATCAAAATCGGCAATGAGCGAAACAGCTGCATCTATATCGAGCAGATTGTTGTACGAAATTTCTTTTCCGTGTAATTGTTCGAAAACCTCATCGAAGTTGCCGTAGAAAACACCTTTCTGATGTGGATTTTCCCCATATCTCAATGACTTGGCGTTATTTGCGGAAACGCGTAAAACAGAGTTTTCTCCTTTATCGAAATAGTTGAAAATAGCAGAATCGTAGCCGGAGGAAACAGCAAAGGCTTTTTTTGCAAACCAACGGCGATCTTCAATATCGGTACTTCCTTTTTTTTCTTCCAACAAATCGAGTAACGGTTTGTATTGTTGCTTGGATGCCACAACAATAACATCCTTAAAGTTTTTGGCAGCTCCACGAATTAGCGAAATTCCGCCAATGTCTATTTTTTCTATGATTTCTTCTTCAGATGCATTTGTAGCAACAGTTTCTTCGAATGGATACAAATCAACGATTACCAAATCGATTGACGGAATGTCATAAGACTTGATGATTTTGCGGTCTTGCTCTTCATCGCGACGATACAAAATGCCTCCAAAGACTTTCGGGTGCAGGGTTTTCACACGCCCACCCAAAATAGATGGGTAACCGGTAACATCTTCAACTGATTCGCACTCGTAACCCAGCGATTGAATAAAATCCTGAGTTCCTCCCGTAGATATAAACTTGACACCTAAACTGTTCAGCAATTTCAATATCTCATCCAGACCGTCTTTGTGGTATACAGAAATGAGCGCCGAATTTATTTTCTTTGACATTAATGATTACTTTCTTAAAGGAATACAAAGGTATAAAATCTATCGTAATTTCGATGAATAAAAAATGTTAGATTTGGAAAAAATAAAAAAACAGCCTACAATCACTTGCCGGCTGAGCATTGTGGTTTAGGAACCACTTAAAAATAGAGAGAATGAAAAATTTTATTCGTCAATTAAGGCTGCAACAGATCTTTTTCTGTTAAGAACAGCAAATTTGTTTTCGGTAACTATGCTTTGCTCGTCATCGTTATCCGGTTTTGTAGAAAACAACTTCACTTTTATCTCTTCATCGACTTCTTCATTAGCATAAAAGTTTCCGTTGTTTATATCGTCATTGCTTTTTAATGTCAAAAGATAATTTAAGTCATCAATGGAGTTATCCAAAGAAATATTTTCCTTGCCGTTTACTTTGTTAGAAAGAACAGCATTATCCCAGATACTTGAAACTGCCAGCCTGGTCTTTTTTATCGTGTTGCTTCGAAGGATAATATTTTCTGCAATGCCGGAAAGGTTTCCCAAAGATTCCTTACACAGCTCACGTACAAAATTGTCGATGGAAAGCAAAAGTTCTTGCTTATTCTGATGTGCGTTTTCAATACGATTCTCATTTCCACCGTAATGCGCCACCAGCATTTTCACAGCCGAAGGGGAAAGAGTGGACAGAACTATATCTGTAAACTTTTCAGCATCGGGAATCCGGACAATATGCCTAAGCCATTTAGGCATATATTCAGGCAGCGACGAATGATATTCGTTGATAAGAGATGATATCATTTCGTTAAAACCTACGTCAACCATATTTTCAGCGTACGCCTGAAAACTCATTCCGGCAGGAATAGGATAATCTATACTTTCAATTAACATTGTCTTTATATCGAGTTGATTATCTGCAATGTTGATAACTCTGTATGGGCATGGATAGGTAACGATGGAACCCGTCTCTATATCGTAAAGATAGTTCCCATTATTATCTTCTATCTTAGCAATATCCGATGCGTGGAAATGTCCTGTGAACACAACATTCAGCCCGGCTTCCATAAATGACTTCTGAACCCATTCAAAATTATCTACGAGATAAGGCCCTGCAAAGAAAGATTGATGATCGAAATGTTCCACTACTCCGTGATGCATCATGGCGATCACTTGTTTTCCAAGCAGTTTCGCTACCTGAACTTCTGTTTTTATCCAGTTCATTGTTTCCGGCTTTATAGTGCCATGTGTAACACATGAATCCCGCTTTGCACCACGTGAGACGAACGTATTTTCATAATATTTGCAGGCATCTATGCAGATTACCCGCAAGCCGTCAACTGGCTCATTTACGTAGCTTAGCGAATTTTTGTCATAACTTATGGCATTGCCATAGCCGTAATCGTTGTATATTTTTTTGAATTGAACAGGTGTTATTGACTGTACGTTTCTAATCTCATCGCCGTGAAAACTCACGGCCGCCGGATTATCGATATCGTGATTTCCCGGAACAACCAGTACTTTTACGCCCTTTTCCCTGAGCGGTTGCAGCAATTCCACAACACCTTGATGGCTGATCAATTCGCCATCTTTGGTTAAATCGCCGGGAATAAGAACTACGCTTACATCTTCATTGAGCAGATTTTCTACTGATTTCCGCAGCAATGCGTCGCTCTCGAGCAAGAGCTTTCTGTCACGCTGCAAATAATCATCAAGCGCCTTGCCTTTTTCGACAATCAGCGCCGGGTGCGTGTAGTGAAGATCGGATATAACGCCTATTCTTGCGTGTTGTGCCTTAACGGCAAAAAATGAAGTGATAACCAAAAACAATAAAGCGGATGAAATAATTCTTTTCATTTTGCAGAAATTGTAAATTTCATGCTGCAAAACTACGCAAAGAATGTTACGAACCGTTTACGTTTTTATTAAGATAAAATGAAGATTTAGCTACAAAATTGTTAAGCATACTGTCTGAGAATTAAATCATTAATATAAAACAACATGTTAATGAATTTTGCCCGGCTTACATTCTCAATCCCCGGCCAATTATATCTAAAGATGATTGGCTGATGTACACTATTATAGGGCCGAGTAAAGGATCTTCCGTAGTTGGAAATGTAACTGCAAAAACTTTTTCGTCTTTATAAGTTTCTTTTTTAACTTCCGCATTTTTCCAGTCGGTTCTAACGGTGAATTTTTCTTGTTCACTCAACGAACTCCATGCTATTTCTCTTACCTGCATAAATTCGTCTTCTTTGTCGCATCCATTAAATCCAATCAATATGCATGTAAAGAAAAGAGCATAAATAAATGTTTTTGTTTTCATTTTGACTTTTTTGAAATTGAGTTCTATCTTATTATCTGAACATAATGGCAATACCGAACGACAATCTATTCAGGTGTTCTTTATGTTCCCATTCATCAAACTGGTTGTTTTCGTAGGTTTTTTTCGCTTTCAATCTTATCTTCTGATGCCGGTACGCGGCTGTAAAAAGGAGATCACTGTTTTCACTGAGTGGAACTTTTACACCTATTTCAGGATGAAGCATCAATCCGCCGTAATTTCTGAAATCGACATCGCTTACATAGTACGGAGACCAATCTAAGTATAACTCATCGTGATGCTTTTCTTTAAAATTCCCAAACGAATATCCCCCTTTAATGGTTATAAAAGGAGATATTTTATTATCCCAGATTGTATAACGGATTTCACCAAAAAGTGGAAAAAGATTGTGATCGTACATTTCAAATCCAACACCAATGCCGGCTGCCCAATGTTGATTGAACATATATCCGTTGGTGACAGTTACGGAAGGAATAGCACGTAGTTTATTTTCAGAATAGGGATAACTGTAAACAGGGCCTATCATCGATGAAGAAGGTGAGGGGTAATAATCTGGATAATAAACAGTTCTGTTAAAGGTCTGGGTGTTTCCGATCATCATATTAACCTGCATAACGTTGTAATATCCGCTTGTCTTTCTATCAAAGAAACGATTATTGACCTCTTTCGTATTTTTATCAACCAAATAAACTTCACTTCTGAATTGAGAATAAAGATTGCCGGACAGAATTAACAATAAAATAATATAAAAAGTCTTTTTCATAATAATGATTTTTATGGAATGAGATGAATATTTTCTAAATCGCTTATATCGTAAAAAAATAAGCCTTTCGCATTAACAATGGTAAGGATATTGTCTTCTTTCAAATAACATGATCCTTGTATGGGATATTTTTTTACAAGATGTAAGTTATCTTGATCAGGCAAATGAACAGCGAGTTCGTCACCAAGAGTTACTATTTTGTCTTGTTCCCCGAACATTGCTTTCGCGGAGCATTGGACTTGATAGTTTTATACCTTTCAATTGTATACGTCATTGTGGGCACGTAACTTTTGTAAGCACCCCATATTGATTGACCTGATAAAACAAAAAAAGTATCCCACTTATCGAAGTAAGTAACATCTAACGGAAAAAAATCAGAAAAATAAAGATGAAATTTAAAACGAAATTCGTCGTCAGGCGGCGCACAATCTACATATCCGTCGTTTTGGTAAAAACTTTGCCCAAAAACATAAAGGTAATTTTCCTTATGTAATATCCTGACTGGATGAGCATTACTATAATAATAAGGGACACTGTATTTTCCGGCAGGTTTTGTCCACAAGTCAACTTCACGAACGTTTATTGTTCCGGCATCATATTTACAAATCGCCCAGCTGTTATATTCTCCATAGGTATATATTTCGTCGTCACCGATTTTTACAATACCAACATAAGGTTTATCATTTTCAGGTTTATCAGTTACCCACGAATCCGGAATTTCTGTAGTTGTCAGATTCCCGTACTTTATGTCATATTCAGTAAAATCCAATTGCGGCTGTTCATCCGTCACTGTGCCCGTAAGTATATGGTTCTGATAACCTACTATTAAGCCCTTGTCCTCTTCAAACGGTATATTCCAGTAAGTAACGTATTTTGTAAACCTGTTGAAATGATACTTCTTTCTATGTAGAACAGTCGATTGAAGCGGATTTGAAACATCAATAATCACCAAATCAACCAAGTTGTTACAATAGAGATGGTTATTCATTATTTCAAAATCCTTAAGGAATTTGCAGTCAATAAAACACAAATAAACGGCACCTGTTGTTTTCTTTTCATACACGTGCACACCTTTAAGCATATCACCAACGAAATAATATTTATCGTTAGCCAATATTTTAAATGGACTAACAAGCGATGTTCTTTCTATAACTTGAATTTTCTCTATTTCACTCATATCCAGGTAAACCGGATACTGTTTCGATTGCGAAATAGTTTTCGAATACCGGTGAATATTTTCATAATTATCATCGCATCCCAAAAAAAGGATGGATAAAAGTATTAGATAAAATAATTGTCTCATATGTAAATAGATTACTAGTTCTATTCATAAGATGAAAAAATATAAAAAACGTTGCGCCAATTTTGTTAAAATATCACAAATCGGCGCAACGCAAACGATACTTTAAGAATTTCACACTTTAGGAAATATCCAGGGTTTTCGATAATTTGGCTTTAAAAGATTGTTGGCCTCTTTGTCATTTAAGAATTGCCTTTGATCGTTGTCCCAATATAAACGCCTTCCGGTTTTGAATGCCACATTTCCTAAATGAGCTACCCGGGCAGTATTTCCTGCGATTTCAATGCTTGCTGCAGGAGTCAGGCTACGATCTTTGATGCAATCGACAAAATTCTTCATGTGAAGTTCAAGTCCTTTGCCGGTACCTTTCTGCAACTCAATACGCTCCATTTCGGGTTTGTTGTTCTTGTATTCGGGGATTACCTCCCAGCCTCCCCTATCAACCACCAATGTTCCGTTATTACCCACGAAACCAACGCCATGAGTTCTTCCATAATAACCACCATCTATTCCAATACCGTGATCCCAAAGCATGGTAAATCCATCGAATTCATACAGAGCCTGCTGAGTATCGGGGGTTTCGCAAGCATCGTCGGGATAAGCAAATTTTCCACCCATCGACATTACCGATTTCGGGCCTTGCGCATTCATCCCAAACAGGGCATAATCAATGATATGCACACCCCAATCTGTCATCATACCTCCTGCATAGTCCCAAAACCAGCGAAACGTAAAGTGAAACCGGCTTGGATTAAATGGTTTTAATGGAGCAGGTCCTAACCACATGTCGTAATTGACTCCGGCAGGAACAGGCGCATCGGGGCGCACCGGGACAGAACCCATCCATCCTTGATAAGACCACGTTCTAACAGTACGAATTTTACCTAATTTTCCGGAATGAACAAAATCAACAGCTTCTTTCCAATGCGGATCACTGCGCTGCCACATGCCCACCTGGGTAACAACATTATAACGTTTTGCAGCTTGTTCCATTACTGTTGTTTCGGCAACCGAATTTGCCAACGGTTTTTCGCAATAAATGTCTTTTCCGGCCTGAGCTGCATAAACATATTGTAAACAATGCCAGTGATCGGGTGTACCGATGATCACAACATCTATATCCTTATTTTCCAGCATCTTTCGAAAATCGGAATATCCTTTGGGTTTAAATCCCTGAATTTTTTCCGTATCAGCTATGCGTTTATCCAGCACATTTTGGTCCACATCACAGATGGCTGCGCAAGCAGTGTTTGGCAAGGCCAAAAATGCACGTAAATCAGACATTCCCATCCCATTTGCTCCAATGAGTCCGCATGTTAATTTTTCGTTTGCACCAATGATATTTCCGTATAAATGATTGGGCAGTACAGACATTAATCCCAGTCCTGTGGCAGTAAATGCTGTTTGTTTTAAAAAGTTTCTTCTGGTAGTCATTTTGTGATATTATAAAATAATTTGTTTTTCTATTTTTTGCTAAGATAGATAAATATTTTTTATCAGCTTATCTTTAAAAAAATTTATTCGAAAGTTTATTTTTCGCCTCGTTGTTCTTTTATAAATGACGCAATATTGTGTATATTGTCAATCCAGATACCATTTGCAGGATCAGTCGCATACTGACAGATAGCCTCTATTGTACTAAGCAATGAAGTCAATTGTCCTTCTTCATCATTCATTTCATGCCCCACAAGGACCAGCCATTGACCGTTTTTCTTAGCAGACTCGATTAGTTTCAGTATTTCATCGAATGATTTTCCATCCAGTTCCAGACCTGTTAATTGTGATAAATCGCAAAAAGAAGGATCGTTAGGCCCTTCGTCATACCATTTCCGTCCGGTTTCGAATTGTGAAGCTATTAGGGGAACATAGCTCTTCGTATTTATACCTCTCCCGACAAAAGTATTTCCGCAAGGATAAGCAAACGATACAGGTAAAACGCCGAATGCTTCTTTGATCAATACATTCGCCGAATCAATTTCTGTTTTCAGTGATTTCAGCGTCCGATCTTCCAGTGCATTGTTTCGCGAGAAAGCAAAATTTCCGGTGCAAGGATGAGAGAGAGTATGATTTCCAATGTCGTGACCATTTCTTTGTGCCTGTTTCCAGCCTTCTAATCTCTCCATCATTGGTTTCGGAGAAACATAGAATGTTGCCTTAACATCATATTTATCAAGTAATGGAATACCTTTATCGATCTGGGTTAAACGAGCATCATCAAAAGTGAGACTAATAGCCATTTTTTTACCATCCGGCCATTTAAAATCGGTTATTTGTTGTGAATTATGTTTAGTATTGTTTATTCGAGGTAATTCTTTTGTATCATGCAAAAAAGATAAATTCAAATTAGAACCTTTTGATTTCTGACACTGAGTATTTGTAAAAATTATACCAGTAAATAAAATACAAGCACCCAGCAACTTCAATCTTTTTATTTTCATTTTTAGTTTGAAATTATTAAGGATAAAGTTTGTAATCATGTAATTCATCGGCCATAACTTTTACAGAAGCTTTGATGCGTTCTTCTGTATTTTCGCTATTGCTGTCACAATATCCTCCATATCTCTTTTAGGACCCAGGAAAACAGCCTGATAGAGGGAAATGCCTATTTCTGCCTGGAGATGCTCATTCACCGGACATTGCAATTCTTTTTTGTATTTATCCAATCTTTCCTTTGAATAAATTCTTTTAAATGAATCTAGATTCAGATATGCATCTATAAAAGGATCTTTGTGTAGATTTGAATCTATCCCATTATTAACCGGTATTCCTTCTGCCTGAAGCGCCTCCATGAATTTAGCTTTTGACAGACCACTGAAATATTCTTTCTCGTAGACCATTTGATAGGCATAATAAGCACGACGTGTTTGCCCATCGTATTTCCTGGTTGGTTTAATACCCTTAATCCCCGAAAGTAATTGTTCAAGATATGTTACATTTTTATCGCGATGTTCATTTTGTTCATCCTGGCGTTTTAATTGAGACAACATATTAGCAGACTGAAAAGACGTTGGGCGTAAATTGGCTCCGGGAAAAATTCTTCCTTTACCTCTCGGGTCTCTTCCATTGTTAACATATGCCCCAACTCTTGCAACAAGATATTCATCATTGCCGATAACTGCACCTCCTTCACCTGCCGGCAAGCTCTTGAATTGCTGAAAACTGAAACAACCTAAATCTCCAATGGAACCAACTTTTTTATTTCTCCACTCAGCCGAATGCGCCTGACAACAATCTTCGATCACAGCAAGATTATGCTTTTTAGCAATTGCCAATATTTTGTCCATATTTGCTACGGCTCCACCTATGTGAACAGGTATAATCGCCTTTGTATTTCGTGTAATACGTTCTTCTATCAGATCAGGATTTATCATAAATGTTTCCGGATCTGTATCAACTAATATCGGTAAGGCAAATAAATTAAACGTCGATTGAGGTGTTGCAACAAATGTATTAGTCTGCGTAATTACTTCATCACCAGGACCAATATCAAATGCACGTTGCGCAGCTTCCAATGCCTGTGTACCTGCATTTGTCACTGCACAATAATTTACACCCATGAATTTAGCATACTCTTCATTAAATTGTGTACCAAATTCTTCTTTCCTGTTACTGTACTCCGACCAGTTTTTGTCCCTAAAAGCCTGAATATACATTTCCAAATCTCTCTTCTCTATAACCGGCCATTTTATACCCAACACTGATCCTTTTGGACGTACGGGATTTCCGCCGAGTAAGGCAAGCTTATTCGAATCTTGTTGAATGTTTGCAAAAAGCCGGGAAAAATTATTTGATGCTAATGTTAAACCTGCTGCACCAAAAGATGTTTTTCTCAAGAATGTTCTACGTGTTAATTCTTTATTTTTCATTCCGATTAAATTTAGAAAAGTGATGGATCCCAATGAAATAAGATTTTTATATGCGTGTCCTCATACAAAAGTTTAACACTACAAGTTTAATGAATTTATTTGTTAAATATCCATTTTGGGATATTTTTCTTTTAAAAACACTCTTTTTTGTGTGGATATGTTCAAAAATTTAAGGTTGCGTTACAAATATAGCTGATGCATCAATCGGTTTTAAAGACAGTGACATTTTAGAATGCCTACTAAATAAAATAGGGTATCACAAAATGCGATACCCTACATTTCTTATTGAAGTTTCTTTCTCTATCTCACTTCCCAACCCAATGCGCTGGCACCCAGAACGGCGGCATCGCTTTCCTTAAGTTCGGAGAAGATCAGTTTCACTTTGTTTTTGAAAATAGGTAGCAGGTTCCTTTCCATCGATTCACGGATTGGATTCATGATAAGATCTCCTGCTTTTGCCAGTCCACCAAATAGAATGATGGCTTCAGGGCTTGAAAAAGCTACAAAATCGGCAAAGGCTTCACCCAGCATTTCACCGGTAAAACGGAAAATCTCTTTTGCCATTTCATCCCCTGCCATAGCTGCATCAAAAACATCCTTAGATGTGATGTCATCAATAGGAATATTGCGCAGTTGAGTCTGAGCATCGTGTTTCAATTCCAGGTATTCGCGGGCAGTACGTGCCACACCCGTTGCAGATGTATATGCCTCAAGGCATCCTGCTCTTCCGCAACCGCAGATTCTTCCGTTTGTACGGCGCATGATAACGTGACCAAGTTCTCCGGCAAAACCATCGTGCCCGTAAACCATTTGTCCGTTTACAACAATTCCACTTCCTACACCGGTTCCAAGAGTAATAACGATAAAATCCTTCATACCCCGGGCTGCACCGTAAGTCATTTCACCAATAGCTGCCGCGTTGGCATCGTTAGTGAGTGCTACAGGAATGCCTACCCTGTCTTCCAACATTTGTGCAAACGGAATAACGCCTTTCCAGCGAAGATTGGGGGCAAATTCTATACTTCCGGTGAAATAGTTGCCGTTGGGAGTACCGGCTCCAATTCCTTTGATCTGATCTTTGGTAGCTATATCCTTGATCACTTCTTCAATCACCTGGCTCAGCTCGTCCAGATAATCTTCTACTTCGGCATGTTTTGCCGTTTTAAGGCTTCCGCTACGCAAAATCTGCCCTCTTTTGTCAACAATGCCGACAACGGTGTTAGTACCACCGACATCAATACCTATTACATAAGGTTTATCCATGAGTTCTTATTTATAATGTTATTCAATGAGATTAATTATTGTTGCAAATATACGATTAAATTGTTTTCCTGAGGGAAAATCGTTAATAAAATTACAATTTAATTGTTTTTCTCAAATTAAACTTCAATATTGAGTTTTGGTTTTATAATTTGCCATATCTTTGCGAATTGTTTTATCAAAACGATATATTTTTTTGCTTAAAACTGACCGATTAAAGGAATTTAGACTTTTATCATTACAAAAATAAAATAAATAATCATGCAGGAAATCAAATTTTATAGCGGAGAGAACATCCCGCTGGAACTGCACAAAGTGCGTGTTGTGCAAAAACTACACTTAGTACCCATTGAACGTCGATTGGAAGCATTGCAGGAAGGCGGATTTAACACTTTCAGACTAAACACGAAAGATGTATTTCTGGACATGCTCACTGACAGTGGAACTAACGCTATGAGTGACAATCAGATGGCTGCAATGTTGCAAGCCGATGATGCATACGCCGGCTCACAAAGTTTTTATCGATTAGAACAGGCCGTTCAGGAAGTGCTCGGTAAAAAATATTATTTGCCGGTTCACCAAGGACGCGCTGCCGAAAATATAATCTCCAATGCATACGTGAGGAAAGGAAGTGTGGTTCCCATGAACTATCATTTTACAACTGCTATGGCACATATCACGCAATATGGCGGTAAAATTGTAGAATTGTTATACGATGAAGCGTACGTAATTAATTCTTCACATCCGTTTAAAGGTAATATGAATCTGGAAAAGCTGGAAGAAGTGATAAAGGTTCACGGAGCCAAAAATATTCCTTTTATCAGAATGGAAGCTTCTACCAACCTTATTGGCGGACAACCTTTCTCGGTACAAAACTTGCGGGATGTACGGGCAATTGCCAGTAAATACAATATCCGTTTAGTGTTGGATGCCAGTCTTATCGGAGAAAACGCTTTCCTTGTAAAGCAGCGTGAAGACGAATTTAAAGAAGCATCTCTGGGCGATATCTTGAAAGAAATGACAGGACTGGCCGATCTCGTATATTTTTCTGCAAGAAAGCTAAGTTCTTCCCGCGGTGGCGGAATGTGTACCGATAGCCTTGAAATTTATCGTGAACTGGAAGCTTTGGTACCTTTGTTCGAAGGATTTCTCACCTATGGCGGTATGTCGGTTCGTGAAATGGAAGCAATGACAGTTGGACTTTACGAAACACTGGATGAATCTATTATTTGTCAAAGTCCGGGTTATATAAAATACCTGGTGGAAGCATTGGATGCTAAAGGTGTTCCGGTTATAAAACCAGCCGGTGTTTTAGGAGTTCACCTGAATGCTATGGAGATTTGTGAACACATTCCACAAAAAGAATACCCCGCCGGAGCACTGGCAGCTGCACTGTTCTTAATTTCGGGAATTCGTGGTATGGAACGCGGATCGGTTTCTAACCAGCGTGACGAATACGGAAACGAAACATACGCAGATATGGAGTTACTAAGACTTGCCGTTCCACGTCGCGTTTTCACGTTATCGCAAATTAAATACGTAGAAGACCGTGTAACCTGGTTATATGAAAACCGTAAATTGATTGGCGGGCTTCGATTTTTCTATGAACCACCTGTTCTTCGCTTCTTTATGGGTGGTTTGGAACCTGTAAACGATTGGCCACAAAAACTCATAGAGAAATTTAAAGAAGATTTTGGCGAGAGTTTGTAGAATATAACATAAAAGGGGTTGTCAAGTTTGATAGCCCCTTTTTAATGTTTATCATTTTTCTTTACCGGTTTATCATTTTTTGGTTTGCTGGCGCATATCGTTCGCCCGAGACTTCAATTCTCGATACGGCTTCGTTTATTTTCCGGATATCTTCTGTGGATAATTCCACATGGACGGCTTCCAGATTCTCTTCCAGCCGATGAACTTTTGTGGTTCCCGGGATGGGCACAATCCACGGTTTCTGTGCCAGAACCCATGCCAGTGCGATCTGTGCGGGCGTTGCGTCTTTTTCTGCGGCGAATGTTTTCACCAATTCCACCAACGCCATGTTTTTCTTTATATTTTCCTCCGAAAAACGAGGAACGGTTGTGCGGAAATCATTCTTGCCAAACGTGGTGTTGGCGTCAATTTTTCCAGTCAGAAATCCTTTTCCGAGCGGACTGAAAGGAACAAATCCGATTCCCAGTTCTTCCAACACGGGCATAATGGCTTCTTCCGGTTCGCGCCAAAACAGCGAATATTCGCTCTGCAATGCCATTACGGGTTGTACGGCATGAGCACGACGGATCATTTCCACGCCGACTTCCGACAGTCCGAAATGTTTTACTTTGCCTTCGGCAATTAAATCCTTCACGGTTCCCGCCACGTCCTCCATCGGCACGTTCGGGTCAACGCGGTGCTGGTAAAACAAATCGATGGATTCCACCTGCAATCGTTTAAGGGATTCCTCTGCTACTTTTCTGATTTGTTCCGGCCGGCTGTTCAACCCGACGGATTTTCCGTTCTGAATATCAAATCCGAATTTGGTGGCAATCGCCACTTTTCCTTTAAACGGTTTCAACGCTTGTCCAACCAATTCTTCGTTTATGTATGGGCCGTACACTTCGGCCGTATCGAAGAACGTTACGCCCATGCCCACCGCCTTGTGAATGAGGTCGGTCATGGGTTTCACATCGTGCACATCGCCGTATCCGAAACTCATTCCCATACAGCCAAGCCCTATTTCGGACACCTGCAATCCTTGACCTAATGATCTTGTTTTCATTTCTTTTTCTAAACTTACTTATTTAGCCCAACTCGCAAAAATCTTTACCACTTCCGGATCTTTATGATCCAGGAATTTATGGGTGTTTGTGTCCATTTTCGCAATGGTGTTCATGTCGTTTTCAGATAATTCAAAATCGAATACGTCAAAATTTTCCTTGATGCGCGAAGGCGTTACCGATTTCGGGATTACCACCACATCGCGCTGAATTAGCCAGCGTAAAGTAACCTGAGCTACGGATTTTCCATACTTTTTACCGATTTCGCTGAGAATTTTATTGTTGAAGAAATCGTCTTTTCCTTCGACAAATGGCGCCCACGATTCGTGACGAACGTTGTATTCATCCATTATCCTGCGGTCGTCGTTCCGCTGGTAAAACGGATGTGTTTCAATCTGATTCAATGCGGGCGTAACTTCGTTGAATTCGATCAGATCCACTAACCGGTCGGGAAAGAAATTGCTTACGCCGATAGCACGAATTTTCCTTTCCTTGTACAATTCCTGCAAAGCGTGCCACGCACCGTATATGTTATTAAAGGGCTGATGCAGGAGGTATAGATCCAGTGTTTCCAGCTGCAGTTTTTCCATGGATTCCGCGAAAGCTTTCTTTGCTTTTTCGTAACCGTAGTGTGATATCCATAATTTTGTGGTGATGAATAATTCATCGCGCGGAATACCACTTTCTCTGATGGCATCGCCAACCGCCTTTTCATTGCCGTAAGCCTGTGCCGTGTCAATACTCCGGTAACCGGTTTCAAGAGCTGTCAGAACACTTCTTTTGCATTCGTCGTAATCGGGGACTTGATACACTCCATATCCCAGAATAGGCATTTCTACGCCATTGTTCAACGTCACTGTTTTCATATTTCTTTATTATTTAGATGTTTACTCAATCAATTTACCATGTAGAAAAACCGGAATATTTTTCCGTTATAGTTTCATCGTAAACGTGTGTGTATATTTTACCATGACGGTATTGTTGTAAAACGACGGCGGAACGGGAGTGACTCCCGCGCTGCTGCCCATCCGGCGGGCATCGTTGAACACAATGTACAAATCGTTCCCTTCACTTGGATTGTAACGTAAGCGAACATTTGAAACCAAATCTTTAGAAGTATTCACATACTGTACAAATGCACTTACAGATAGTTTAGTATTAAACATATAAAGCGCATTAATGTTGGTCATGTGGATGTCGAGTTTATCGTTTGTCGGTCTTTTCGGAAAGCGCAACGCATTAAAAGAATACATGGCTCCGACCTGTAAATTAGCTGATACATTCCAGCGAGGAGTAATCTGCACCTGATAACTTTGTCCGTCATAGAATTGGCCCAATGTTGAGCGTAACTGATACGAAAGCTTCTTAGCGGGTGAGTTGCTAAGTGTGGTATTAAACGTGGTGTAAGCGTAGTCTCCTTTTGGAATAATAATACTCCAGATGGGAAAATCCCAATGAGCACCTTGTTGTTCATAACGTATATCAGCCGTTGCCCTGAAACCACTTTTTGTTTGCATTTGCCACCCGGGATTGATCACATGCCAATCCATTCCATCATCTACTACCCTTTTTTCTATGTCGTAAATGAACGTTGGCCCATGAAGGAATATGTTGGATTTTTCACCGGGCATGAAACCATAGCCGATATTTGCATAAATTCCGTACAAACCTTGTTTCTGAACATATCCAACCCCCGGAGTTAAATGTTGTCCGGTGTATTTTAAACTGGACATATAATAAAATCCGTCCTGACGTCTTCGTTGCCAGCCGATGTAGGCGAATATATCATCGGGCTTTTTATTTTCCAGTTTAAGGTTATTGGTTATTTTATTATCGAACGTTTGTGACATCCTGAAGAAAACGTATTCATCACCGACTACACGTACATTTCCATCCAGTCCGTAAGCGAAATTCCAGTGTCCGTCGGTTCCAACGCGTGAAGTAACCATTCCGCCCAGGTAAGAATACTGATTGATAATTCCTCTTCGCGCTCTTACCACACCGAAGTTTTCACCGGGTGTTGCCGATGTTTTTTCCGTCTGCATGTTCAAAACGCCTAAATCCCACTCACCTACGGAACCGTACAAACGTGCTCCACCCAAGATGGTTACCGGTTGTCCGTCACGAAGACCGATGTTGCGGCTATGAAAAAGCCTTGTAAAACCAAGCAGATTGAAATCGAAAATATTGGATCCTTCCTGAAAAAAGGCTCTTTTTTCAGGAAAAAACAGTGAGTACCGTGTCATGTTAACTTGCTGATTATCGGCTTCCACCTGCGCAAAATCGGGATTCACAGTAAGATCAAGTGTCAGGTTACTGGTTACGCTGTATTTTATGTCTAATCCGGCATTGAGTGGCGTGTCGTTATCTTTTACGTATTTTGTTCTGTCAGGATTCAACCTCCATTTTCTATCATATCCGCCAATGACGTAAGGAGAAATATATACCGGACGCTTTGTTTTGGAAATCTCCATCTTAATTTCAGACGCCAATGATGGTTTCAGGTGCGCCGTTTGCCCGTACCGCGGATCGATGGCGGGATACGTGTCCATTTCGTTCAGATAACTGATGTAACGGTTTGCGATCACTCCCATGGTAGTTATATTGCCTTGCGGCTGAAAACGAAGGCTCGTGAACGGAATGCGCATTTCTACATACCAGCCTTTATCATCGCGTGATGTTTTTACATCCCAAAACGTGTTCCAATCGGCATTAATCCCCATCATTGAACCATCGCCGGATATAGCAGCATCTATTCGGGCACCTGTGGGCATAGTAGTAAAAGAGTATGCATTCTCGTTATCGTTATACGTATCCAACATGATTCCAAAAACATCGGAGTTCATGTTCATTTCGTCCCTCTTCATGCTGTTTGTCGTAATGGTGGACGGGTCTTTCGTCAAAAGCCGGGCACCCACCCATAAATATTCGTCGTCATAGGTGATCATCACTTCACTTTCTTCAGAAGGCCGGCTCCCGAAATTAGGCGTATTCACGAGCATGGGCAAAAGAGGGAGGTTATTCCATACATCCTCATTCACATGTCCGTCGAAATTAATCTCGCCGGACATTTTTTGTATTTGCAACGGTTCCTGAGAGAACGAAATGGTGGGAACTGTCAGAATAAACAATGTTGTTATTATCCTGGATAGAGTACTCATCTTCGTAATCCGGTTATTATTGTTTCAATTCTCTTTTCTCCGTCCAGTGAAAGGTAGATTTTCTTTTTGATATCAACCATTTACCGTTTTTGCCTTTCACATAATTGTCCTGATAGAAAACACCATGATTGGTGACCATTTTCTTTCCGTTTTCGTCCCCGATAAGCGTTACCTGACAATAAGAAACCCCTGTGGCATTGTTTCCGTTCAAATCCACAGTTTGTTGTCCGTTAATGTGATATACCGTTTCCATCGAATTAAGGAAATTCCCGAACACTGCTGCAATCTGTTCCCTGCCTTTCAGCGTAATGGTCAGTTGGTCTCCCTGATAGGTTTCCACAACAGCATCTTCGGTAAAAAGGAGCGCTTGTGCCTGAGCGTGCTTCAGGTCTGATAAAATGGAAAATTGATCGACCAGTTCTTTAATGGCCATTCTGTCTTCAATTTCTATGATTCTTTGTTCGAGCGGTTTTGTTTGGGACTGAGCGGAAATAATTCCGACTAAGCAAGTTGCCAGTAAGATAATTTTTTTCATATTCATCTTTTTTTATAGTTAGTAAATTACTTCTGCAAAGATAGAGCATGAAAATGAGCCGATTATTACCCAGATTACAGGAAAACATACCACTTTTACTGATTTGTTTTTTCCTTGAAAAACTGTCGTTTTATCCTTATTACAGATAATGCCACATATCTTTTAAAAGAAATTCGGGGGCTCCTGACACCAGCCGGTTCAATCTGCCCGATTGCTTTCCTATTATAAATTCAGCCAATACGTCAGTTTCAGATTGATTGACCGAAAACGAGGTTCGAAATCCCGCGTAAAATAATTGTCATTATACACCAGGTACAAATCGGATAAAGGTGCAAACCGCCATTGCAAGCGTGAGTTGATACCGATATTATCTCGCTGATTGCTGTATTGCACCAGTGTTGACCAAAAAACGGTCTTGGAAAAAGTAATGTCCACTTTTGGTGTCACCAGCCAGTAATCTGCGTTTGAATGAGGTTGAGGCAAACGTATGGCATCGTATCGCACGTTAAGGCTCAGCAACGCCCATGGTTGCATTCTGGTTGTGAGTTGTCCGCCTATAGTCAGGCTGTGTCCTGTAAAAAATTGTCCTCCCGTAGTTTGTGCATTAAAAGAAAACAATTTCCCCGGATTGGATTGATACGTTGCGCCCAATTGATTGTATGAGTAGCTTTGATTTCCCGGCAATGGTTCTCCTCCCGAACGAGTGGGATCAAAACCATGCGTTAAATAAACAAAATAATTATTGTAATCGAGTCGCAGCGTTGACTGATCATTAAAATTGACGTTGTAGTATAGATTATAAGTATGATCCTCTTTTTTCATGTCCATGGAAGGTTTCCAGTAATACAACGCCATGGCTCCCGGCCCGTGAAGGCTTACAGGCCCGCTTTTCGGATAGAAATTAAAAGTTAATCCATTTCCATTCTTTAATATATCGGTTCTCGGTACGAAACCAAGATCGGCCTTAAAATCCTTATCCACGTACATCAGATCGGCAATCCATCTTATTCTTCTGTTCATGTAAGTTACAGTTGCCTGTGAAGACAGATTTCCTTTGGAATCGTCCGGTTGAAAAGATTTATGCAAATAAAATTTTCCCGTCCAGCTGTTATCGGCCGATGCAAGATTATATTCAGCGCCGAATACCCGGTTGTATTTTTCAGCATTATCGAGGAAAGCATAATCTTTAAAAGCTTCGCGGTTGATTGCAAAGAACCCGATGTTGGACCTTGAGAAAACCTTGCGCTGCACGGAGATCATCATGTTATTGTTTGACGCGATTTCGTTGTTTTCGTCTTCTCCGGTTTGAATATTCAAAAGCCCGAGACGCCAGTTTTCATTTAATTTTCCACTTAACCTTACTCCGCCTATAATTCTGTTTTCGATAAGGTTTCCGTTCTTATCCCTGGCTAAACCAATTCTTCTCGAAAAGAAGGGTTTGGCAGCATAATACGTGTCCCCATAGCTGCCGAATAAATCGTTGTTATCGATAAAAAACTGCCTTTTTTCGGGAAGGAATACTTCAAACCGGGTTAAATTAGTGAAAATATCATCGACTTCCACATTAGAGAAGTCCGGGTTCACCGTGATATCCAGATTCATGCTGTTTCCTATAGCTACTTTAGCATCTCCGCCAAAAGTTAATTTGTTATCAGGAAGATCAGTAACAAAATCTTTCGATGTTAAGGCGTTAACGTAAGGAATAATAGCGATTGGAGTACGCGATTTTGGCAACGGTTTTTCAAAGATCATATCGCCCATAAATGCGAGGCTCGACAGCATCTGATTTTGAGGAACGCGCGCCCACGCGCTCTGTTCGTTGGTTTGCATATCCCAACGGTAACATTGCACTCTCCACGATGTTTCACCTTCCCTGAATTTAATGGAGCTTAGCGGTACAGATGCTTCTAAAATATAGTGATCTTCATGCATGGTACTCTGTAAGTGCCATATCTGATCCCATGATGTATTGAATGCGTTTCTGTCTGACCCGCCACCGGAAACAAAGACGTCGCGTTGTACTCCGTACGGTGTCATCCCAAACAAAAAGGCGGTGGTACCGTCTTTAAACGTATCGAACATCAGGGTAACGTTGTCATTTCCTACTCCGCTGAAATCGCGGCGTAAAGAACTTACAACGTAATCATCTGATTTTGCGTCCGCTCGTATTCCTATATATAATGCGTGATCATCATATAAAAGCCGGAATTCTGTATTGTTTACTGATTTCATGGAGTCCGTGGGGAAAAATTGCCAGAAATCACCGCCTTTGTCTGCATCCTGCCAAACATCCTCATCAAGGATACCGTCAATTTTGATTTCTTCGGAAATATATTTTACCGTAATATTTCGTGGTTGTTGTCCATGCACCAAAGAAGTTAATATCAAGCCAATACAAACGTAAAACAATCTTTTTGTATTGAAATATCGCATGAAAGAAAATTCTGAAAACTTATAATTATCCATCTTTTACATCTTATTTATTTACTGTTTTTTATTTCGTTATTCCGATAGTGTTGAGCCATTTTATTACATCGTTTGAAGAATTATTTGCATTGCTACCAAGCACTGCAAGCCCATCAAGTACTTTAGAGTCGGGACAGAGTTTGCGAATGTCCGAAACGCTGCTTCCCAATTGACTACCTCCGTGAGTCACAAACGGAACGATGGTTTTTCCTTTGAAATCATTGCTTTCCAGAAATGTCTTCACAGTCGGAGCAACGGTTCCCCACCAAATGGGAGAGCCGATGAAAATAACGTCGTACTGGTTGAAGCCGGATACGTTCTTTTTCAATTTCGGACGAAATTCCGATTCCTGTTCACGTTTTGCCTGGTCGGTAACATCGCGGTACTCGGCGGGATAATTATTGACTGTTTCTATGCGAAAAATGTCTCCACCCACGTTTTTTTGAATTTCTTCTGCTACAATGCGGGTATTTCCATTTCTTAGGGAATAGTAGGCAATAAGAATCTTTTTGCCCTGCACATGGCTGGTCTGTGCTGCTAACCCTACATGGATTGTCATGAATGTGATGAGAGCGAATAAAAATGTTTTCATATTTTTTGATTAATTTTATGCTGCGGTCGTCAGAATGTTGACGCCACTGAATTTAAAATTATTCATTTATCGTCGCGTTTACCCAACTGCATTTTTTGTTGCAGCCGCCAATTGTTTCGCGAACCCCAGATACGGGCATCGAGCCGGTTTCTGCCGATGAACTCTGCCCGGTTACCGTTGATCTTTACAGAAGTGCCCACTTCTTCGTAACCATAATATTTCATGCTTTCGCTCTCTATTTCGGCAAACCATTCGGCTTTCGGTTGCTTGTACCCTGTGATGTGAGTGAGGGTAAAATTCTGATCCACGATTTTGTCCATTTCAGCGATATTTCTTTCAATCATTAAATCCGTCAGCTTGCGTGTTACGGCGATAACTTGTGCTGAATCTTCGCTTGAAGTTGTAGTATTCATTTTCGATTGATTTTGTCATGCACATCCTTCGATACCTGTAAGAATAAACAAGATGAGTAACGTTGTTTTCATTGTTTTCTAATCAGAATTTTTTATTGATACAAAATTCGTCATAATTTATCAGGAGAAATTACTCAATTAAAACCAATGTTTGCGAAAATCAAACTTTTCTGAACGCTGATGGCGTTTCGCCTGTCAGTTTCTTGAAAAAGTTGTTGAAACGAGGAGCTTCGGAAAATCCCAACGCGTAAGCGATTTCCGAAACAGATAAATCGCTTTGTCGCAACATAATTTTTGCTTCTTGTAAAATGCGTTCACTGATTATATCGCTGGTAGTTTTTCCTGTAACTTCTTTCACGGCACGGTTCAGGTAATTCACGTGAATGTAGAGTTGCTTTGCAAAATCGGAAGCAGTGCGCAGTTGCACGTATTGGCTCGTATCTTCAATCGGGAACTGACGCTCAAGTAATTCTGCGAACAAAGTGGAGATGCGCTGCGACGCATTTATGGGTTGTTTTTCCAACTCAACCGAAGGTTGCATTTTCATCGCAAAATGCAATAACTCAAAAGTGAGATTGCGCAATACATCATACTTGTGCACATAGTTGGAATTGAATTCTTCCTGCATCTTTTTAAAAACACCAATAACCTGTCCGGCCTGTGCATCCGAAAGTTCAAAGACGTGAGTGCCACCCGGCTTGAAAAGCGAATAATCGTTCAAATTACCGAACTGACCGAAAAACTCCTGATTGAAAATGCAGTAATAACCGCCCAAGACGTTTTCCAGGCCTTCCCAACTATACGGTATTTGTGGATTTGAAAAGGTGATCGCCTGTTTAGCCACTTTCACCGATTTATCGGCATAATGTATTTCGGCATTTCCTTGCAGGAAGGTGATTTTAAAATAGTCGCGCTTGCGATAAGGCACCGGACGAGCTTTGCCATCTCTGTGATCTTCAAGTACAAAAATGTTGAAGTGCCCGAAATCCTTTCGGATGTTATCGGGTAACCATCCGAATTTTTGGTTGTAGAATTCTTCTAATTTTTCTGTTTTACCCATTTTTCAGCATATAATTGTTTACGATACAAAAGTAGGGAGTGAGTAACAAATAAATATACGCATTTCAAACAAAAAATTGCGAAAATCAAACCATGATGAAAAAGATGGATAAGCTTACTTGTTAATGCCTATTTTACTTAACCAATTTTCTATAAGATTTTCTGTTTCCCGTCTTTTTTCACCTTCCATCACAAACAATATGCCGTCTCTTTCAATTCCGCCTTTCACGGAAAGTCCTTCCAAAACTTCAGCGTCCGGCGCATATCGTTTAATATCTGTGAAACTGCTGCCGGGACCATATCCCGCATGTGTGTTAAAAGGGACGATGGTTTTTCCATTAAAATCATACCGGCTCAAAAACGATTTCACAGGTGGCGGCAACTGCATTCCCCATGTTGGAAACCCGATAAAAATGGTGTCGTATCGGCTGAAATTTTCAATTTTTGTACGCAAAGGCGGCAAGAAACCGGTTTCATTCTCTTTGGCGACTTGCTCAACCGTAGCGCGATAATTTTCGGGATAAGGATTTTGTAACTCCAAAGCAACCAAATCATCGCCAACTTTTGCGTGTATGATTTTGGCAACGGCTTTGGTATTATTCGTCCGCGACAGATAGACAACAAGCGTTTTGCCATCATCGATTTGCTGTTTGACGTTTGCCTGTTGCGCAACACACGTGTTCGCAGAAAAAAACACAATGGTGAATAATATAGAAAAAATGACGTTCATAATTGAATTTTTATCTTGTTTAAAGCGTCATTCGTTAATACGTTTAATAATTTTTGCCGGTACACCGCCCACGACGACGTTATCGGGTACATCCGCAGTAACCACGGCGCCTGCGGCGACAACCGAATTTTCACCGATGGTTACACCGGGCAGAATGGTGGCATGAGCACCAATCCAAACGTTTTTTCTGATATGTACATGAGCAGGAATCAATTGTCGACGCTCTTTTCCGTTGATTGGATGGCCCTCGGAAGAAATCACTACAGCCGGAGCGATCATCACATCATCATCAATGGTAATTCCACCCAAATCCAGAAACGAGCAGTTTGCATTGATGAAAACATTTTTACCTAACCACAGATTTTTACCGTAATTGATGGAGAACGGAGTGAAAACAGCAGTACTTTCGTCTACTGTTCTACTGGTTATTTTACTAAGCAAACTTCGCTGTTGCGCCGGATCCGCTTCATTGTTTAGTGCAATCACCAGTTTTTTGGTTTCTACGCAGGCATCATGAAGTTGCGAATATTCAGGATCGGTGAACGGAACATGCTCTCCCGATCTCAGCCTGTCGAAAATGGTCTTGTTTAAACTATTCACGTTATTTCAGTTTCTTAAAAATTTTGCTCATCGTTTCTTCGTCCAGACTAGTCATATCCACCAAATTCAATGATTTCACCATTTTCAGGGTTTCGGTTTTGTAGTACTGAAAATGAGGCGTTTTCAGATGTGATTGGTAGGCTGCCTGATTGGCATAAATCTCCACGATACGGATTTGCGTGGGATTATCTTTTATTTGCATGGGATAAATGGCAATGACACCCGGCTCAATGTTTACGGAAATTTCGGCTTCTTCTTTCAAAATGGCGATGTATTCGTTGAGATATTCCGGATAGATTTCAATTTCGGAAATGCGTATCAACATATCTTTTTTCTCTTCTGCGGTAGTTTGTGCATTCATATTATTTGGGATTAATGATAATATTAAAAATAGCAGAATGTATTTTATGTTGCTCATATCGTTGATTTTTATTTGATTCCACAAAAATACTATAACAAATGTAGTTATTTTGTATACAAATTACGGTTATTCATACCATTTTTACTGATTTGCGTTTCTCGCTGAAAATCATATGAATATTTCGTTTATTTTTGCAATAAAAAATCAGTTATGGACGAAATAATTAACATCGATCACACCTATGAATATGAGAAGGCCATTCATCGCGAAACGCTGCATCCTTTAGTCAGTGTCATCGATCACTCTGAAAATCCTTTGATTCCCGAACACGAACCATTCGACAAAAAATTCAGGTATGGATATTATTCTATTTTCCTGAAAGAGGTTAAATGTGGCGATCTGAAATATGGGAAAAACACGTACGATTATCAGGAAGGAACACTCGTATTCATGGCTCCGGGACAAATTGTTGGGATTTCGAGCGACGGGCAACCGAGAGAGATGAAAGGATGGGTTTTGTTGTTCCACCCCGATTTGCTACTCGGAACTCCGTTGGGAAGAAATATGAAAGATTATTCTTTCTTTTCTTATGAAACCAACGAAGCTCTACATCTTTCGGAACAGGAAAAACAAACCGTAATTGATTGTTTTAAGAAAATACGGATTGAATTGCAACACGCGATTGATAAGCACAGCAAAATGCTGATTGTTTCCAATATTGAACTGCTACTTAACTACTGCGTACGTTTTTACGATCGTCAGTTTATTACACGAAGCGATTCAAATAAGGGAGTACTTACAAAATTTGAGAATCTTCTGAATTCTTATTTCAATTCAGATAAACCACAAAACATAGGTTTACCGTCCGTTAAATATTGTGCCAATAAACTTAATCTTTCCTCCAATTATTTTGGCGATCTGATTAAAAAAGAAACCGGGCAATTGGCTCAGGATTACATCCAGCAAAAACTAATGGAAGTTGCCAAGGAAAAAATTCACGATACAGACAAGACCGTGAGCGAGGTGGCTTACGAACTTGGATTCAAATACCCGCAGCATTTCACCCGTTTATTCAAACAAAAAACCGGCTATTCGCCAATGGATTACAGACAACTCAATTGATTTCATTTAATTAATGAGAACAATATTCATTTTCACATTCGCGTTGTTGGTTCATTTTTCTTTCTCACAGGAGAAAGACAGCGTATTGATGAATTCCGTAATTCCAAAACCTGACACATTTATTAACGGGGCTTTATCAATAACAAACAACGGCATCTCTACAGTTCCTTACCTGTCGTTGGGTAAACCGGCATTTATTACCGATTTATCGTTAAGCAGGGGACATTTCAGTTTTGATCCACAATTAAAATTCAACATCCCCGATGCAAGACCGTGGTCGTTTATTTTTTGGTTCAGGTACAGATTTGCCGATAACGAAAAATTCAAATTCAGGGTTGGTGCGCACCCTGCGTATTCTTTTAGAGCCAGAACGGCCACCATAAACGGAATAGAGCAGGAAACCATAACCGTATGGCGATTTTTGGCCGGAGAAATTGCTCCGCTGTATTATATAACGCCTAATCTTAGTGTTGGACCCTATTATTTATATGCGTATAATATGGAGAAAAACGCAATTAAACATTCGCATTTTATTTCTCTGCAAACAAATATCACGAATATAAGATTATCGGATGAATTTTATTTAGGAGTTTTCCCACAGTTTTACTACCTGACAGTCGGCACTCAAAAGGGGTTCTATGCTTATGCCAGTGTCAGTTTAGCAAAAAAAGATTTCCCCTTTTCTTTGTCTGCTGTTGCCAACAAGGAAATTAAATCGGATATTGCCGGTAGTGAAAGCTTTCTTTGGAACGTTACCCTTATGTATTCCTTCGGGAAACGATCGGTATCTAAACGTGATCAATAAAAAACGCCCTGTTTCTTAAGTGGAAACAGGGCATTTTTTCAAACTTCAGGTGTATCTTTTTCCAGATTCGCATTTATAAACTCGTTGGTGAATTGTATAAGTTCGATAAATCCTTTTGAAAAATCTTGTTGTGTATCAGCATTCACCGAAACGAACTTACTCTTTCCGTTCTGGGCCAACTCAACAATGTATAAAATGGAGTTATCAGCGTTTGCATCATCACTAAAGCCGTAAGAATCTTTCATCTCATAGATATTGCTGCTATTCAACAATTCACTGAATTTATCAAATTCCGATTCAGTTAAAACACCTTCATTATTAATGGGGCGACTTACTCCCTCGAATTTGTCGAAAAAATAATCATTTTGAACAATTTTGTATGTCGAATCAGGAGTTATTTCAAATTCTACTTTAAAATTTCCAACACTCTCCATACTATATTTGTAAGTAAAGTTTTTTAATTCAGAACTATTCTTACATCCAACAAGTAAGAATACCAGTAAAAAAGAAAAAAAGAATTTGTTTTTAATCATAACCGAAAAATAATATAAAAGGGAGGGTAAGCCTCCCTTTTATTATTTATAATGATATTACTCGTCTATTTCCATGGAGCAGGTTGTTCCAGGTACGGTTTACCGTTTTCGTCAACACCCATGGTTTGTACTTGACCGTCAGGTAACGGGAACATTGTTTTTGCTGCGGGCAGAACAGAAGCCGTTGCAAATTTAACTAAGAATTGAGATTCAAAATGAATGTAATCTCCTAACTCCTTAGTCATGTAATCACCACCCCAGCGAACCAAATCGAACCAACGCAATCCCTCCAGTGCAAGTTCCAGTTTGCGTTCCATACGAATAGCTTTAATACACATATCCTTGTTGGTAAAAGCAGCATGTGTTGTAGGATAGACAGAAATTTTATAATTTGCGGCGGGAGCTCCGTCCAGCATTACAACATTAACCGGTAGAGCAGCACGGGTACGGATTTTATTCACTTGTGTCATCGCTCCGGTCAAATCGTTTCTGTTAGCCAAACATTCAGCATACATTAAGATTATATCGCGGAGACTCAGATACTGCAGGTTAATAGCCGAGCCGGGAGCCCAACCATCGTGAATTCCTCCACTGGCTAATCCGGCATCCTGTTCTTTTTTGGTATAAACATGTTTTTTAGGCATATAAAAACCACCGTTTCCAACATCGCGTACCCAGTTATTTTTTGGAAGTCCCCAATCCTTATATGGAATTCCGAAACGTCCGATAGCAAAATCAATTCGCGGATCAACCGGCATAGTGTTGTTTAAAGACAAAGGTGCACCTTCCGCAGTTGATGTATTTTTAACTGTAACAAAGGGTGCATTTCTGTACGAATTATCCAGCAAAGGTAATCCGCTTGCATCTACTTTAAAAGAGTTTGCCAATTCATTGGAGGGTTGATAGAAACCGCAGCATCCACCGGGTGAACCTGCTCCTCCGTGAGGATAGTTAAGAGACCAGCCGGAATTCGCATTATTGTAATCATGAGAAAATTGTGCCGCAAAAATCGATTCCTTTCCGTTATCGCGAAAACTGTCGAAATTAGCATTCATATCATCTTCCAAACCATATTTTTTACCATTGGCCGTCATTCCGTTATCTATAACATCTTTGAGAATGGGTTCAGCTGCAGCAAGGTCACCTTTTTGCATCAATATTTTAGCTTTCAACGCTTTGGCAGCCCATGAATTGGCTCTACCCGGCAAATCCTGTTTTTCCGGCAGATTAGCAATGGCAAAATCAACATCAGCTATTACCTTAGGATAAATATCTATATCGTTATGAATAAGAGGATTATTTTCTGTATTAGTTTCATCTACCCAAGGGATAAACGGACCAAAAACTTTAATTCCCTCGAAATAATACAATGCACGCAGAAAATGCATTTCGCCGTTTCTGGATTTTGTAAAAGCTTCCGGCAATCCTTCGGTCGCCGCAAGTGTTTGGAGAGCAATATTTATACGTTTGGCCCCTTTATATACCCATTGGTATTTTTCACCGATATACCCATTGGTAGGCAATATGTTATAGGTTTCCATCGTGTTCAATACAGACTGGTCGTTTGCATCGGAACCTTTATTGGCATCGCCACCATACATACTCCCAAACGTCCAGTTAAAAGGAGTGGCACCCCAGTTGTTTTCAGTCATATTTGCGTAAGCAGCGGTTGTCAACAGGTTAATACCAGTTTGATTCATCAATGCTGCCTGATCAATACTTCCTTGCGGAGCTTTGTACAGGAAATCTTCCCCGCAGGAACTCAGCATAACAAACGCTGAAACTATGAGCAATAATAATATATTTTTATGTTTCATATTTTTGTTTTTTAATAAGATTAAAATGCAAAGTTTACCCCAAAAAGAAGACGCATGGTTGTTGGCCATCCACCGGCATCTAGACCTCTTCTCAAGTCTGCACCACTACCAGCACCTGTTTCCATATTAGTAATTTCAGGGTCTAGACCGCTGTACTTGGTAAATGTAAGCAGATTTTCTGCCTGAATATACAAACGTAAGTTTGAAATTGTTGCTTTTTGTATTAATTCCTTGGGCAAAGTGTATCCGATCACCAGATTTTTCAACTTCAGGAAAGAACCGTCTTCTACATAATATGATGACGAAACTGCACCACCCCAGTTGTCCTGAGAGTCAAGGATCGGCAACTTGGCATTGGTTTTACCCGGTTCCCAAGAATAGTCGCGCATGGTAGCCGAACGGTTACCACCAAACAACGGGAAGTCTGTAAAATACTTGGGATTGTTGAATAATTCGTTTCCGATGGTAGAATACCAGAACATAGTCATATCCCAGTTTTTGTAGGTCAATGTGGCATTAAAGCCTGCCATCAGATCGGGGTGAGGATTACCGATCATGGTACGGTCGTTACCATCGATTTTGCCATCGGGTACTCCATCCGGGCCACTCACATCTTCGAACTTAAATTTACCTACATACGATCCCTGCACTTTTGGATCTTTCAATGCAGTTGCAGTTGTGCCGTATGGTACCGGTGAACTCAAAACATCTTGTTCGTTTTCGTAAAATCCTATTACGTTATAGCCCCAGAAATGCGAAATGGGAAGGCCTTTCATAGTTCTGGTCGCAGCTGTTGATAACCTGTATCCATTTCCATAGATAGCATAATCGTCAGAAGCAGCAAGTTTTAATACTTCATTTTTATAGGCGGAAAGATTTAATCCCAGATCCCAGCCGAAATCACCTATTTGATCGCGATAATTGATGCTGAAATCAAAACCTTTATTCTGCATGTCTCCATAATTGATATAAGGAGCACCCGGTTCTCCTGCCAGATTTGAATAAGCAGCAGTAATAAGCATATCGGAGGTTATTTTATTATACACCTCGAAAGTGGTATTAAAGCGTCCACCTCCAAAAGTTGCATCCAAACCAAGATTGGTCATTTTGGTTGCCTCCCAGCGGGTTTCCTCGTTACCATACGTAGCTAAACGATACCCGGGAGTTGTTCCGGTATTGGCTCCGGCAAGGTCATAATTTGTTAAGGCCGGAGTTGTAGTAAAGAGCATGGCAAAGTTAGTAGCGCGAGGGATTTCCGAGTTACCGGTCAATCCGTAACCTACACGCAATTTCAAGTCATCCAGCCAGTCGCGTGTTCCTTCCATAAACGGCTCCTGTGAAACGCGCCATCCGAAAGAAGCGGATGGGAAAGTACCGTAACGGTATTTCTGACCAAAACGGGAAGCGCCGTCACGACGAACAATACCAGTAAACAGGTATTTATCCGCATAACCATAATCTACACGACCGAAAACACCAAATAAGGCTGTTTCTCCCCAATACCACGATTCTGTTTCGCGCTGGGTATTGTTTTCACCCATTTGCAGTGTCCAAGTATTGATATTGTCTTCGAACAAATAATTGTATCTTCTACCGCGTAAATTTCTTCCCAAACCGCCTCTAAGAGCATCAGTACCCAAAAGTACGGTCAACGAATGAACATCCTCAAACCTTTTAGTGTAAGTCAGTGTGTTTTGCCATTGCAAATTGTAACCGCTGCTGGCCTCTTCGTTAAAGAAATTATTACCCGGACTTTCTGAGAATTCAAGGTTTTTCTTACTCATATAATATCCCCAGAAATTGGTATAATCAAGACCGAAGCTTGTACGATAAGTTAATTCTCTGTTTTTAATAAAGTCAACTTCTGCCCATACGTTACCAAAAATACGGGTATTTACCCAATGACCATCTTTACCACGGTATAGATTAGCTACTTCGTTTATCCAGTTGCCGGTACCAGTTATTTTTGAACCTCCCCAGTTTCCAAACTCATCCTTAACCGGAACCCAGGGTGAAGAACGATAAACCCATGAATATGGTGTACTTTCGGAAGAGTTACTGGTTAATCCTTGATCTTTTGAATAAGTGAACTGGAGGTTTTCTCCTACCCGAAACCAGTCACGCAAATCAAACGATGTGTTCATACGCGTTTGATAACGCTTGTAGTATGAATAGATAACTGTTCCTTTCTGGTCGAAATAGTTTAAACCCAGTAAATATTGTCCTTTGTTGTTACCTCCCGATAATGTTAACTGGTGATTTTGAATAGGCGCTGTACGATCTATTTCTTCCCACCAATCGGTATCGGAAAAACGAACCATCTGATTGTTTGGGAATGCGTAGTTCTTTATATCAATATTCTGGTTACCGCCAGCTCCACCGGTAGTTAAATAATTAGGAATAATGGGTGATGCCCCTGTTCCAAATTGAGCATGAGAAGGGAACCTTTCTTTTCCTGTTTCAGGATCAAACTTAGCATCACGCAGCACCAGAGCATTTTCCTGAGATTCCCACTCTATTGCCAACCTTTCCATTGAATTAGTCAAATCGTACCTTTTGGTAGTTTTTTGAATACCATAATAAGCATCATAGGTTAATTTAGGTTGTCCACCACGTGTTCCTTTTTTTGTGGTGATCAAAATAACACCGTTAGCTGCCTGAGCACCGTAAATAGCAGCAGATGAAGCATCTTTCAGTACCTGCATACTTTCAATGTCATTCGGGTTCAAACTGCTTAAGTTTTGGTTACGCGTGGCTACTCCGTCAATTACGTATAACGGTCCGTTATCATTCACAGTATTTACCCCACGAATACGAACCATGGTAGCAGAACCCGGAGAACCGGTCTGTCCGATATAAACACCCGGGGTTTTTCCTTGCAATTGCTGAGTTGCCGAAGAACCGGTTGAAGCCAACAATTCTTCTGTGTTTACTACAGCCACCGATCCGGTAATGTCTTTCTTGGCCTGGGTACCGTAACCTACAACAACTACTTCTTGTAAAGTTTCTGAATCTTCAGCCAATACAACTGTTAGTCTGGTATTGTTGCCAACAGGAACTTCTTGTGTAGTAAAACCTACATAAGAAAATACCAATACAGAGTTAGTTGAGGCAACATTTAAGGTAAAATTACCGTCAATATCGGTAATTGTACCGTTTACTGTGCCTCTTTCAATTACGTTAACCCCAATAAGCGGGCCTCCGCCTGCATCGGTCACAGTTCCTGTAATGCGTACTTGTGCAAACATCATGTTCACACTCATCACCAAGAAGAGGGAAAGAAACAGAATCTTTCTCAACCTCCAAAACAAATGTTTTTCTTTTTGCATAAAAACAATGATTAATAGTTAATAAATAAAAATAGAATTGATCGATTAAATATGTGAAATTCTCAACTCTCAATGAACCTAGATAGATAGTCAAACAAATAGTCTTTTTAAAATGGTAAAATCATTTCTCAAAGTAATAAATCATTTGCCAAAGGTATAATAAAAAACATAATTTACAAAATATTCATGTTTTTTTCCAAATAAAATCCATTCGTCGATATTAAAGGCATTTTCGTCGACTAAATTTAATTAATTTTCATATAATATACACAATGATAAATTTTACTATATCATTATATTCATCGTAGGTTATTATTTATGATATTAGAAATGAATGAGTTGCAAAGGCACAGTAAAAAGATGCTAATAATTTATCATTTGAGAACAGAAATATGAATTTATTTATTTGCATTTAAAATATTGAAACATTTTTTATTCTTTTTTTAAAAAAGTATTACATTTGTATTATAATCTTTGACTTACATGAGCCGCCATGCATAAACGTCTAAATTTAATCTCTCTTGTTCTGCTAAGTTTCATTTTTTGCTATTCACAGGAAACAAGCATCAACATTTCAAATTTTAATGATTATAATAACGTTCGGCCTATTGAAAAGATTTATCTTCATTTAGATAAACCTTATTACGCTGCCGGTGAGTTTATATACTTGCGAGCTTATCTAACCAATGCCCATTTGGACACCAATGTAGTGAGCCGGATTATTTATGTAGAGTTGTCCGATGTTCAAAAACGGCCTGTAAAAAGGATATTGCTGCATTCCGATAAAAGAGAGTTCGCAGGACAAATTCATTTGCCTGATTCACTTCCTGCGGCTAATTATCATTTGCGGGCTTATACCAATTGGATGCGAAATGCCGGTGAAGATTATTTTTTTCACAGGGATATTTTCATCGGCAACGATACCGAAAAAGGCGAATCATCTGAAAGCATTTTTGATTATCAGGTGGTTTTTTTCCCTGAAGGAGGTCATTTGATAGCCAATGCGGAGAACAGGGTTGCGTTTAAAGCACTGGGAAATGATGGTTTCGGTATAGATGTTACAGGTGTACTTACAGACGATGCAGGAAATATTTTGCTTGAATTTGCGAGTACACATTTGGGAATGGGAAAATTTTCTTTTGTTCCGCAAACGAATCGTACTTATAAAATTACAACAACATCAAAAGGCATACAAAAGCAATACACGCTGCCAAAAACAACGGAAGATGGACTGGTAATCTCTGCAACCCAATCAACGGATACAGTTTTTCTTATTGTTAAATCGGCAAATGGAAATCCTGAACCGGTTTCAATTATAGGACAAAGCCGGCAGACCGTTTGTTATGCGTTGCAAGGAGTTTTAAAAACGAAACAAGAGCGTATTGCCGTACCTAAAGATAAATTTCCTACCGGTATAGCTCAATTTACACTTTTCAAGGGTGGGTTACCTGTCAGTGAAAGATTGATTTTTATCGATAGAAACGACGATCTTAATATACAGATTATACCGGAAAAAGAAAAATACGGTGATAGGGAAAAAGCGAAAGTAGACATTCAGGTAAAAGATAAGGAAGGTAAGCCGGTTAAAGGCAGTTTTTCGTTATCTGTAACGGATGATAAGGTGGTTACTCCATCTGTTAACCGGTTAAATATAAAGGGATCATTATTGTTAGAATCAGATTTAAAAGGCTATATCGAAAATCCGGGTTGGTTTTTCAACGGTGATGAACCGGAACGAAAAGAAGCACTTGATATATTGCTTTGCACGCAGGGATGGAGCAGATATTCGTGGGAAGAAATAAAAACGGATCACTCTCTTCCGGTTTATCAGGCTGAAGATGAATTTAAAGTCACGGGGCAGTTGGTGAATGCTTTGGGTAGGCCTGTCAGAAATGGAACTGTGTTAATGCTCTCCAATGTGAAAACTGATTTACCCGAATCAGCAGTAACTAACAGTAATGGACGTTTCGGTTTTATCGGTTTCAACAATCCCGATACTACTGTTATAGTCTTGCAAGGAAGAAACAGGCGTAATAGCAGAATATTGTTGGATTTGAAATTGGATAAACCGGATAATAAATCCGTATTATCCTCGGTTCCTTTAGTCCGTTTTTCATCTTTGCCTATATCGTCAGAAAACCCTACCATTGCTTTTATAGAACAGGCCATTCTTCAGAAAAAATACGATGAGAATTTGTGGACAATTGATTTGCCTGAAGTGGAAGTGGTAGATAAAAGACAGGAACAGAAAAAACAGGATATGGTTTGGAGAAATATGTTCAGTAAAAAGTTGAGTATGGAGGATATAAACGATGGAAATATGGTTATTTATGAGATGAGGAGATTGGGGAAAGAGCCGGTTATGTTGATGCTGGACGGAGTAAGAATAGATACCATGGATAGTTTTTGGATAAAGTATCTGGAAACTACTCCCGCTTCATTCTTCGAGTCCATTGAATTGGTTTCCAGAACGGGTGCGAGTATGTGGGGTTCCTTGGGAGAGGTTGGTCCTACTCAAGGTATTTTTATTTTAAAAACAAGATCTCCAAAGGATATCGCAGAATCGTCTGCTTCAATAATTCCCACTCCCGGACTAGTTGTTTATAAACCCGAAGGATATTGTGTTCGCAGAGAATTTTATATTCCTGAATATGATAAGCCCGAGGTTAAACAAAATACAACTCCCGATTTACGAACCACCATCTATTGGAATCCTGTTACCAATACCAATTCCGAAGGAAAAGCATCCGTGGAGTTTTTTACGGCGGATAATGTGAGAACTTATTCTTATGTGCTGGAAGGAATAGGCGGCAGCAAAATAGGATTTGCAATAAGAAACTAAAAAATCATTTTGAATTTTATAAACGTTTTTTCTTCCCTCTCTTAGCTTATTTTTCCTGTTTTCACGCCTTTACACAGCCGCAATTAATTGAGTTTCTTCTAAAACAGCCCCTGATAAATCGAAGTTTTCGCTTCGGTACGACTCGGGTATTTGATACGAATCAGACTTGACTGCCACGGACAAAAGCCCAAATTACAAAAAGAAAACTACAAGAATATGATCTTGTAGTTTCCATTTATCTAAATCTTAAACAAAATCTATTTTTGCTTCTTGATTATATGCACGGCTTCACCCAATACATCAGCACAAGCTTCAAATAATGCTTCGGAGTAGGTAGGATGTCCGTAAATGGTCTTGATGACTTCGTCAACGGTAATTTCCATTTCCATCAGCAACGAAGCCTGTTGAATTATTTCGGCAGCAGCAGGGCCAACGATGTGTATACCAATAATTTCGCCGTACTTACTATCGGCAATGACTTTCACGAAACCCACATTGTCACCCGATGCCATGGCGCGCCCATTGGCAGCAAAATCGAAACGACCAACACGAACATCGTATTTTTCACGAGCCTGTTCTTCGGTCAATCCAACCATAGCCACCTCGGGATGCGTATAAACTACCGATGGAGCCGAATGCAACTTCAGTTCACGATGGTTACCTTTCACTGCATTATCGGCTGCTACTTCACCCATGCGGAATGCCACATGCGCCAGCATTTTAATGGCGTTGACATCGCCCGGTGCGTAAATTCCTTTAACACTGGTTTCCATATATTTGTCAACCTTAATTCTACCGCGCTCCATCTCGAATTTGATTTCACCCATTCCTTCCATATCGGGCAAACGTCCTATGGAAATCAACACCTTATCGGCAATAACCGATTCACCGTTTTCGGTCTTCACCTCTACCCTACCGGCCTTATCGGCAATTTCGGTAATCTTGGTAGAAGTCATGATTTTTACACCTTTCTTTTTCAGTAGTTTTGTCAATAATTCGGACGCCTCGTTATCAACAGACGGAATGATTCTATCCATCATTTCGATAACGGTAATTTTTGTGCCAAGTGCTTCAAATGCCTGCGCCATCTCTATTCCTATCACTCCTCCACCAATCACTGCAAGAGTTTCCGGTAATACCTCAAGTGCCAATAGATCGTCGCTTGTAAGAACATTTGGATTCTCGATACCCGGAATATTTATTCTGGACACTTTTGAACCCCCGGCTAAAATAATTTTATCGCCTTTTATTACTGTGGAATCATCAACTACCACGTCTCTATTCTTATTGATCTTGGCAACACCCTTAAAAATATCTACTTTGTTGCTTCGCAGCAGCGCTTCAACACCACTTGTCAGTTTTTTCACTACCGTGTTTTTGTGTTGCACCACTTTAGGCATATCTATTTTGTAGTTTGTGCTCTCGAAAACAATGCCTCTTGACGCAGCCATTTTCATCCCTTCGATGATTTCACCGCTTTTCAGGTAAGCTTTGGTTGGGATACAACCTAAGTTGAGACAGGTCCCTCCGAATTCTTTTTTCTCAACAATGGCCACTTTAGCACCATGTTGCGCAGCACGAATTGCAGCAACGTATCCGGCCGGACCTCCTCCGATAACGATCACATTGTAGGAATCTTCGAGTCTGGTCATCGATTTATCCACGACATCTTCTTCCACCGGTTTTTCTTCTTCAACTTCCTGCGGAACAATTTCTTCGCCTTCCTGACCGATATAACCGATAACCTCCGTTACGGGAACAGTATCTCCATCGTGCCTGAGTATTTTTAACAGTACACCCGATGCTTCCGCTTCAAGTTCCATACTGGTTTTATCGGTCATGATTTCGAGGATAATTTCACCTTGGGTTACAGGGTCGCCTTCTTTTTTCAACCATTTTACAATCTGCCCTTCGGTCATGTCTATTCCGGCTTTGGGCATTATAATTTCGTGAGCCATATTTTCTTCAGGTTACGTAAAGACGCACGCCGTGCGTCTTTACAATATTTATATTAATAATGATAGCGGATTTTCGAGTAACTGCTTCAGATCCGTCATGAATTTTGCAGCGGTAAGCCCGTCGATTATACGGTGATCGCTTGTGAGGCTGATCTTCATTATTGGACGAATTACCGCTTCGCCGTTTCGGGCAACAATTGTATCTTTAGTAGATGAAACACTCAGAATAGCAGCATTTGGCTGATTGATAATTGCCGTGAAATGTTCCACGCCGTACATTCCCAGGTTACTGATGGTAAATGTACTTCCTGTTTGTTCATCGGGCATAAGCTTTTTCGAGAAAGTGCGTTCGGTAACATCTTTCAACGCCACCACCAATTCACTCAACGACATTTTATCGGCATTTTTTACCACAGGCACCAGTAAACCTTCGTCAAGGCCTACTGCCATTCCCAGATTCACATAGTTGTGGAAAGTAATTTCGGTAACTTCGCCGTTTAAACTTGCATTGATGTATTTGTGCTTCATCAGCGTTTTAACAACGGCAAACGAAATTAAATCGGTAACAGTCAGCTTCTTGTCTGTTTTTTCCTTTATCGGATCCATCAGTTTCTTGCGTAACTCAAGCAGTTCGGTCATATCAATTTCCCAGGTTTGAATAAACGAAGGAATTGAAAAATAACTTTCCGACATACGCTTTGCAATCACTTTGCGCATCATGCTCAAAGGAAGAACTTCGGTATTGGCAGTTTCCTCTGCTGCTTTTGCAGGCACAGGAACTTTTGTCTCCGATGGAGTAATCTGAATCTGTTTGCTTACGCTTGATAATATTTTCGGTGCAGCCGTAGCCTCAGCAAAATCGTCACGTGTTAGACGTGCTTTCAATACCGGGTCTGAAATGAGCAGCAAGACGTCGTCCTTTATAATTTTATCATTATGTCCGGAACCTCTGATGCCCTTCAGATCAATATTATGTTCCTCAGCTATCCTGCGTGCGAGTGGCGAAATATGTATTTTACCCTGAAAATTCCATCCGGCAACGTCTTCTTTGTGAATGCGACTCTTATAACCGGTTCCGGTTACATTGGCAAGTGTCACGTTCATACGTCGGGCCAGTGCTCTCGCGGCAGGGGTTGCTCTTATTAATTGTCTTTCTTCCATAAACTTCAATTGTTATTCAATTGTAATTCGATTGATATTCAGTAGATATTCAATTGTTTCGTTGAACAGTTCACTTACACAACGAATATCACGAATGCAGTGAGTGAATTACAACTGAATTACGCGTAGCGAATTACCTTTTATTAACCAGTTTGAGGATATATTTTTTAATCCTTTCAACGTTTGGCAGCATGGCTGCCTCAAGTTTTGCGTTGTAAGGAACGGGAACATCTTCTGCCGCCAATCGCAGAATGCGGCCATCGAGGAAATCGAAGGCATCGCTTTCGGCGATCATTGCGGCAATTTCACCGATGAATCCGCCGGTTTTGTGTGCATCATTAACGAGCAATACACGACCGGTTTTTTTCACCGAATTAAGAATGGCTTCTTTGTCAAGCGGCATCAATGTTCTCAAATCAACCACTTCAACGCTTACGCCTTCGGCTTCCCGCACTTCGTCGGCAGCCTGCAGCACGCGTTCGAGCATTCTTCCATACGTAACAACAGTTACGTCTTTGCCCTCTCGTTTAAGTTCGGCCTTGCCTAACGGAATGGTAAATTCCGGGTCGAGAGGAACTTCTCCTTTCATGTTGAATTGCGCTTTATATTCAAGGAAAATAACGGTGTTATTGTCCCTGATAGCGGATTTAAGTATTCCTTTTACATCGGCAGGTGTTCCCGGGGCAACAACCTTGAGTCCCGGGATGTGAGTAAACCAGGCTTCGAGCGACTGAGAATGTTGTGCAGCGGCACCCACTCCCGATCCTGCCGCGCAGCGAAACACAACAGGTACCTGTCCTTTTCCGCCGAACATATATCGGGTTTTTGCTGCCTGATTCACTATATTGTCCATCATATAAACGATAAAGTCCATAAAAGTTACGTCAACAATGGGTCTCAGGCCGGTCATTGCAGCGCCAATCGCGCAACCGGAAATTGCGTTTTCAGAGATTGGAGTGTCACGAATACGTTCTTTTCCAAACTCCTGAAGCATTCCCACCGATGTACCGAAGTCACCACCGAAAATACCTACGTCCTCGCCCATGAGAAATACGTTTTCGTCGCGACGCATTTCTTCAGACATCGCCATAATAATGGCGTCTCTTACAGACATTACTTTAGTTTCGTTTTCCATTTATGTTGTATGTTGTTTGTTTTTATTTAATCTGCAAAAATATCTTCGAAAGCCGATTCCAACGTTGGTTCCGGACTTTCCATGGCGAATTTTACGGAGTTTTCAACTGCTTCCATTGATTTGCGGTCTATTTCGTCCAATTCTTCTTCGGTAGCCAGATTGTTTCCAACCAAATAATTCTTGTAAGCAACAATCGGATCTTTTTTCTTCCACTCGTCAACTTCTGCTTTTGTACGGTATTTCCCTGGGTCGGAAGTTGAGTGACCGTGCCAACGATAAGTAAGCGATTCAACTAAAACAGGTCCGTTTCCATCACGAACATATTTTACCAGTTCCTGAAATTTTTCATACACGGCAATCAAATCGTTCCCATCTTCTATAAAATGACCGGGAACTCCGTAGGCACATGCACGTTGATAATTGTAATCGATATTGATAACACTTGAAATGGGTGTGCTGATTCCATAAAAGTTATTGATAGAATAGAAAATTACCGGCAATTTCCAGACAGAAGCCATATTCATTGTTTCGTGGAATGTTCCTTCGTTTACTGCTCCGTCACCGAAACAACACATTACGATTTTTCCGGTTTTTTTCATTTGTTGCGTCAGGGCAGCTCCGATAGCCATCCCCATTCCACCGCCTACAATCCCGTTAGCACCGAGATTTCCTTTATCGAGATCGGCAATGTGCATTGATCCGCCTTTTCCTTTGCAGGTTCCTGTGGCTTTTCCCATAATTTCGGCCATCATTTCGTTCAAGTCTATCTCCATGGCGATGGTTTGACCGTGTCCACGATGGTTCGAAGTAATTAAGTCTCCATCCGAAAGTGCAGCGATTGCACCTACGTTAGCAGCTTCCTCACCAACTGAAAAATGTGTCATCCCGGGAACCTGACCTCTTTTCACCATGTAATTTACTTTTTCATCGAAATTACGGATATCACACATTAACTTATGCATGTGCAACAATTTTTCCTTGGGTATTTCTAATTTTTTTTCTGCTTTTTTAGATTTTGCCATAATATATTAAGTTGTAATTTTGGATCAAAGTCATCATATCGCTCGATTCACTAAGAATAACATTTTCGAATGATAATTGTTTAACATATAACATTCTTTTTTTGCGGGTGAAAAAGTTGATTGAATCTTGATTCTGTGATTTTCGCACAAAGTTATTTAGATTTGTTTTAAATTACAAAACCGTTTGGTTAATTTAACGTTTACGGCTCATTTTTTGGGTTAAAATAAGTTTTGCATATCCTTTGATTTCCATAAAATCAAGGTTTGTGGAATTCAGGTAAAAGGTTATTAACCTTATATATAATTACGCTTTATTTTTCGGGAAAGTAATCAGAAAAAGTAATCCGCCTTCGGGACGGTTTTTGGCCACAATATTCCCTTTGTGAAACAACACGGCATTTTTAACGATGGACAATCCTAAACCAGAGCCTCCTGTTTCGCGTGTCCGACCTTCGTTTACCCGATAAAACCGTTCAAAGATCTTCACCAAATGCTTTTCTTCAACGCCAACCCCATTATCGTAAAATTCGAAATATACGGCATCGCCGGTTTCCATATAACATCGCAACATGATTTGGATGGATTCGCCCGCGTAAGCAATAGAGTTTTCAACCAGATTTCTAAAAATAGAGTAAAGCAACGTGCGGCTACCATAAATAAGCACACTATCAGCTACATCCACGTTAAATGTGACGTTCTTTTCGTGAAATGTCTTGGATAAATCAGATTCCAATTCAACGAGGAGTTGCTTAATGTAAACGGGTTCTCTAACAAACCTATCAGCCGCTTCTTCTATTTTCGTCAGCATACTGATATCCTGGATCAATTCCGATAACCGGATGGTTTGAATATAAGCACGATTAGTAAAAATACGCTGACGATCAATATCTTCCGGGGTAAGACTAAGAATAGTTTCCAGATAACCCCGAATACTGGTAACTGGCGTTCGAAGCTCATGAGCGATATTATTCGTCATTTCCTGCTTCAACAATCGACGCTTTTCGGCTCTTGTAATATCGCTTAAATAAATCTCGAAATTTTTATCTTCGAAAATGATAACTCTTACATAGAATTGTTTTCCGCTTTTTTCGATGCGCGTAGAAAATACATTTTCTGTTCGGTCGGGTGAGTCAAGAAATGCAACGATCTCCTCGAAATTCGGATCAGAGAACATATACTCGTCTTCCAGCACAGGCCTGTCAGCAATAATATTCAAAAATTGCAGAAAATGTGAATTGGTGTATATTTTTTTTCTTTCTTCCGAAAAAATAGCAATTCCCTCTTCAGAATATTGAAAATGTTGTATGAGTTTTTCGCGCTCCAAAGCCAGTTTTCTCCTGTTTTCCTTCAGCAGATTATAGTTTTCCACAATTTCGGCACTCACCTCTCCTACTTCATCATCCGGGAATTCAAAAGCTGTTTTTACCGGTTTTTCATTTTTCAGGTTTACGGCAAATTCTTTTAATTCTTTTATCGATTTGGAGAATTTGTTGGCAAAGTAAAACATCATCAACACAGAAACAATAAAAAACAGGATGATGAAATACATAAAGCTATTCTTGGAGTTGAGGAAAGGTCTTACCTCAATCTCATAAGGCAGGGCTACGCGAATAAAATATCCCTCGTCGTAATTCTTAGCATAGTACAAATACCGGATATGATTACTATCTGACATCCGGATATTGGATCCGCTGCCAAAACCAATCGCTTTCTGAATCTCAGGGCGATCAATGTGGTTTGTCATTGTCTTTTTATCGAGCAAATTGTCGTACTTAACAACGCCTAATTTATCTATTATGGTTATACGCAAATTATCCGATAAATAATTTGCTATTTCGTCCATTTCTTGCGCACTGTCAGAAAACGAAATACTCTTTCCTTCCAGGTATTTATGAATAAAATCGGCGTTGTCATTGAGCATATTCTCAAGGCTTAAGGTACGCTCTTGCCTGATTTGCTTTTGCTCAAACAAAATAATCCCAACCGTAAAAATCGCAATTATTACGGAAAAGTATAATAGAATTCTCTTTCTGTATGACAAACGAAATTTCATTCGATAACTTTAGGCTCTAAATTAAGATAATATCCAAATCCTGAACGATTTACAATAATTGACGAATATTCGCCCAGTTTTTTGCGAAGGCGGGTAATATGCACATCTACTGTTCTGTCGAGGACAAATTCATTGTCACCCCAAACCTGATTTAAAATTTCACTGCGAGTGTAAACGTTTGGAGAAGCTTGGGATAAAAGCGACAGAATTTCAAATTCCTTTTTTGTAAGTGTTATTTCAACATCATCTATAGCAACTCTGTTATTGAGAATGTCAATTGTTAATCCCTCGTGTTGCCACAGTGTTTGTTGCACTTTTTTGTTCGCACTGACTCTCTTTAGCACCGATTTTACCCTTGCCAGTAATTCTTTTACGGAAAAAGGTTTAGACATATAATCATCGCCACCCAAAGAAAATCCGGTTAACATGTCGTTTTCGGTATTTTTTGCTGTCAGAAAAATGATAGGAACATTGTTGTCATCTTTTCTAAGTCGCTCAGCCATTTTGAAACCTGACATTCCACCCATCATTACATCGAGTATAATAAGATCGTGTTCATCTGTCAGAACCGACAAAGCTTCCTCTGCGGAAGTTGCCAGATCTACTTTATATCCTTCGTGTTCTAAATTAAACTGAAGAATATCACAAATATCTCTCTCATCATCAACTACTAAAATTCTTTCTTCCATAATTAACAAATTTGATTTTTATTGAATTTCATCTTCATTTGAATAAGGCAATGATTTTTTTAATTCTTTATCGTGCCGTACATCTTTTCCTTCAAGCAGAAAGATAGCCGATTCCGCTATATCGACTGCTTTGTCTCCAATACGTTCAATATAGTAAGCGATATTATTGAGATTGACAATATTGATAAGCATCTGGTAATCGGTAGTTTTTTCTTGAAATCCCTCCGCCAGTTTACGCTCCATCTTACGTTCCATTTTGTCTACTTTATCGTCCATCAGAATGGTGTTGTAAGCCATCTGATTACTTGAACCGGAAACCGCAAAAACGGCATTTTTCAGCATTTCATCGGTATGCCTCAGCATCTTGTTTGTTAGCTTAATGTAAGTTTCAAAACCGTCGAGCGAGAAATCAATTTTTTTTAGTGATACAGCAATATTTTGAATAAGATCCCCCACCCGCTCCATGGAAATGGTTATATCGTAATAAGCCATTATTTTTCTTAAATCAATAGCTACAGGATTGAAAAACATGATGCTGTTAATCACCTTTTCTTTGATAGTAATATCGAGGGAATCAATAATTTTCTCATTTTTCTTCATTAGGGCAAACAAGTCTTCGTTTTTATCAATCAACAAACGTTGAGAGTTTTCAAGTTGCTCTAATACGATTTCAGACAAAAGCTGAAAATCGCTTTGCAGCTGATCAAAATATTTTTCCTTTATACTTGCGCCTGACGGGCTGAAAAGATTATCATTTTCTTCGTTGTACGGTTCCATGATGGTAGTTTTGCAGAATTAGTTTCATTTACAAAGATAACCAACTATCCGAATACACCGGTCAGGTATTCTTCGGTTTTTTTATTTTTGGGTTTAGTGAACATTTGACGCGTATTTCCATATTCAATTAAATCCCCCAAGTACATAAACATGGAGTTGTCCGAAATTCTCGCCGCTTGCGACATGTTGTGCGTAACGATAAGTATGGTGTATTTCTTCTTCAAATCCAGCAGTAATTCTTCAATTTTGTTGGTCGATATCGGATCGAGAGCCGACGTGGGCTCATCCATCAGCAGCACTTCAGGCATCAATGCCAGGGTACGTGCAATACATAAACGTTGTTGCTGCCCGCCCGAAAGAAATGACCCGCGTTTAGACATCACCTCTTTTACCTCATCCCAAAGTGCGACGGAAATAAGGCTTTGCTCTACAATATCATCTTTCTCTTTTTTACTTAACCGGATACCATTGAGCGAATAACCTGCCAACACATTATCGTAGATACTCATCGTTGGGAAAGGATTTGGTTGTTGAAAAACCATTCCTGCCAATCGGCGAACTTCCATTGGATTCATCTGCAGTACGTTTTTCCCTTTTAGAAATATTTCACCAGTTGTTTTCACATTGGGATACAGGTCGTGCATTCTATTAATAGCGCGCAACAATGTACTTTTTCCACATCCCGACGGCCCCATAATTCCAGTAATTGTATTGGGATAAATATTGGCAGAAACCTCATTTACTGCATTCTTCCCCGCTACATACGAAACCGAAACAGAGTTCAATTTTAAAATGGGCTCTCTACCCGTATCTTCTATATTTTCCATTTACGTGCTACAATTTTCGCTAACCAGTTTAAAAGAAATATAATAATAAGAAGTAATAATGATGTCGACCAGATTAAATCGACCAAGTTGGGATCGTTATAAAAATCCCAAATTAAAAGTGGCATGGCGCTGGTGGGATGCATAACATTCCAGTTTACAATTGTCGCTCCCAAAGCTGTAAGCATAAGTGGGGCGGTTTCGCCCATAACACGTGAAATGGAGAGTAGAATTCCGGTGAAAATACCTCCGAATCCCGATGGGATTAAGATTTTAAACACGACATTTATATACGATGAACCTAATGCTAATCCTGCTTCTTTGTACGAGCGAGGCAACATTTTCAGTGTTTCCTCGGTTGAACGTACTACCATCGGTAGCATCATAATCGTTAACGCCACACTTCCTGCAAGTGCAGAATATCCTCCAAATGGCTTCACTACCCAAGCGTAAGCTATAATCCCGATAACAATCGAAGGTATTCCCTGCAACAAATCGGTTAAATAACTGACCAGTTTAGCAAATCTTTTCTGTGAATTTTCGGAAAGATAAATTCCGATAAGCAATCCCAAAGGGATAGTTAGCAGAATAGCTACACCAACAATAAGGATCGATCCGGTTATTCCGTTCAAAATTCCTCCGGGAATAGGTCCATTGTTAGCACGTGACAACATTGCATCCATTGATGAAGGAGTCACTTCGGTAAACAACTGTAAATTAAAGTTTTTATATCCTTTTGATATCACTTCCCATATAATAAAAAACAAAGGAAGCATGGATAAAAACGATAATGTACATACAAGAATATAAATCAATTTATTCTTGCCGTTTCTGTAACTTATGCTTGTTTGCTTTCTTTCCGTCATGCTCGCGACATATGTTTCACTATTAATTTAGCTATCAGATTAATGATTGCCGTTATTATAAAAAGCAGCAATCCAATAGCTATCAATGAACTCAGTTTTATTCCATCAGATTCACCAAACTGGTTGGCAATAATACTTGCCATAGTATTCCCTGTATCAGCTAATCCTTTAGGGATATTATTTGTATTTCCAATAAGCATGGTTACAGCCATTGTTTCGCCCAGCGCACGGCCAAGAGCCAAAATGTAAGACGCTACAATTCCCGAACCAGCTACGGGCAAGCTTATGTGTTGAATAACTTCAATTCTTGTAGCGCCTAAGCTGTAAGCACCTTCTTTTAAGTTATTGGGAACCATTGAAAGGAACTCACTACTTAACGAAGAAGCGTAAGGGATAATCATGATCGCCAACACAATGGATGCTGTAAAAATTCCGAATCCCTGAGCATTAATTCCCAATTCGATAGTCAGCGGTCGCAACATATAAAAACCCCATAAACCATAAACAATTGACGGGATACCGGCAAGTAGACCTACAATTGAACCCACAAATGACGAGATTTTAGTCCCTTTGAAATATTCTCCGTTAAATAATGCCACAGGCAACGAAAATAAAAGACAGATCAACAAAGCGAAAAATGCTGTAAATAGTGTTCCCACTATAAAAGACAAAGCGCCGTACTCTTCGGTTGCTGATCTTGGATCCCATTCGGAGTTAGTAATAAATCCCCAAAAGCCATACTCTCCGAAAGCTTGAGAGGCACCACCTATTAAAGCATAAATAATTCCGGCAGTTAATAGCAGAACGCTTGCTGAAGCAACAAATAAAAGCAATTTAAAAAGCTTATCTTTCATCTTAATTAATTGTAAGCGAATCTGTCGTCAAACTAACTTCGTCTAATTTGGCAGGAAACAAAACTTTACCACCATAATGAATTTCAGATATGAGCTTTTTAGTTTTCATCAACGCTTGCGTAGACAAGGGCGCAAAATTAATTTGTGCTGCCACTCGTTGTCCTTCAGGAGTAAGCATGTATGAGAGTAAATCAACTAGATCGTAGGCATCTTTTTTGGTTCTATTGCCGTATTGCTGGTCTTTGTATACCAGAATCCATGTTAGAACGCTTATCGGATATGCATTGGGGTCGGCAGAGTTAGTGAGTGTTATGCGCATATCATCCGGTAAATCTATATTTGCTGCCGACGAAATAGTTTCGAGTGTGGCTGCTACATAATTACCTGCTTTGTTTCTCAGTTTTGCTGTGGGAAGCTTTAAGGTGAGCGCGTATTCAGAACCTATATAACCGATAGCTCCTTCGGTTTGCTGAACAATTCCTGCTACACCGGGATTTCCTTTTGCGGCAATTCCGGCACTCCATTTCAGCGCCTTTCCTTTTCCCATGTCACGGTTCCAGTCATCATTAACAGAACATAAATATTCCGAAAAGTTGAATGTTGTGCCGCTTCCATCAGATCTGTACACAGGCGTTATTTCCAGATCGGGTAAATTGACGTTTGGGTTCTCTTGCGCAATTCTTGCATCGTTCCACCGTAAAATCTTACCCATAAAGATATCTGCAATCAAGTCACCGTTTAACCGAAGACTATCAACGTTAGAAAGTTTGTAAGCCATTACCACTCCACCCATGCACGTGGCGATATGAATTACTTCAGCTTCCATCGATTTTAATTCTTTTTCAGAGAGAAAAGCGTCACTCGCACCAAAATCTACTGAGCGATCACGTAAACTTCTTATGCCACCACCACTGCCAATTGCTCCATAATTAACGGTAGTAGCCTGATTCTGCTTCATATAATTACGAAACACAATATTGTAAAATGGATAGGGAAAAGTAGCACCGGCGCCCGAAATGACGATATTTCCATTTGGTGAAAAATTCTTCTTACCACAAGAACCTAAAACAAGTACGATAAACGAAAACAGCAGTATTCTTTTCATCTATTACTCTGAGCCCGATTGTAAATTATTGCAAAGTTACTACTCTTATGTTACAAAACTGTTACTTTATTGTTACATAATTGTTAAGTTTTATTTCTCACAGATTCATTTAAAAACCGATAATACAACAATCGTGAACTATTTCGTTAAACTAAACAAGCAAGATCAAACTTGTCAAAAGCATTCTCATAGCGAGAAGAGAAACTAGAGGAGTTTGCAACTCAAATAATCTGACATAATGAACTATTTTTCAGTTTTTATAAATTAAAAAAGAAATATTTCCTTAATTCGAAAATATTTCTTTAATTTTGTATCACTGTCATTTTATATGACACCTTAATTATGGAGCCGTTTAGGTTGTGAAACCAGAGCGGCTCATTTCATTGTGAAACTCAAATATATAACAATCCTTTTTGTTGTTTGTTCGAAGAAAAACAAAGAAAACTATTTTTTTTATTTGCTAATGAATTTCTTAAAAGTCACCTGAAACTCATTTTGTAGAATTATTAACAAATCAATCTTTATGCAAAACTAAATAAAAACACATTCTTTTATCAATAATATAGCTTTCTGTCCTCCAGCAAAATAATAGAATCCTTTTTTTAATAATTACAAATTATTTACTTTTATTTGTCACAAGGGTTTTGTGCAAAAGTGACATTGATTTATATTTGCACTAAAATATGAAAACAAAATGTTTATAAAAAACCTCTCTTTTGCACTTTTTTTGTGCATTTTTACTATTCTGCAGGCGTGTAACACCACTAAAAACTACGATGAACTCCGGGACGGAGACCTGTTGTTTATTGTAGGAAAAAGCAAATCAGAACAGAACGATGCTATAAAAAAGAGCACATCAAAAAAAGATGAAATTCCGTTTTCGCATGTTGGCATAGTAAAATTTGTAGATAAAGATGTTTATGTTATTGAAGCTACTACGTCTGATGGAATAATTCAAACATTGCTTTACGAATTTATGCAGAAAGCTGAGAGACGAAAAAGAAAACCTTTGGTTGCTGTCGGAAGATTAAAACCTGAATATCAATATATTATTCCACTTGCCGTTGAGAAAGCAGGAGATCAACTGGGCAGGCCTTACGATTACGCTTACGAAGAAGGGAATGACGCATTTTACTGTACCGAACTTGTTCGTTTTACTTATTTGGATTCTTTGAGAAATCCGATATTTCCTGCTCTCGCCATGACATTTAAAAATAAGGAAACCGGAGAAACGGAAGCTTACTGGAAAAAACACTTTGCCGGACTCCAACTGGAAATTCCCGAAGGGAAGCCGGGTACTAACCCCGTAGATATGTTTAAATCACCGGTTATTGATATCGTCCATGAGTATTATTAATACAATGCGAAAATCTCTTTCTATAATCTTTCTGTGTTTTGTACTCATCGGCTGCATTAAAGAAGATACCGATAACTCCGATACCGGATACATTGTAGCAATTGGTGATATAGCTCCTGATTTTCACATTAAATACCCAGATGGAACAACCCAATCATTGACATCACTTCGTGATAAAGTGGTTTTAATACAATTTGCCGCCAGTTGGTGCAAGGTATGTCAAAACGTTATGCCGATTATGGAATCGGATTTCAACCTTAAATACAAGGATAATCCTGATTTTGTAATGTTTGCCGTTTGTAAAGGCCAATCTTTATCAGATGTGCAAAAGTTTGCACAAGATTCAGGCGTTACTTATCCGCTCATACCAGATACCGATGAATCTATTTTCAGACTTTACGCCAGAGCCGACGCAGGAGTTACCCGTAATGTCTTAGTCGATAAAGATGGAAGAATAGCTTACCTCACCCGACTTTACAACGAAGTAGAGTTCACTGAGTTGGGAAAAATCATTGATGCATTGCTTCAGCAGTAACACCTAAATATGTCGTAATTTATGAAAATACAACAGTCACTCATCCTATTCGCCTTCTTACTTTTAACGTGTACGCCTGAGCAGCAGAAAGTTTCAACATTTCGGATGAACTTGAAAACCTTGCAAAACGACATCGCAATTCTGGCTTCCGATAGCATGGAATGCCGCGCACCTTGCACGGTTGGAGAAACACGAACTATCAATTACCTCGGAAAAAGGATGAAAGAAATCGGATTAGAACCGGCTTTTAACGATAGCTATTTTCAAGAAGTTCCTTTGGTAAAAATCATTTCAAACACACCCAATCCCATTGTAATAAATGATAAACAGGGACATTTAAATTTCGAAAATGGAACCGGAATCAGCCTTTGGAGTCCTGTTCTTGTGCCTGAAGCTTCTATCATCAACAACGATATTATTTTTATGGGTTTTGGAATCGACGCTCCCGAGAATGATTGGAACGATTTCGACAATATTGATGTTGCGGGTAAAACCATTCTGGTATTCGTAAATGATCCGGGCTTCTATACACAGGACTCAACGCTTTTTAATGGGAAAAGTATGACATACTACGGCAGATGGACGTACAAGTTTGAAGAAGCCGAGCGAAAAGGCGTAGCCGGATGTATTATTATCCACGAAGACGAAGCTGCCGGTTATCCATGGGCAGTACCAAGCAGTCATGTCACAAACCCCGAATATTACCTGAACAATAATTCGCTTCGCGAACTGAATTGCAAAGTTCGCGGCTGGATAAGTCAATCATCGGCACGTGAACTACTGTCCCGTTCCGGATTCGATTACGATTCACTAAAAACTGCTGCAACAAAACAAAATTTCACGCATGTTCCTCTCAACGCGAGACTAAACGTAACTGTTCACAATTCGTGGAAAGAGTGCACTTCTCACAACGTGGCAGGTATTTTGAAAGGAAAAACTGCTCCCGATGAAGCCATCGTTTATGCCGCACATTGGGATCATTTGGGTATAGGCCAATCGATAAACGGCGATTCCATTTACAACGGTGCATCAGATAATGCGGCTGCTATGGCCTGGTTACTGGCTATTGCTGAAGAATTTAAGGCTCAACCTAAAACCGATCGATCCGTATTGTTCTTTATTCCAACTGCCGAAGAAGCCGGTTTGTTGGGAACATACCACTATGTAAGAAACCCCGTTTTTCCAATGGAAAAAACCGTTGCGGGTTTTAATTCCGATGTAATTCTCATGTTGGGAAAATTCAGTGATGTAACCATTACCGGATCAGGACACTCGGAACTCGATGAATACCTGAGAACCGAAGCTGCAAAACAAGACAGGTACATAGCTAATGATCCGAATCCCGAAAACGGAATGTTTTTTCGTTCCGATCAACTTCCATTCTTGAAAGAAGGTGTTCCTTTCCTTTTTGCCAAAGGATACACGCATCAGCGTGAATTAGGAAAAGAAGCCACACTGCAAAAGATAGCCGATTATTGGAAAAATGTTTACCATAAACCATCGGATGAATTTGTGCCCGAGCGGGACAAATTAGAAGGGCTGTTTGAAGATGCGCAACTGTTTTTCAGCATTGGTTACCGGATTGCCAACGAAAACACATATCCGCAATGGTACAGAACTTCTGAATTTTATAGGGAAAGGTAATCAAAAATGTTGTATTTTTGCGCCTGTAAAAAAAAATCAATAGTCATTTGATGAAAAAATTATTCTTAAGCATAGCTTTATCATTTACTTTTCTCTTGCCTCAAACACTTTTGGCACAGACAATTGATAATCCTGCTGCTCAAACCGATTCAGTAAATCAAACAACATGGGTGCAGAAAATTGAAAAGTGGTACGAAAACAATATGAATTACGGCAGCATCACTGCTTTAATGACTATAGAAAGTTCGTTTATTCCCTTCCCTTCCGAAGTAGTTATTCCTCCGGCGGCATATATTGCCAGTAAACCCGGAAGTCATCTGAATATTTTTCTCATAGTGCTCTTTGGTACGTTGGGTGCGTTAATAGGAGCATATATAAATTATTTTTTAGCACTTTGGCTGGGGCGTCCGGTTGTTTACAAAATCGCCGACAGTAAATTCGGAAAAGTGTTGCTTTTGAGCAGTGAAAAAATACAAAAGGCTGAAGACTATTTCAATAAACACGGAAAAGTTTCCACATTTGTAGGCCGTTTAATTCCCGGCATCCGGCAACTTATCTCACTACCTGCAGGTTTAGCAAGAATGAGTTTGTTGCCTTTCACCATTTACACTCTTTTGGGTGCAGGTATTTGGAATATCGTACTCGCTTTGTTAGGTTATCTGGCTCACGGACAGGCCGATCTAATTAACAAATACAGTCATGAACTAAGTTATATTATATTAGCTATTCTTATTCTGATAATTATTTATTTTGCAGTCCGCCATTTTATCAGAAAGAAAAAGAAGAGATCATCGGAAGAAGAAACAGTTTAAATGGCGCGACACACTAAGCAGCAGGGGCATCTGGCGCTTTTTGCCGCCAATGTTATTTTCGGTTTAAATACTCCCATTACACGATCTATTATACCCGACATTCTTGATCCGTTTGTAATGACTTTTTTAAGAATGATTGGGGCAGCAGTTTTACTTTGGATCGCATCACTTTTTGTTAAAAAAGAAACTGTACCCAAGAAAGACATATTACTCTTTTTCTTTGCCGCCGTCTTTGCCATTGTACTTAATCAGGGGTCATTTATTTTTGGATTATCAAAAACGTCTCCCATCGATGCATCGCTGGTTATTACCCTGCTACCCATTGTAACAATGTTGCTTGCTGCAATTATACTCAAAGAACCAATTACCTGGTTAAAAGCTGTTGGTGTACTGGTAGGTGCATCGGGTGCGTTAATACTTATTTTAAGTTCTACACAAAACAGCGGTAGTGGAAATTTCATCGGTAATCTTTTTATTTTGTTTTCGGTTTTTTCATTCGGACTTTATCTCACACTTTTCAAGAACTTAATTGTTCGCTATTCACCTTTAACTGCCATGAAATGGATGTTTCTGTTTGCAGCGATACTGACTTACCCCATGAGTCATAAAGCACTGATAACAACCAATTTTGCATCTTTCGATACAAGCGTATTTCTTCGAATAGGATACGTGGTGGTTTTGGCTACTTTTTTGACTTATTTACTTATTCCGATTGGACAAAAGACGTTGCTTCCAACTACAGTTAGCATGTATAATTATTTACAACCTATTGTTTCTTCGTTCGTTGCTATCATTATAGGAATGGATAGTTTTGGATGGGACAAAATGATTTCTACTATTCTTGTTTTTGTGGGAGTTTATATCGTTACGCAAAGTAAATCCCGTGTACAACTGTACAAAGAGAAAATATCCCAAAAGAAGCTTGTGAAGTAATTTGACGATTTAACTCCGGTTTGCGTTTTTTTCTGATTATTTTATACCTTTGTTTTGATGATTTATTTTTTGACGTATGAATATCAGAGTCTTATTTTTTATTGTTTCATTACTCATTCTGTTTCCTATGAATGCACAAAATATTCAACCCGAAACATTCTTTTTCAAAGACGATGGCGTAATTCCCAATAACAAGGAGCTGCCTCTTCTGCTCTATCGCAATGCTTTTAAAGAAACTGGAAACCCTGCAGCCGAATGGCTGGAGAAAACGTTCAGAAAAAACAACTGGCACAACGGATGGAGATGGGGTGTGTATCCCTTTCATCATTATCATAGTAATACAGCGGAAGTGCTTGGGGTTTTCAGCGGAACAGCAAAGTTATTGCTGGGTGGCGAAAAAGGAAAAGTTTTTGATGTAAAACCCGGTGATGTTATCATCATCCCTCCGGGAGTGGGACATAAATGCTTATCGCACAGCGATGATTTTACGGTAGTAGGTGCTTATCCCGATGGGAATAGTCCGGATTTGTTTCGTGGAGAAAAAAGTGATCGACCAAAGGTTGATGAAAATATAGCAAAAGTACCCGTTCCTAAAACAGATCCGTTGCTGGGAACGGAAGGTGGATTGGTGAAAATTTGGAAATAAGAATTATTTTTAGAAACTAGTTTAGATTTATTTTACCTCCCACTTTAATATTAAAACTCTTATTCATAAAATAACTTTCCGGCATATATCCTTTGGTCTTGTAATCGAATCCCACGAAAATCGATAAATTGTTACGATTGATATATTTGTGCGGCAGCAATTGACATTCGAATAACTGATTTATATGAAAACCCGTAAAGGTGTTGTTGCTTTTGAACTTGAAATCGGTGGGCTGTTGCCAGATATCGAACAATGTGGTGGAATAAAGGTTTGTCAATAGCGATACGTCGTACAACTTGTACCCGATGCCAAATGTGGTTTTTTCGTAATTGCGGTACTGCTTCACGAAAAAATCATGTAATTGGCTGTAATCGTGCATTAACCATATATTTTGCCCGAACATTTCGCCAAAAGGCGTACGCAGGTAATTGAGCTGAATGTGAAGCTGTTTTTTTCGTTCAGTTTGAATTTGGGTATGCCGTATAGTTGCGGCGACACCAAGTTGAACCACGACCAATAGGCGGAACGTTTGAGGTAACGTTGTTCTTCGTCCGACAGGTTTTCGTTAAGAATGTGGCGTTGATATTCAGCATCAGGGTTGAAAAGATATTTCACCCAACTTCGGTTGCGGTCGATAATAAGCGCTTGTTTTTCTTCCGTGATATCGTGCTGTTTTACATCTTTTTTGAACGGATTATACGTGTTAGTCCCTTTATGCATCAATAGTTCCATAGAATAGAGTTGCAAATAGTTAAACCAATTGTTCTTATTGGATAAATCGGCTTTGGCAAGTTCTTCTTCTATCAGAACAGATTTTGCGTAATGTCCGTCATTGCGGATAGTGTGCAGGAGCATAAAATCCAAATGATTCCCGGTTTTGAAATCTGAAATTTGTCGATCTGCAATACCGAACAGGTAAGTAGAATTGTATTTATTTACAATCAGTGGATTAATTTTTGAATGTATCCCGTTTTTATTGAGCAAAAGCCACTCCGATGCGTTTTCTTCCAACGGAGTAGATACAAACGTCTGATAGAGATAAATTCCTATTTGTTGTTTTAATATGCCGCGCAAGTTGCGTTGTAGCAGATGCGATACGTAACGATTTACGGAGTTTGTATTATGGTTGAACGTATAAAAATCCCGTGTCAAACCAGTCGAAGCCATCAGTGAAAGATTGGGCGTATAGAGCCGTTTGATGTGTGCTTCGTATTGCTTACTGTTACGGATAATGATGCTGTCTTTTTGCTTTGCTTGATATTTCTCTAACGCTTTCAAAATGGCGTTGTGTTCTTGCCAGAAGAGTGTGTCTTTCGCTTGAGTAGCATAAGTTTCTAAAATATCTTCTATATTTACACGCATTCCCTCAATGTTCTCTTTCGTAAATGCATGAACAATATTTGTGACAAGGATATCGGCTTCCGCCGGTAAAACCCTATCAAATCGTTTATTTAAATGGAGCGTGTAGCCGCTCATTAAATAGTACTTATCTTCTATCTTTTTATATTGAGCCAATCTTTTATCGCCACTCTCAAAATGCAAATCGAAGCGCACGAAAGCCATGTCTTCCACATCAATGTATATGGAACCGAAACTACCGGCCTCTTTATTTTTCCTTGCATAAGATAAAGCATAAACCATTCTGTTATCGAATGTGGTGGATGGCAAAAACTTTACAGTATAGTCGCGGAAAAATTGGGAATTAAACAACCGGGACACCGATTTTACCATATCGAAATTTCCTATCTGTCTTAGTGCCTGATGATCTGTGGCTAATCTGAAATTTCTGTTCTTCACCAAGAAGTATTCATCTGAAAAGCCCGGTTGACATGACTTGACAATATTAAAAAACGTTTCTTCGAGATAACGCAATGTGTCTTTTTCTGAAAGTTTGGCACGATAATAGGCTTGGGAGAGAAATGGCTGTTGCGGATAGTTTTCGTGGATTTTGTCTATGGCTTTCTTTAATAATTCTGCTGCTGAAAGATTGCTTACTACTACTTCGTTAAGTTGTAACGGCGACGGTTTGAGTTGGATTTTAATAAAACCCGTATTCTTGTTTATTTTTACGGTTTGCGTTTCGTAGCCGATAAAAGAAGCATTTAAAACATCTTCTTTTCCGCTAAAAGTAAGTGAAAAAGCACCGTTGTTATTGGTTACGGTTCCCGTTTTGGATGTGGATAGAAAAATATTTACATGTGGGAATGGTACATTGTTTTCGTCGGTAATATAGCCACTTATGATGTGCCTGTTCTGAGAAAAAGAAATAAAAGATAGATGTCCGAAGTTCAAAAACAACAATAAAATAATAAAATATTGAACCTTACATTTCATTTTACTTTAGTTTGATTCTTATAGGTTAGATAAAAATAATTGTCAAGATTAAATTCTTGATAATTAAATCATCTGATAGCTTCACAAATAACTAGATATTGATTTTGCCATCAACCTTCCCATCTTGAAAATAATCTATTGCTAGAAATACCAGAGCACCAGTCGCTATTATTAACCAAGGCCCCCCATTCACTTCTTCCAACTCCACTATAGAGAGTTCATTAAATTCTAAATTTTGCTTTCTTTTGATTTATAAGATCAAGCATTTATGGTTGTTATCGTTTGAAATAAATTCCAAAGCACATGAAAAATGACAGCATAAGCCAAGCCATATTTTATACGTATATAACTTAATATCATAGCGAGGAAAAAAAGAATTGATATGATCAACGCATAAAAAGGGAGTTGTATCCAC